>TARA_R110002072_G_scaffold302758_2_pt1 | contig 23170 bp, 23 predicted proteins | sample TARA_R110002072 | Tara Oceans TARA_R110002072 (sample SAMEA4397118) | marine metagenome | biome: Polar Biome; feature: [SRF] surface water layer (ENVO:00010504); material: water (ENVO:00002006), including particulate matter (ENVO:01000060) such as... | depth 5 m | reverse complement strand
CCAGCCGGTCCGGGCCGAGATGCTGCAAGAGACTGGGGTTGTTCAGGGAGGTCTGCTGACGGCATTGGCTGATACCGCCGCGGTCTACCTGATCTGGCCCGACCTCGGCAACGCGCGCACCATGACTGGCACGACGGTCAGCATGCAGTTCCTATCGGGCGCCAAGCCTGGCCCTGAGCCGTTGCGTGCCGTCGCCGTGCCGCTGCGCATCGGCCGTACAGTCGCGGTCTGCGAGAGTACCGTGCTGCAAGGCGATCGTTTGGTGGCGAAGGGCACGTTCACCTTCTTGCTGCAGGGCCAACGATGACGCCGTTACGGATTGATGAACCAGCGCATTCGTCTAGCAATGCAACCACGATCCTGTTGGCGCACGGCGCCGGGGCCCCAATGGATCATGCCGGCATGCAGTCGCTTGCCGATGGTTTTGTCGCGCGCGGCTTGCGGGTAGTGCGCTTCGAGTTTCCGTTCATGCACGCACGCCGTGAAGGTCGGCGCCCCGGTCCAGATCGCATGCCCAAGCTGCAGGCCTGCTTCCACGAGGTAATCGCAAGCCAGCAGGGCCCGCTCGTGCTCGCCGGTCGGTCCATGGGTGGTCGGGTCGCGACGATGATCGCCGACGAGGTGAAGCCCAAGGCCGTGATCGCGTTCGGCTACCCGTTCCACCCACCGCGCAAACCGGAGAACCTGCGCACGGCGCACCTCGAAAACCTGCAGACGCCGACTCTGATTGTGCAGGGCGAACGCGACCCTTTCGGCACGCCATGCGAAGTCGCGAGCTACCCGTTGTCGGATCGCATCGAGCTATTGTGGTTGCCGGACGGCGACCATTCGTTGACGCCTCGCAAGCGCAGTGGATTCACTTACGAACAGAACGTCGCGACGGCACTCGATCGAGCCATCGCGTTCCTCGCGGAGCATTAGCCCACATAGCTCGCCAGCAACTTGGCAACAGACCCGCCTGCGCGGAGCTCGGTCGTCTTCCTTTTCTAGTCTTCCTCTTCTACGGGCCATCCTGACGCACGTGCCGGCGTGGCTGGTGAGCTGTTCCGGCTAACGCCCGTGCTGCTGTTCGCGGTGCTGCCGTAGCGCATCGCCGCCGAAGTCGTGCTCGAAGTCGCGCCACACTACGTGCACGTGGTTGGCGTCGTTTTGGGTGCAGTCGTATTCGATCGCGAAGTGGTTGCCGTGGATGCGGTAGTAGTGGCCCTCGCCTGGCTCGGTGCTGCCCGCCCACGCGAACGACATCTCGGCGAGGCCGTCGCTGCGGATGCGATCGAGTTCGTGCTTGGCGACGTCCGGCCGCAGCACGTGCACGTGCACTTCGAGCAAGTGCCATAACGCGTTTTGTTGCGCCTTGGACATCGTAGACCACGCAACCCCGCGCCGTTCACCAAGGGCAACAGGCTTCTTGCCGGGCCCCAGCAACACATCCGGCGGCGCCTGCTCGTTGATAATGGCGCGTTTCCGTTGTTCGTCGTCGAACAACGCTAGCAGCTCGCGACCGAGGATCTCTTCCTGTCGCAGCACGATCGCGCGGCCAAACTTCTCGGGCACGCGATGCGGGTTGGTGCCGAGGAAGTGCGGTGTATGCGCGACCAAAAGCCCGTCGACAACTGCCATGCGCAGCGAGACATGATGACCTTGATAGCGAACGACGAACGTGCCTCCGGGCTCCGGTGTGCCGCAGATGAGCATCGCGTAGCGGTTGGGATCACGATGCACGGCCGGCTTGTCTGGCTTGGATTCGAGTTCGTGCAGAACGTTCTCGAGGTCGGCGATTGCCATCGTCTTGGCGAAGCCCGTCGCGCTCAACATGGTGCGCAGCACGTGGTGCGCCAATGCCTTCTGCCGCGTGTCGAGTGCCCCCATTTCGACGCCGGCGTAGCGGCCCGGAACGAAGTGCCAGTTGACGGCCTCCGGGTCGGCAAGCTCGCGCAACGCGGCGGTTCGCTGTTCGCTGTCCAGGGCCGCCAAGAAGCCTTGGCTCGCCTCCGCCAACTCGTTGCCGACGGTGCCGGCGGAGCGCACGGTGCCACAACTGGCTGCCAGCAAGAGAACCAACGACAATGACAGGTAGCGCATGATGCCTTTCGTGAGTTGTGTTCGAGGCCTCATGCAGAGGCCGTGCGTGCATTGCCGCAGCGGCAATGCCTAGGATTTGCCGAGCGCAGTCGCAACCAATGCGGCCTGCTCAGCCTTGTGGCGCTGCAAGGAACCGGTTGCCGGACTGGCCGCAGCGCGACGGGTCGAGTGGCTATGCCACGCGAAGCGATCGCGAACGAACTGCCACGACCCCATGTTCTCGGGCTCTTCCTGACACCAGACAAACTTCGCCTTCGAGTAGCGAGCCTGCAGTGCCAACAGCAGCGACTTCGGCCACGGGTAGAGCAGTTCGCAGCGCACCAATGCCACCGAGCGATCTTCACCACGCGCTGCCACCAGGTCGTAGTAGACCTTGCCGGAGCACACGACGACGCGCTTGACCTTGTCAGGCTTGGCAATGTCGTCGTCGTCCAACACCGCGCGGAACGCGTGATCGGTCAGGTCGGCCACCGTCGAGCCGGCCATCTTCTGCCGCAGCAGACTCTTGGTCGTCATCACTACGAGCGGCTTACGATCCGGGTCGAGCGCTTGCGCGCGCAGCAGGTGGTGGTAGCTCCCGGCGCAAGACGGCATCGCCACACGCATGTTGTTCTCGGCACACAGCTGCAGGAAGCGTTCGAGGCGCGCCGAGCTGTGTTCCGGGCCCTGGCCGTCGTAACCGTGCGGCAACAGCAGGCCGACAGCGGATTGCTGCTGCCACTTGGCTTCGCCGGCGGCCAAGAACTGGTCGATCTGGATCTGCGCGCCGTTGACGAAGTCGCCGAACTGCGCTTCCCACAACGTCAGGCCAGCGGGCGTGACGACGCTGTAGCCGTATTCGAAACCGAGCGCCGCCTCTTCGCTGAGTAGCGAATCGACGACCACGAACGGCGCCTGCGAGTCTGCAAGGTGATTAAGCGGCACAAAACGGCGCCCGTCTTGGGCATCGTAGAGGGTCGAGTGACGCTGGCTAAACGTGCCGCGGCCACTGTCCTGTCCAGCTAACCGAATCGGCACACCGGCGGTCACCAAACTTGCGAACGCCAAGGTCTCGGCGGTTGCGAAGTCGATCGGTTCCTTGCCCGCGATCATGTCGGCGCGACGACCGAGCACGCCCTTGAGTTTGGTGTGGGCCGTGAAGTCCTCCGGCCAAGCCAACAGTCGATCGCTCCATTGCTGCAACTGTTCGGCAGTCGCGGCCTTCGCCTTCGGCTGCCACTCCTTGTCCTCGGTTGCGGCCCGCAGCGTCACCTTCGGTGGCTCCGTCGCGCGCACGGCATCCAACGATTCCTTCAGGCGCGATTGCACTTTTTCGTCGTAGCTCGCGACTTCTTCGATCGGCAGCACCGCGGCTCGCACCAGGTAGTCCTGGTAGATCGAACGCACCGTTGGATGCGCTTCGATCGCGCGATAAAGCAGCGGCTGGGTGTAGCTCGGTTCATCGCCTTCATTGTGGCCGTGGCGGCGATAGCAGGTGATGTCGAGCACCACATCGGTGTGGAACTGCGCGCGGTAGTCAAACGCGAGGCGGATCATGCGCACGGCGGCGAGTGGATCGTCGCCGTTGACGTGCCAGATCGGCACTTGGATCGCCTTGGCAACATCGGTGCAGAACGGCGTGCTGCGCGAGTCCTTTGGCGACGTCGTGTAACCGATCTGGTTGTTGACCACGATGTGCACCGTGCCACCCGTGCGGTAGCCGTGCAGTTGCGACATCTGCAAGGTCTCGAACACGACACCCTGGCCGGCAAACGCGGCGTCGCCGTGCACCAGGATCGGCATGACCTCATCCCAGATCTCGTGGCCGGGAGCGTTCTTGGACTGTTCCTGGCGCGCCCGCGCCATGCCTTGCACCACTGGATCGGCCGCTTCGAGGTGGCTTGGGTTGCACGCCAACTCGATCGCGATCTTGCGACCAGACGCGGTCTCGTAGTCCGCGCTCGCGCCGAGGTGGTATTTGACGTCGCCGGAGCCCTGTGCCATCGACGGATCGAGGTAGCCTTCGAACTCACCGAAGATCTTGGTCAGTGGCTTGTGCATCACGTGCGCGAGCACGTTCAAGCGACCGCGGTGCGCCATGCCGATCACGGCCCGCGTGACGCCGCCTTCGGAGGCGCGCTCGAGCAGTGCATCGATCGTCGGCACCAACGTCTCGCCGCCTTCGAGCGAGAAGCGCTTGTGGCCGACAAAGCGCGTGTGCAAGAACTGCTCAAATGCCTCGGCTTCGACCAGCTTGTCGAGAATGCGCAGTTGCGATTCCTTCGACAGTTCTTCTTCGTTGCGGTTGCCTTCCATGCGCGTGCGCAACCAACGGCGCTGCTCCTGGTCGGCAATGTGCATGTACTCCACCCCGATGTTGCGGCAGTACGTCAGGTGCAGCGTTTCCTGGATTTCACGCAGCGTCGCGAACGGCTTCGGCGTCACGCCATTGGCAAAGAACGTGCGCTCCTTGTCCCACATCGACAGGCCGTAGCTGGCCATGTCGAGCTCGGGCAGGTCCTTGGGCTCAAAGGTCAACGGGTCGAGCTTCGCGAGCACGTGGCCGCGCACGCGGTAGCTGCGGATGTAGGTCATCACACCAGCTGCTCGCTCGAGGTTCTCCGACTCACGCAGGCTCGAACCGAGTGGCGGACGGCGGTCGATGCTGTTGTGCACCGGTCGATACGGCACCTTCAACGAAGCGAAGATGTCTTCGTAGAAGTTCTCTTCGCCGAGCAGCAGCTTGTGGATCCAGTCGAGGAACTGCCCCGATTCGGCACCTTGGATGACCCGGTGGTCATAGGTGCTGGTCAGCATCATCACCTGCGAAACACCGAGCTCGGTGATCGTTTCGGCGGCAGCTCCCTGGAACGCACCGGGCACATTGATCGCACCGGTGGCCATGATGAAGCTCTGCCCCACCATCAGGCGCGGCAACGAACTGACCGTGCCGATCGTGCCCGGGTTGGTGAGCGTGCACGTCGTGCCGGCGAAGTCCGCCGGCGTCAGCTTGCCCTTGCGCGACTTGCTGATTTGATCGTTGAAGCCGCCGAAGAACCCGGCGAAGTCGAGGTCCTGACAGTCCTTGATGCTCGGCACGACCAGACTGCGTCGACCATCCTTACCCGGCAGGTCGACGGCGATGCCGATGTTGAGCGACTTGCCCATCCGTCGAAACGACTTGCCGCTGTCTTGTTGCACGTACTGCGCCGCCATCGCCGGCACGCGCCGGATGGCTTGCACCATGGCCCAGCCAATCAGATGCGTGAAGCTGACCTTCGGCAGGTACTGGCCGACCTGGTGGCGGTTGATCGAATAGCGGTTCTCGATCATGACCTTGACCGGCACTTCACGAGCCGACGTCGCCGTCGGTACGGTCAGGCTCTCGGTCATGTTCTTGACGATCTTGCCGGCGATGCCCGTCAGCGGCGTCAGCTCGTCGTTGATCTCGGCCGGGGTCGCGACCGGCGCAGGCTTCGGCTTTGCGACCGCACGTTGCTCGGGCGGCAACTCGGTCTCAAACCAGGTGCGCCATTCTTCGGGCACGGACTCCGGTGCCGCCAAGTAGTCGCCGTAGACCTTCTCCGCGTATGCCGCGTTGAGGCCGAACACTTCTTCAAAATCGGGCTGGGGCATGACAGTGATTTGGCCTCCGGCGAGGTAATCGCCGCGGCACGCGGTCCATGAGGACGCAGGGCAGAATCGAAACGCAGGTCACGGAATGCGACGACAACCTCGTGCCCGGTCGCTTGCGGACGCGGCACACGCACAGTCACCATCGCGGCACGTGCGCGGCCACCGTTGCGGCGCGCACACGGTCACGCCGAGTTACTTCTTCGACAACAGCAGAACCATGCGGCGCCCTTCTTGGCGCACACCCGATTCGACCTTGGCGATGTCAGATAGATGCTTGACGACTTCCCGGATGACCTGCTCACCGACATCCCGGTGGGCCATCTGGCGGCCGCGGAACAAGCAGCAGACCAGTACCTTGTCGCCACCCTCGAGGAACTCGCGCGCATGCTTGACCTTGGTCATCAAGTCGTGCTCGCCGGTGCCGGGACGCACCCGAAGCTCTTTCACCTGAACTTGGTGCTGCTTCCGGCGACTGGCCTGTTCCTTCTTCTTCTCCTCATACTTGAACTTGCCGAAGTCCATGATGCGGACCACGGGGGGCCGCTGGTTTGGGGCAATCTCAACGAGGTCGAGGTTCTTCTTAACGGCGACCGCAAGCGCATCGGCCGTCTCCATGACGCCTAGCTGCTCGTTGTCTTCGTCAATGACGCGGACCTGACGGATACGAATCTGATGGTTGATTCGCGGGCCGCGATCCTGCGGGGGACGGCGACGGGGGTCCGGCTTACCGGCCATTTGGCCTCTTCATCTGCTGCACGTGGATACTGACTCCTGTGGGTACGACTCTTGGAAATTCCCGGCTAACGCATGCGCGCTGGGGTTGCCGAGGGCACGAAGGCTATTTGGCTTCCGCCCCCACCGCAACGGCGTATCGGCGCCACTGGGCCAGCGAATGAAGAAACGCGGGCCGAGATTGCCCCTCTGCGCAGCTTCTAACAGAACCTGGCGACGGACCGCTGCACCTGGATCCCTGCCAGCGAGGCTCGATTCGCCCCGCTCGGGTCGCACACGTTGCCGATTCGATGCCGATCCGATGCTGCTCTACGGGGGCGCAGGCCTCTGTCCGAACAGATGGAACAGCAGGTTGTCCGCGACGATGGGGTTCTGGTCAGGCCAATGGGATCATCCGGCAAGAACGTCGCGCTGCCCAGTCGACCGACAAGCGCAGCCACTTCTGCTCTACGTCATTGGACGTAAGCACATCGCCGATGGCCGACCGCCGGGTCCCGTCGCATCGCGGGGCTCCCGGAAATCCTCCCCGGAGCAATCCGCGAGCCGGCGATCGCCGTGCTGCAAAATCTGCGCGCGCTCCAGCGTGGGATCAGAGTCGACGGCGACCACCCGCGCCGGCTTCCGTCGCACGGATGCATCGTGCACGTCCGGCAGCAACCAACGCTGGCACTGGTCCGACTCGGCCGGCAACAAACGCCACCGATTCTCGTCCCAGGTGTCGACGTCGATGGCTGCAGAGTAGTCCGCGCCGCGCGGCAGCAGCTGGTAGATCGACGGCATGGCCTTCGCGTCGGGATCGGCAAACGGCAGTGCCAGCGCCACCGCACCTAACCTGGTTGCGGGATCCGTCGCATCCGAAGTGAATGCGCCCCACAACGTCTTCTTCGCAGCGGGTTCCTCAAGCCTGGCACGAAGATGCCATGGATGACGATGACCGGATGGCGTGCGTGCCGCTAGCCGATCTCGCGATAGAGCTTGGCAATCTCAGCTATGTGCTGACGTGGCGACGAACAGCCGGTCGTGACAACTACCGTCGCAGCCAGCTGCGGAACAACACGGGTTTCATGCGAGCCAGCCGATGCGCACCTACTTTCAAATCGTCCCACGCATTCTCTGCTGCGCGTCAGACCTGCCACAACCCATGGTTGACCCCGCCTTGGATGACGATCGCGAACTTGCCGAGCCCCGGCAGCTCCATCGGTGGATGCGCGATCTCGGCACCGGCGCCAGCAGCCGCTTGGGTTGCCGCGTCGATGTCTTCGACCCGCAAGTACGGCCGCACGATCGGCTGCTCGGTTTCATGCATCGGTGCGCGCACTCCCACGGAACCACCGCCCACAAGGGCTGCCGTGCGTGCGTTGCCGAGTTCCGCAACCGGTTTGCCGAACGTTACGCCGTAGGTTTTGCCGTAGGTTGCACAGACGGCGTCGACATCGTCCGTCACGATCTCTAGGTAGTGAACTTGCATTCCGACAATCCTAGTCGGACCGCACACGAGGATCACTGATCGATGTGCTGTGCTCGCTGCGGGCGTCGCTATGATTCGCCCAATGCACATGTCACTCCTGCGCATCTTCACAGTCACCGCATTCACGCTCGGCAGCCTAGCATCGCAGACTGTGCAAGCATCGCTGGTGGCGTTGCAGCCGCTGGTGCTGCAGCAAGTTGGCGGTCAGCAGATCACGCATCCAGCGGGACCGCTGACCAACGCCAATCTGACGCTAGCCAGCTCCTTCGTGTCGGTTGACCTGTCGCCGACGCCGCTCGGTTGGCAGTTCGAGTCGGAGTTGCATTGCGGCTTCTCGTCATCACCGCAAACCGCCTACCTTGCGAGCTCCGACCTCGAGTGGAACCTCAGCGCGCCGGTGCCCACCCGCGTCACGTTGCGGGTCTACTCGTACTGCGTCGACGATAGCGGCGGGACCATCTTCTTTGCCGTGCCCGGACATGGCAGCTTCATTCACGCCTGCGGCACAAGCATCGGCCAGCGGCGCGTCGACCACTACGTGCTGGACCTGACCCCGACTCCGCTGCCAATCCGCATCACCCAAATCGCTGGTGGCTACCCGGCTGGCAGCTGCCTCGTTCGCGCCGACATCGATGTCTGGAGTCCGCTCGTAACGCCTTCTGCAGCTGGCTGCGGCGTCACGTTGCTGCACGGCGCCAGCGGCAGCCTCACCTACTACCAGACCGACCACCATCTCGACCTGGTCAATACAAGTGGCCCGCCAAACAGCGGCACGCTGCGCGCCGATGGTCTCGGCCAGTGGGCTTCGTTCGCCGCATCGCTCGCTTCGCCACAACTGCCAACCCAACTACCGGCGCCGTTTGCTCAGACGTGTCCGCTACTTGGATCGATCGACGTGCTCGTGCCATCTATCGGCAGCGGCTCGCAGAGTGTGCCAACCCATTGGGAACTGCTCTTGCCAGTGCTGCCAGTCGGCTTAACGCTCTACGTGCAACACGCGTCTGCATACGTGGCTTCCCCTGCGTTTGCGCCCAGCACGCGATGGAGCACGAGCAACGTGCTGCGTGTGGATACCTGAGAACCGCGGACGCGCTCGCGACCTATCGCCGCCGCGAACGCCGCAGTTCCTTGCCTTCACTCTCGCCTGCAAGCTGCGCCTTGACGGATGCGATGCGCTTCCTGATGAACGGCTTGATCGCCAACACCGGTCGGCGCACGGCAGCATTGCGACCCGCGATATCGCCGTCGAGCCCCATGCGAAGGTCGGCGAGTTCGGCCGCTTGCTTGTTGGCTTGCAGCACCGGCGTCAGCGCGTCTTCATAGGCCTGCAAGCGCGCGAACAACTTGGCCTCCGTGAACTCCTGCTCGACCAGTTTCTGCAGAGCGGCCCGATAGAGCCTGGGGAACGACTTGGTTGCAAACAGCCGTTCTAACAGTCGCCGTTTGCCAACCCAGGGGCGATCAATGTCCCAGTTCGCCAGGTCTTCAGGATCCTGCCCCATCGTGAAGGCACCAAAGGTCTCGTTGAGATCCCACGGCAGCATGCGCAGCAGGTTGTCCGCCTTGTCGAGCACCAGGTAGTAGTTGTGCGGCATGCCGATGTAGCTATCGATATTGGCCAAGAGCGACGTCGCCGCCAGGTATCCGGCGAGCTGCTGCAAGTCCATGCGGCTCGCGATCTGCTGCTCGAACTCGTCATCCGTGCCCGATTCGATCAGCTTCATGAGCTGGGCAAATTGGCGGATCTGCTCGGCGTTCTTCTCGCCCACCTTGATGTTGTAACGAGCGTTGTCCTCGGCCTTGTCGCCGAAGTACTGCCAGTCGCTGAGGCCTTCTGGCTTCATCAGCAAACTGTCCTTGGACGCCTTGCCGAGCTTGCGAGCCAAGAATTGCTTGTCAACCTGTTCTAGCAACACGTAGATCCCGAGTAGTTGCTTTTCACCATCGATGCGCAACGTCACATTTGCCCAGCCCGCACCGGCCGTCGCCATGCCGGCCGCACGGTAGATCTCGTAGCCGAGCTTCTCCTTCATGAAGGCCGGGTCGAGAAATGCCGTCGACAGATTCAGCTTGGTGCGGCCATGCAGCTGCTGGCTCTTGTCGAATCGATTCAGGTCGATCTTGAACGGCCGCTTCGATGTTCCTTCAGAAGCACGGAACGACGAATTGCCTTTGAAGCGCAGGCCCGCAGCCGCGAACGGCTTGCCGTCGATGGTGACGCGAGCCTTCACATAGGGGTAGTTGTTGTTGCGGCCTTCCCGAGTTGGCTGCAAACCCTCGAACTGCTCACGGGTGACGGCCAGTTCGATCTCCAAGACATGATGGTCCGTGAAGACCTTCGCCCAGAACGCGTCGTTCGCAACCGTCGTGTCGGCGGCCGGTGCGGAGTTGCGGTCGTCTTGGGCGACGAGCGATGCAGACAAGACAGCGCCGACGAGCACTGCGACAACTGGATTCCACCTATACATGAATGACTAGGGAGCGTACGCCGCAAGCGTGCACTTCAAAGAACGCAATGCGGGAACGCAGCGTTTCCCTGCCGGTGGCTTGGTGCTCTGATGATTTCATGAGCACGCCAGCCACCACGCCACTGGGCCCGACCGAACCGCCGGAGCTGCCCGAATCGGTGCAACCTGAAGCCAAGCCGATCTGGATCTGGGCGCTGCTGATGGCCGCGGCCTTGGGTGGCTACCAGTATCTGCAGGCGGACGTGGCGAGAGGTTCAGCATATGGCATGGGATACGCCCTCGGGGGAGCGGCCATCCCCCTGTTTGCGGCGTGGTTCGCGACCCTGTTCTCGAAGGCTGCCCATACCCCGACCATCGCCGCTGGCGCAGTCTGCATGCTTCTGCTGACTACCGGCAACGCGACGCAGCGCAAGATCGAGGGCGTCAAGGCGGAGTATGCGACGGACCTGGAAGAACGCATGGCCGCCTGGACCAAACAGGGCACGGTCTGGGCGGAATCCGGTGGCTGTGACCCCACCGTCATCCAACAGCATGCCGAGTTGCGCACGAACCTCAATCTGGCGCTTGAGTTGAGAGAAGCGACCAGTGAACTGCTGAGCGAACTAGATGGCGGCGACCTGTTCTTGTCGAAGCTCGCAGACGCAGGCGTCAGCAACCACGACAGCGAAGCCGCCTGGTCGCACGTCAAAGAGGAGACCGGGTTCGCCCAGGTGCGCGAGACCCTACGCAGCACCCAGGCGCTGCTGCATGCCGCGGCCATCTACCTCGCCGAGTTGGAGCACACGTTTGGCAAATGGCATGTCGGGGATGATGGCGCCTTGCTGTTCGACGAAGGCGTTTCAGACAGCGCGATCAAGCGCGTCAACGACGCCGTCGACGAGATGCAACTGTGGGCCAAGAAGCTGGCAGAGGCTGCCGAGCGACCTCGCTAACGGGCGCGGCCAAAGAGGTGCGGCCAAAGAACAGTCGGCCATCGGGGATCGGTCAACGGCTCACGCCAACAATTCGTTGACGACCCGCGCCTTCTCAACGCCCGTCAACTTCATGTCCAGTCCCTGGAAGGGCACCGACAAGCGTTCGTGGTCGATGCCGAGCAAACGCAGCATCGTCGCGTGCAGGTCGCGCACGTGCACGACGTCCTCAACCGCGCCGTAGCCGAGTTCGTCCGTCGCACCGTGGCTGACGCCGCTACGAATGCCACCGCCGGCGAGGAACATCGAGAAGCCCTTGATGTGATGATCGCGGCCGGGGTCCTTGCCGCCGCCCTGACTCATCGGTGTGCGCCCGAACTCACCACCCCAAATGACCAGCGTGTCGTCGAGCATGCCGCGTCGCTTCAGATCCGAAATCAACGCCGCAGTCGGTTGGTCGCAGTGCTGACTGCATACGCCCATGTATTGATTGAGACCGCCATGGTGATCCCAGCCGCGATGGTACAGCTGAATGAAGCGCACGCCGCGTTCGGCCAGACGCCGCGCCAACAAGCAGTTGCTGGCATACGAACCATCGCCGGGAACTGCACCATACATGTCGAGCACTTCCTGCGGCTCATCCGACACATCCATCAACCCCGGCACCGAACTCTGCATCCGGAACGCGAGTTCGTACTGCGCGATGCGGGATTCGATTTCGGGATCGTGAGTCTGCTCGGCTCGCAGACGATTGAGGTCGCGTACCGCAGCAACCACATCTTGTTGGCGAGCGCTCGAGATGCCGGGCGGACTGGCCACGTAGTGCACGGCGTCGCCCTTCGAGTGAAACTCCACGCCTTGGAACTGGCTCGGCAGGAAGCCACTCGACCATTGACGCGCCGCGATCGGCTGTGGATTGCGGCCGCCGACGCTTGTCAGCACGACGAAGCCAGGCAAATCGCTGCCCAGCGAGCCCAGTCCATAGTTGGCCCACGCGCCCATGCTCGGCCGACCCGAGACCAGGCTGCCGGTGTTCATGAACGTGTGCGCTGGATCGTGGTTGATCTGCTCGGTCACCATCGAGCGAACCACCGCAAGGTCGTCGGCTATCGACGCGATGTGCGGCAAGAAGCTGCTGACCAACTGCCCGCTCTCACCATATCGCGCAAACGTTGCACGTGGCCCGAGGCAGGTCAGCGGCTTGCCCTGCAACTGCGCGATCGGCATGCCCAAGGTGTAGCTCTCCGGCATCGGCGTGCCGTCGAGCTTTTGTAGTGCCGGTTTGTAGTCAAACGTCTCCAGTTGGCTCGGTCCGCCGGCCATGCACAAGAAGATCACGCGCTTCGCCTTGGGAGCGAAGTGGCGCGGCTGCACGACGCCGAGGTAGCGCTCGTCACCGGGCACGGGTGCGCTCGCACCCGGCAGCCATTGCGACAGCGCCGCACCCCCGATCCCCATCGACAACGACTGCAGCCACTGTCGCCGAGAACTGTGCTGCTGCGCCAGGCTGTGCTGCGACCAGAACGTGTTGGGATCACTCACGGCAGATGGTCTCGTGCAGGTTGAAGATGGTGCGCGTCACTTGAGTCCATGCAGCGTGTTCGACAGCAGGCAAGGCTGTATCGCGCGGGGACGAGCCGACCGCCAACAGGGCGGCGGCAGCTTTCGGGTTCTGCATGAAATGCTCACGGCCAGTCTGCAACAAGACGAGCAGCACGTCGACCTCCGGCTTGCGCGGCCAGCGTGCCGTCGCCTGCCGCATCGCCCACGCGATTCGGGCACGATCATCCTTCACATCGGCAAGCAACGCACGCTGGGCAAACGCGCGCGATGCCTCGACGAACACCGGGTCGTTCATCAACGTCAGCGCCGCCAATGGCGTATTGGAGATCGAGCGCTGCGCCGTGCATTCCTCGCGCGTCGGCGCATCAAACGCCCGCAACATCGGATGCAAGAACTGACGCTGCCAGTGCACATAGACACCGCGGCGCCATTGGTTTTCATCCATGTCGCGCCGGTACTTGCGCGGCGGAAAGTTCAGGTGGCCGTAGTAGCCAGGTGGTTGTGTCGGTTTGGCACTCATGCCGCCAACCCGATCGACCAGCAGGCCACTCACTTGCAACGCCAGGTCCCGCACCATCTCGGCTGGCAACCGCTGACGCGACTGCCGGGCGAAGAACTCATTGAGCGGATCGCGAGTCGCAACATCGGATCGACTCACCGACGCCTGTCGATACACGCGCGATCGCACGATGCGCCGCACCAACGCCTTGATGTCCCAGCCAGACTCGATGAAGTCGAGCGCCAGGCGGTCAAGCAGTTCGAGGTGATTCGGTGGTTTGCCCTGGCCGCCAAAGTCTTCCGGCGATGGACACAGGCCCGTCCCTAGCAGCATGGCCCACGTGCGGTTGACGAACACCCGGGCTGACATGCCACCGACACCTCCCTGCTGCTCGGGTTGCACCAACCATCTCGCCAGGTCGAGGCGATTGGCTCGGCCGCCGGTCCCCAGCTTGCCCAAGAATGCCGGCACGGCTGGGGTCACGACCTCACCTGAATCGTCCTGCCAGTTGCCGCGCGGCAGCACTTTAACCGGGCGCGGTTCTGGTAGGGCGCGAGTGAACAACGTCGTCGGCAACGCGTCGGCCAATTGCTTGGCAGCCTGATCGAGTTCGGCGAGCCGCGCGCGAGCGGCCACCACGCTGGTGGACGTATGTTCGTGATGCGCCGCCAGCAGCGCCCGCTGTTGGTCATTGCGCTCGCCGGCTGGTGTTTGCAGCGCGGCCACCACCGACCTGCTGGCAACCGAAGTGCGAACTCCGGCGTCATCCCAGTGCACCTTGCCACCAAACTGAGTGAACGCCCAACCGGTCACCACGTCGCCAGCCTTCAGGCCAACGCTCGCGGCATCCACTTCCAAGCACGCCCACTCGCCGGCATCAGGCAACTCGCCCATGCGCCGGTAGCCGTGCCACGATTCGCGCTTGTTGCCGTAGCTGATGACATCGCTGCCCCAAACCGCGCGGTGTTCCCAAGAGCCGGCAACGTGAAACTGCAACATGACGGCCTTGGCAGGCGATGCCGCATCGAGATGCACCCACGCGTAGAACACATCGCCTGCCGTGACTTCGATCGTCTTCGTCGTCTTCCAGGAGTAGTGCTGCACGCTGCCACCTGCGGTCTGCACACGAGTCTTGGTTCCACTGTGCGGCGTAGGCCCGCTCGCAACGAAGTTCCAAGCGCCGCTTGTTTCGCCGCCCGTGTCGAGCGCATCATCGACCCAAACGACCTGTCGCACATCGTCAGCGGCAATCTGCTGCAGCAGCGAAGCCTCCCACTGCTCGCGTTGCGCGGGCAGCATCGCGATCGCCGCCGCAAGCTGAGCCGCCACCGCGCGTCGCTCGATCTCGAGTTCCTTCGACTGCTGCTGCGCGGTTGCATCGACAACGCGCATTTCCGGTGCCCGCAGCGTCGGCGTCGTATTCAAGCCGCCATACGGATTGCGCAGATGCTCTTCGTCATCGATGTCTGCAAAGAAGGCACCGAACGCATAGAAGTCGCGCGCGGTGTAGGGATCGTATTTGTGGTCGTGGCACTGGGCGCAACCGATGGTCGCCCCCATCCACACCGCCGAGGCATTGCGGACCCGGTCGGCCAGATAGATCGCTCGATACTCCGCCAGCTGCAACCCGCCTTCGTGGGTCGTCTGCAGCAAACGATTGTAACCGGTCGCGATGAGTTGCTCCTGACTCGGCTCGGGCAGCAAGTCACCGGCGAGCTGCTCGATCGTGAATTGATCGAACGGCATGTTGTTGTTGAGTGCGCGAATCACCCACTCGCGATACGGCCAGACGCGATGTTCTTGGTCGCCGTGGTAGCCCACCGTGTCCGCATAGCGCACGAGGTCGAGCCATGGCGTCGCCATGCGTTCGCCGTAGTGCGAGCTCGCAAGTAATTGCTCGACGCACGCTGCGTAGGCCGCTTCGGGATCCTTCCGGTAGCCTTCGACAAAGCCATCGACATCGCCAGCAGTCGGCGGCAGCCCCGTCAGGTCCAGCGTCAACCGCCGCAGCAACGTCACCGGGTCGGCATCGACCGCGTGCGCCAAACCTTCTGCCTCGAGCCGCGCCAACACGTAGCGGTCGACGTCGCTGAGCGGCCAGTCAGCCTCGCGCACCTCGGGAGCCGCGGTTCTCGCCGGCGGCACGTAGGCCCAGTGCGGCGCGTAGCTCGCCCCCTCATCGATCCATCGCCCAAGCGTTTCGACTTGCTCGGTCGTCAGCGCATTGTGGGCCGACTTCGGCGGCATCGGGGCCTTCGCATCGTTGATGCGCTGCCAAAGCAAACTGCCGCTACGGTTGTTGGGCGTAATCGCGGCGCCGTCTTCGCGTGCAGCCGTTGCCTTCTCGAACGTCACCAGCGACAACTCCGCCTCGCGCGATTCCTTATCCGGCCCGTGGCACGCAAAGCAGTGCTGCGACAGAATGGGGCGCACCTGGCGCGTAAAGTCGACTGGTGCGAGTCCGGGAACAACCGGCGCTGCCTGCGCAACCGCGACTCCGAAAACGACAGGCAGAGACATTAGACGGGCGAACACGGAAACAGCCTAGCCGCAGGATCGTTCGCCGTCACCCGTCTAGCACCTCCCTGGCAACGTCGACTGTGGCCGATGGCCACTCGGCGGCAGAGCTACTTGGCGTCGGCGCAAGTGCGACTGCCCGCAAATGCTACTGCCCGCAAGTGCGACTGTTTGCAAGTGCGACTGTTTGCAAGTGCGACTGTTTGCAGGTGCTACTGTGCGCAAGTGCTACTGTGCGGCCAAGCGTGCCCGCATGTCCGCGTGCGCAGCCTGCACCAACTCTAGCAAAGCGGCGGCATCGAGATCCTCGCCAGGCCGCAGTTTCACATGCCGCATGTATTTGCCGGCACCTACCAGCAAGCCACTCGGATCTTGCAGCTCCGCGCCGCGAAAGAAGCCGACGTTGACATGCGCTTGGAACGCGTTGACATACGCAAACGCGGCATCGCCGACGCACGCGGTCGGATGTCCATCGTGCAACAGCTCGCACACGTCGAGCCCGCAGCCCCGCATCACCTCAAACCAGTAGTGGGCGATGCTGCCCAGTTCTCCGGCATGCTCCTGCATCCACGAATCGACCGCCGGGTCGCGTGCAACCGCGGTCGGGAATCGCATCAACGGATTCATCGCAGCATGCTACCCGAGCACACGCCGATTCGCCCGTCGCCTACTGATGCTGCGCCGCACGCCCATCGCGGACAAAGCCATAGCAGGCAACCCCCATGCCAATCACGAACAGCGCTGCGCCAACTACCGTAGTGCTGATGTCGTCGGTAACGATCTTCTGCAACTGCATGCCGACCCAGACGATGGCAGCGCCAATCGCCGCGACCAGCACTCCTAGGAATTGGTGGGTTACTGCATTGGGTTTGGACTCGTTCGAACTCATGGCGGGACTGTAGGCCGACGGAAGTGTTCGGGCCAGTTCCGATGCGGGCTCGCGTCGTATTGCCACCGGACAGCAGCACTGCTAGCACCATCCGTCAGCGATTGCTGGGAATGGCGAAACGCAACCTACGTTGGCGCACCAGTCAGCGCGACCGCCGGTCCACAACGCGACGGCGCATCTCCGCAACCAATGCCATCAGCCCCGCATACTTGAGCGTTGGGTCAACGTAGTGTTCCAACACGTAGAACACAAAGTAGTAGAACCGCGCGGCGGACCACGCGACCAACGCAATCAACAGTGCGGTTCGCCAGCCAGGCAGCATCACGAGCAGCAGCACACTCGACAGGCCAAGGATCATCAGAAACAGGAGTCCCTTGAGAACGATCAGATGCCTACTTCGGAGGTCCGCCATGATTGCTAGCGCTGCCTATTTCGACTGACGCAAAGATTGGCGCGTTGCGATCGCGATCGCTTCGAACTGTCGCAAATCCCAGCTTCGCAAATCACAGTCCGTACAGGCGCTTCATGAACACGAGGAAGCCAACAACGGTCACCAGCGCCATCACCAGGACGGTACCGCACCCCCACAGGATTTCGGTCTTTAGCGGTGTGCGAACATGCGGGGTCATTTCGGCAGTTCGCTCGGCGTGACAATCGCGCCGTAGATGGGCGGCGCAGATCGTCGAGGTTGGTTCGGAAGGCCGCTGCCTACCGGCAGATCGATCGACGATATCGGCGAGACTTGCCATTCGAGTGGTGCAGCGACGAGCACGCCGGAGTCGCGCACAAAGCTGCTCGAATGCAAGTTCGCCACGACGTGCAGTTCTTGTCGCTCGACTTGCAAGGCCCCCTGCTCCGCCATCACCACCGGCGGCTTGCCCGTAGCTGGCACGGCGCAGCCGACGGCGAACATCGCCAACAACAACGCCATGGCTCGTGGAACCATTGCCCTTGGAATCATCCTGCCATCGTCCCCCCAACCGACGCGTGACGTCAACTGCCCGCGGGCCTCGCCAGGCCCGGCTGCGCTGACCTTATTCCGGAGCGGTGCCAGAGCGCCAAGTCCGATCACCCTAGCCCGCTGTGGGGTGGTCAAGGAGCAGCCGCAACTGTGGCCGCACTCGCGCTGGGTCGTCTTCAATCGGTGCGGGAATAGCACCGACTCGCTTGGCCCCGAACGAGACGTAGAAGGGCTCGGCATTGGGATCCGAGTCAATGCAAAGCTCGGTGAGCCCGGCGTCGGCCACGCGTGCCAGAGCATGCAACAGCAGCGCACGCCCAAGGCCACGACGCATCAGCTGCGGCCTGACCCACAAATGTCCAAGCGACCATGGCAGCTGCAACGTTTTGAGTTGGTAGAACCCTGCAATCTCGGTGCCGGACTCGCCGTGCATCTCGGCGACGAACGTCGGCTGGTGCGCAATTGCATCTGGTGACAGTGTCAGGTCACTGGTCCACGCTCGCAGTTGCGACTGCGAATAGCCCCAGTGCGCTTTCGCCGCGACCGCCAACTTGGACAGTTCTTGGGCTTCGCTTGCCATGGCAGTTCGGATCTTCATGAGCGGCTCAACGAACCATGCTACGCGACCCGCGTTGGGGTCGCATGGACTTTGCTTCCAGCGCATTCGCACGGTCCCGATACTCCGACACCACGAAGGCCAAGGCCACAGCCATCGGTAGCAACCCGATGGCCAACTTGGCCATGCGCAACACGAGCGCCTGGTCCGTCCTACTCATCAGCAGCGCGGCGCCCAAGGTTGCCAGGGTCATCACCACCAGCACCAACGCGAGCCACGGCACGTTGGCCAAGATCCGCCAATGTAGAAGCAGCACAAGCCCGTAGCCGACCAAGCCAGCGTCCGCCATCCGCAAGCTATGCGCATCTGCAAGGTTGGCCTCCGAGTGCACGACATCACTCATGGTTAGACCCAGAAGACCTGCCGTGAGCAGGGCGGCTCCGAGGCACCAGATGCCGACATGAAGCAAAGCCATGAGATGGCGTTTCACCGAGTCACCCAACGTATTCGCCAAGACCAGTAGCGCTGTAGGTTGGGAGTATCAGAAACGGACCTTCGAACCGTCAAGCCACCGCAACCGGGAGAAGCAATCGTGAACCGTCACGCGGCTGATCAAGCTGCGATGAGGCTCTGGAACCTGCTCAAGCAGGATCGGGTTGCTTGGCACCGACACCCGACGAAATGGGCCGCCGTTCACGTCCACGTCGTATCCGAAGATGCCACCGCGAGCGGCTACCGCCCACGACTCTCGATCGCAACGAATGCCGAGGAATTGCAAGAGTTCGGCGATCGCATCCTCGTGCTCAAGCAAGACCGGCGGAACCTGCCCGCTACCACCCGACGCGAACAGGGCCACGTGCCCATCACCATCGCTGGCGAACCAGTCCCACTCGATCCCTTGGGTCTCTACGCTATACATGCAATACGATGAAGGGTCTCCACGCGACGTCATTGGTTGGTCGGTCGGCCGCGCTACGGTAATCGCGGATCCTGCGGCATGGTCGTGATCATCGCCTGATCAACACGGCCGTCAACGCTGTTGGCCAGCCTTGCTGGCCCGCTGTCGAACCACCACCTCGGTGCCATCACTTGGTTTGGCCATTTGCCGCGCACGGATCCATGCGGACTGCCGAGCGCGACCGCTGCGTGCCGCACTGCCTAGGCACAATTACTCAGAAGCACACGCCCCAGTAACAACGCTGCACCAAACGCCACGCCTGGGTAGCCATGCAATTACCTCACCGAGACCCTAGACTAGTCGCCGTGGGCATGCCGTTTGGGCATCGCCGCCACTCAAGCTTTGGAGAGCACCTTGAAGATCACACATCTAGCAGTTCTTGCCACGTTCGTCGCCGCGCCACTGGTTGCGCAAGCCAACCCATTCATCGTCTTCCCGCAGGATCCCGAACGCGAAACGATCACGGCCGCATCGTATGTGAGGCGCCCCGACTGGAATCGTGAGGCGGAAGGCTTTCAAGAAATCTCGTTCGACTACTTCCGGGGTGTTGGCGACACCGGTGGCGGTCAAGCGATGGCACGCGGCTTCTACCACTGGGCCGGGGATCTCGACTCCGCGACCGCGGAACCCTATGGCGTGATCCTGCGATCGGCCGACGTCAACGGAGCACCAGACACGACGCCAGCTGGAGTGATCATCGAGGTCCCCAACTTGTCACTACCGGTTGGCAGCGGTGGCAACACCGGCTGGATCATGACCGACGTGTTCGCAACCGCCGCGCCACTGCCGCTGAACGCTACTTGGTTCCAGGGCCTCTACCTGCCCGACAACCAGGCTTGGCCGGCGAGCGATGGCCACTCGATCTGGTCGGCCGACACGCTCACTGCGGGCACTCCAGCCGTGGTCGGCGAGAACGCACGTCTCGGAGCTCCCGCGGTTACCTGGGCGGCGACGCCGGCTCCCGCGACGTTCACGACCGAGTGGACCTACATCATGGGAACGCTCGTCGACAACCCGACGCTACACATCGGCGGCATCGACCCCAACAGCACGCGCACTGGCGGCGCCGCCGGCACGCCGAGCTACGGCATGGCAGGGATGTTCCCGGACATTTCGGGCACACCACGCTCCGACGGTCTTGAGCTTCGCATGCAAGACAACCAGCTGGCGAACGGGCTCGCGGTGTTTGCTGGCAGCCTTGGCTGGTGGCCAGGTGGCGGCCTACCGCTCAGCTACGGTGGCGACCTCTACCTCGATATCAGCAACATGGTTTTGCTCGGAGCGGCCATCAACACGGGCGGCGCTGCGACTCTCCCGTTTACCTCGCCCGGCTCGATAGCACCTACCCTGATGGGGCTCGACGTGATGTTCCAAGGGGTATGGCTTGACCCGGTCACGCTGGGCGGCCGCATGTCCAACGGACAGGTGACTAGCCTGTGAGCCGCGGCACGGCGGCCATGATGATCGGCGCCATGTTGGCAGTCAGTGCGATCGCTGTGCTCTGGTGGTTTGCGGTGGGATCTCAAGCTGTGCGGCCTGTCGACCAACAGGCCGACCAGCAACCCGATACCGTGCGCGAACCGCACGCAGAATCGCCGGCTCCGGCCAAGGGCAGCATCGCGCCAGCCACCAAGTCACCGCTAACGATCGATCCGCAACTACCGAGGAACCGCACCTTGCTGCTGCCCGACGGCACGCGCGTGCCTGCCCTTAACGGCGCGGTCAACGCCAGCCCGATGAAGGACGCGTGGCCGAGCAACGTGCCGTGGAGCCCGATCGTCGCAACCGAACGCAGTGACCTTGGCGTCGATTGGTATGTGCATCAAGACGGCAGCCGCTCGACGACCGAGATGAAGTGGCGTTCGGACCTCGGTCGCGAGGACGCGGTCACACGACTGGCGCGCCCGGCGCCGACGCCGCCGAAGGTTGTGCCGCCGAATATTGTGCCGCCGAAGACTGTGCCGCCGAAGTAGGGCGTGCTGCCTACCGCCGGCACGCGTCACGCTCACGACTACGACCCACCGGTTCGCAGCTTCTCGAAGTAGTCCGCCCACGACTGGTGTTCGCGACCGGCCGCTTCGCAAAAGTGGCTGGGGTTGTCGACGGCCCCCTCGCGGATCCCCGCGTAGATGCCCGCGATGACTCCTCCCAGAAACTCGCCCAGCTCCGCGACACGTTCCCGCCGGAATTCCTCAACGGTCATCTCTCTGTAGATCAGCTTCGTGTCAAAGGCGCGGTTGAGATGGTTCGCCAACTGCGATTGGGTGAGCGCCTCGCCATGCAAATTGTAGGTCCGCCCGTTGTGCATGTCCTCGGTCAACATCCGTGCGTATGCATAGCCGAGCTCCGCGCGGGTCGCGTAGCCGCACTTGCCATCTCCGGCACAGTTCGCGATGGCACCTGATTTCTTGTAGGCATCGATGTAGTCAACGTCCGGCTCGATGTAGATGCCGTTGCGGCCAATCGCCCAGTCCAGACCGCTGTCTCGAACGTCTTGTTCGGTTTGGCGATTGCTTTGAACGATCGCCGAGAAGGCGTTCCCGGTCTCCGCCCCCTGCACGCTGGTGTAGACGATCTTGCGGACGCCGACGTTCTTGGCTGCCTGAATCACATTGCGGTGTTGTTCGACGCGCTCCGATGGCTCGGCCATGCCGGACACCAACAGTAGGGTTCGGACCGAGCGCAGAGAGTCCTCAAGCTCGGTCCGAGAATTGTAATCACCCTTCTTGATGTCGACGCCAAGATGTTCCGCTTTCGCTGGGGTACGCGCAATCCCGACGACCGAGTGTGTTGCCAATTCCGAAACTGCTCGAACGATCTCCGAGCCAAGCTTTCCGCTGGCTGCCGTTACTGCGATGGTCATGATGGTGATGCCTTGCTGTGTCGTGGCGCTCCGACCGAACCGGCCATCTGCCCAGAATAGCTGCGGCCAGTCTCAGTGTCAGGAACCCGCCTCCATGCGTCACTCTATGTCGGGATGGCATACCGAATCCCGGTCACTCGATTGCGGTGATGACACCATCCGGGCTCGCAGCCATTACGACGTACGATGACTCAGTTCGGAGCGGGTTGCCGCCACCGATTACATAGAACAGCGTGTCGAGCCGGGACGGAGTGGTGTCGCCAATGATCACCAACAGCTGATGGTAGTCGAGATACTCGGTAGGCGTTGCGCTCTGGAATCGGTAGCCACGCTGTCGAAGGGTTCCCTGCGCTTCGCCAAGATTCTGGCCGACATGAACCAGACTGTGCACGCGAGCTCGCTCCGCCCGTAGCTGTCGATTCTCACGCACGCAACCAATGACCGGAATCGCAACAAGCCCGGCCAGCAGCACTAGCAAGACGACAGCTACTTTGGATCTAGTTTTCACGGATCTGCCTCATTTGCCCTGGCACTGTGCGCACGGAGCGAGCGTCGACAGCAACGGCTGGTTCCCGGCAGCCTACCTCGACTCCTGCAAGCGTTGCACCTGAGCGCGCAATTCGACAGACGGAACCAGAGGCCGATCGCAAGCAGTCATGGATCGAGCTGATGATGGCGCGCTTCGGGCTTGTCGAGCCGATCACTGAGCAAGGTATTGGTGCGGCGATAGGGTCAGGCCGTGTCAGGAAGGCCACGGAGCCGCCTCGCAATGTTCGACGTGGTGTTGAGCTAGCAGCGACTTGGCAGCCATCGACACAACCAATTCGTTGTCCGACGAAATGCCGAAGTCATCTTTGCCCGGTGTCCCGGCCACACGAAGCCGCTTGAGTACCGGCAACTTCCGGCCGGGATGTAGCTCGTCGAACTGGCTGGAATTTGAGACCCTGCAAGCTTCAAGGTTGAAGCCCGTGAGACCGCTGGCAAGCAACGAGGCGCCCAGCTCCTTTGACACGATGTAGCACGAGAAGGACTCGAGCAAAGCATCGCCCAGCCAGCCGTCAAACTGATAGTGCAGTCGCTGGACCCGC
>TARA_R110002072_G_scaffold67521_3_pt1 | contig 23239 bp, 13 predicted proteins | sample TARA_R110002072 | Tara Oceans TARA_R110002072 (sample SAMEA4397118) | marine metagenome | biome: Polar Biome; feature: [SRF] surface water layer (ENVO:00010504); material: water (ENVO:00002006), including particulate matter (ENVO:01000060) such as... | depth 5 m | reverse complement strand
TAACTCAAAAGAGGTGAATATTGACATTTCTACATGGCAAAAAGGAGTTTATTTCGTGAAGTCAGTAGAGAAAAATGGAAACAGTAGCTTTAATCGATTTGTTAAAGAATGAAAATCGCTGAGGAGCTTTGTTCTCAATCAAAAATCTTTCCGGGATTCAGGATTCCTTTTGGGTCAAAAACTTGCTTAATTGATTTCATCAATTGTAATGAAGTTTCGCTAAAAACAACATCCATGTATTGTTTTTGTACCAGGCCGATTCCATGTTCTCCCGAAATAGTACCTCCAAGTTTTGCTACTTCCTCAAATAACTGACGAATAGCAACCGGTAGCTCGTTATTCCATTTTTCTTCTGACAAATCTCCTTTGATGATATTGATATGTAAATTTCCATCGCCTGCGTGTCCATAACAAACAGATTTGAAACCAAATTCATCACCAATTCTCTTTACATGATGCAACAATTGGGGAAGTTGGAAGCGAGGAACAACCGTATCTTCTTCTTTGTAAACGGAATTCGATTTCACAGCTTCTCCTACACTTCTGCGTAACTTCCAAAGTGTATCTTTTTGCGCTTGTGATTCTGCAAATAGAATTTCTCCAGTTTCAAAACTCTCCAAAACTTCCATTATTTTAGAACACTCCTCCATTAGAATTTCAGTATCAAAGCCATCTACTTCTATTAAAAGATGAGCCGCATGGTTGCTAGCAACCTCTATTGATTTATCTTTTAAGAAGTCTTGCGTCCAAAGTAAAGCTTCTCGTTCCATAAATTCTAAACCACTCGGGGTTATTCCTTTTTTAAAAATTGCCGCGACTACCTCACACGCCTTTTGTGCATCGAAGAATGGCACCAGCATTAAAAAATCAGTTGTCGGATGTGGAATTAAGCGCAAAACTATTTTGGTAATAATACCAAGTGTTCCTTCAGAACCAACAACAAGTTGCGTCAGGTTATATCCCGTAGCATTTTTCAAAACGTTGGCACCCGTCCAAATAATCTTCCCATTAGGTAAGACCATTTCAAGATTCAGCACATAATCACTAGTCACACCGTACTTCACGGCTTTCGGTCCGCCAGAATTTTCAGAAACATTACCGCCAATAAAACAGCTTCCTTTGCTCGCAGGATCAGGAGGGTAGAAGAGGCCTTTTTCTTTTACTGCATCTTGCAAAACTTGTGTTATTACACCTGGTTCTGTTGTTACTTGAAGATTGTCTTCATCAATGTTGAGAATGGTGTTGAATTTCTCCATGGAAAGTGCAACTCCATTGAAAACAGGAATTGCCCCACCACTTAAGCCTGTTCTGGCACCTGATGGAGTGACACAAATGTTGTTTTCAGAACAAAAAGCCATTATTTTTGAAACTTCTTCAACAGAATTGGGCTTTAAAACAACATAGGGAAGCACAGAAATGTCTTCCGTTTCGTCGTGGCTGTATTTCTGTAAATCTTCAGAATTTACCAAACAACGAGTCCCAAGAACCGACCGAAAAAAATCTAGATGTTCTACCGTGATACCTGTAAATGAATTCATAAAACGAAGATAAAAAAAATAGGCAGAAGTGATATCACTTCTGCCTATTGGCTCTTAAGAATTTACTAACTAATTTCCTTTAATTTCAAATTCAGTTCGTCTATTTTCTTGACGACCAGCTTTTGTTTTATTTGTTGCGATAGGCTTTGAAGAGCCATATCCTTTAGCAGTCATTCTATTCATGGCAATACTTTTCCCTTTCAGATAGTTGACAACGGCTTGTGCTCTATCTTGAGAAAGTGAATTGTTCAATTTAACTGAACCCGTATTATCTGTGTGACCAGAAATTTCAATTTTCAACGAAGGAACATCTTTCATTAACTTCACCAATCGATCCAATTCTGTATTAGATTCAGAACGCAATGTAGATTTACCCGTATCAAAGAAGATGTTGCGGAGTGCAATTTTGCTGCCCACAGCAATATTCTTTAACTCAATGATCTTATTGACCATATTATCTGCTGCTCCTTTTGGTATGTCAAAATTCTCACTATGAAAAAGGTAGCCTTCTGCTTTTACCGCAATACCGTAATTCTTACCAGAAGCAAGTGTAATGATAAACTTACCTGTTGCACTGTTTGTTGTAAACGTTTGAATCAATTTCCCCGAAGTATTGTCGGTAATTTCGATTTGAGCTTCTACAGGTTTCTTGGTCATTGCGTCAATCGTTTTTCCTTTAAATACAGTAAACGATTTTTTATTTACACTGACTGTTGCTTCAATAGAATTGTCTTTTATTGGATTCACAATAGAAGCAAGTAGATAATCTTCTGTCGCTAAAGAAGGTTTTTTCTCTTCTCCCCAGAATGTCACTTTGTAGATATCATACCCACCTTTTCCTTCAGCTCTGTTAGATGCGATGTAAGCGTATTTTCCATTCGCTGTCGCAGAGAAAAAGAAATCATCATAAGGCGTATTAATTGGATAACCTAAATTGACTGGTTTTGACCAAGATCCTTGTGCTTTGTGTGAAACAAAGATATCGTAACCTCCATAAGAACCATTTCCCTCGGAGGCAATGTACATTGTTTGACCATCTAACATGATGTAAACTGGACCTTCGTTAAATTTACTATTCACTGGAGAAATCATTTGAGCAGCCATGTAGTTTTTCTTGATTTTACTTTGCATACTGCTATACATTATCTCAAAACCATTACTTCTATTCGCGTTGTCTCGACCGAAGTATATACTCCAACCATCTTCGCTATAAGATGCATAAACTTCATTTGCTTTACCCGAAGAAATTTGAAAAGGAAGTTTCGTTGGGTCTGTCCAGTTAAAGCCATTTAAAGTACTTTCAAAAATATCCAACTGACCGTCAACATCTCTGTGCAATAACATTTTTGTACCGTCATAACTGAGGTTGTTAGAAATGTCATCTTCTGGAGTATTTACGCTACCTTTTAATGGTTGAGGTTTCTTCCAGACTCTATTTTCTAAAGAAGATGAATAGATGTCTTTATCATAACTACCTGCAACATTTGGAGTATGCCCATTTGGTCTATCAGAAGTCAGGATTAATTCTCCTCCGTCTGTAGAAACAGAAGGTGCATAGTCGTTAAATTCGGTATTTAATTCAGGTACGTTATCTACCCATGCGCGAATAGGATTCTGAACAGCACCTCGAGCTATTTTACATTCTCTTTTGTATTTACTGACAAACTTGCTGAATCTATCTGCTTTTTTGTAATTGGCTTCAAATGCTTCATACGATTTAACCGCCTCGTTGTACTTTCCGTCAAGTTGTAGTGCTCTAGCATAGTAAAAATCCAAAAAAGGATCAGCCTCTGGGTTCAATTTCTTGGCATCCTTCAGGTATTTAATTCCTTTTTGAGAATACGATGAATTGAGGTAGCAAACACCAATCTTGTAATTCAATTCTCCATTGTTGGGATTGAATTTCTGTGCAATGTCGTATTGTTTCAAAGCAAGTTCATAGTTGAGACCTGGACTTTTGACTAAGAAAATGGCTTCGTTTGCTATTTCAAAAAATTCATCTCCAGCTTTGATAGCTGTCATTGCTTTTTTAAATCCGTCTTTGTCATCTTTGAAATTGGAGGATTTAAAATCTACATTCTGTGCAGTTGTCGCAAAGGAAAAAAACAGAATTAGTGTTGATAATATATATTTAAACATGTCTCTTTGTTTTAGTTTGCGCAATTTCCTGCGAAGTAAATATTTCCTGCTTCCACTCCTAACTCTTTCGCTTTGTTCCAATCTTCACAAGCGCCATTCATGTCACGCATCATTTCTTTCGCATTGGCACGGTTAACATAAGCTGAGCCGTTCTCTTTGTCCATTTTGACAGCTTTTTCAGCTGTTTCAAGTGCTTTTTTGTAATCTTTCTTCTGAAAGTAAACACCACTAAGATTAGATGCAGCTGGAGAATAATTAGACTTGATTTCCATCGCTTTCTTGAAATCCTTAATAGCATCATCTAAACGACCTTGATTCACCTGAACAACTCCTCTGTTGTTGTATGAAAGATAGAATTTTGCATCAATAGAAATAGCTCTATTATATGCAGCCAATGCACCGGCCCAATCTTTCATTTTGGCTTTGGTGGAGCCAATGTTATTGAGAACGAACGCCAAATTTGGGTTTTTTCGAACGACTGTTTCGTAATCAGCCAATGCTCGTGTGTAATCTCCTTTCATTCTAAAAGAAGAACCTCTGTCGTTGTAGGCATTAATCATTTCTCCGTCTAGTTTTATTGTTTGAGAAAAGTAGCTGATTGCGCCATCGTAATCTTTTTGTAAAAAGCGAAGTGTACCATAATTGTAATGCGCTTTTGGATTTGTAGCATCTAACTTGATGGATGCCTCGTAATCATTTTCCGCTTTTAGATAGTCATTGAGACCTTGAAAAGCACGCCCTCTTTGAAAAAACGCTTTCGAATAACTGGGTTTCAACTCAATGAGTTTATTCAAGGTTTTAATAGCGTCATTGAATTTACTCGCTTCGTTCTCTGCAACTCCTTTGTTGTAATACGCAGCTGTAAAATTCGGATCAAACTGGATGGATTTTTTAAATTCTCCAATCGCTTGTTGGTAATTCTTCTGTGAGAATAATTCAATACCCTTGTTATAAGCTTCTTGACTATTGGCGATGGTTTCATTTTCTAGATTCAATGCCGTAATAGAATCTCGATAGGCTTGTTCTTCTGGAGTTAAGTATTCCTGAGAATAAACCAATGTTCCAACCCCTATAAATAGCATCGCTATAATTGATTTTAGTTTCATCTGGTTTTGTTTAGTTTTTGATTTGCGAACACCAAAATACAAACTTTGTACCGAAAATTTAGAATAAGTTATTAACATAGGCAAAATTGGTATATTCGCATTCTAATATTTAACTATGTCAAAACAAGCATATATCATTGATGGAATTAGAACTCCAATAGGAAATTTTGGAGGAACACTTTCTCCTGTTAGAGCGGATGATTTAGGAGCAATTGTGATCAAAGAATTGATAAACAGAAACCCTAGTTTCGATCCGAAGTTGATCGAAGACGTGTTATTTGGTTGTGCCAATCAAGCTGGGGAGGATAACCGTAACGTAGCTAGAATGTCTGGCTTGTTGGCTGGTTTGCCTTGGCAAGTCGGTGGAGAAACAATTAATCGATTATGTGCTTCTGGAATGGCTTCGACAATCAATGCGTCACGAGCAATAAAAGATGGTGCAGGGGACATTTATATCTCCGGTGGTGTTGAAAACATGACAAGAGGGCCATGGGTCATTTCTAAAGTATCGAAAGCTTTTGGTAGAGATGCACAGATGCACGATTCATCTTTTGGTTGGCGTTTTATCAATCCAAAGATGCAAGAATTATACGGAACAGATGGCATGGGAAATACTGCTGAAAATTTAGTTGAAAAATACGGAATTGAACGTGAGGCACAAGATAAATTCTCTTTGTGGTCACAACAAAAAGCAACCAAAGCAATGGAATCTGGCCGCTTGGCAGAAGAAATTATTGCCGTTAACATTCCTCAACGAAGAAAAGAGGACTTAATTTTTGATAAAGACGAGTTTATTCGCACAAATTCTACAATGGAAGCATTGCAAGGATTACGTCCTGCCTTTAAGAAGGACGGTTCTGTAACTGCGGGTAATTCATCCGGGTTAAACGATGGTGCAGCTGCATTGTTAATCGCTTCTGAAGATGCCGTAAAAGCACATAATATGAAACCTTTGGCGAGAATAGTAGGAGCTGCAGTTGCTGGTGTTGAACCTCGAATTATGGGAATAGGTCCTGTTTATGCTTCGCAGAAAGTACTAGAAAGAACAGGTTTAACCCTAGACCAAATGGATATCCTTGAATTAAACGAAGCATTTGCCGCACAAGTGCTTGCCTGCACTCGAAAAATGGGACTTTCGGATAACGATGAGAGAATCAACCCGAATGGCGGTGCTATTGCTCTAGGACATCCTCTGGGAGTTACTGGAGCGCGTATTTTGCAAACTGCGGCGATTGAATTACAGAAAACAAACAAAAGGTACGCGTTGGTTAGTATGTGTATTGGTGTTGGACAAGGATATGCAACAATAATAGAAAGAGCCTAATTTTACCCAACCTTTTGACCTTGTTTTACGTTATATGCTAAGTATGAAAAGAATAATTGTTTTATTAATAGTAACTCTAATCGCATCTTCTTGTAAGAAAAAACAAACGATTTGGGAAAGTGATTGGAGCTCTCCTCTTATTAGTGACACATTATCACTTGATAAATTGGTCAATGATTCGACTTTCTCGGAAAATGCAGGTTTCTATGAGTTAGACCTGAACAGGACTTTATTTGACTTAAATATATCAGAATTGATTGTTATTCCTGACACTACTATTAAGAATACTTTTTCTTTTTCGGCTACTTTACCTGTTTCTGCAGGGACAGATTTTGTTAATAATGTTGAGGAAAATGATATGAACGTTCAGGATGTTCAACTTAAAAACATTATTCTCAAAAGTGGTTTTATCGATATCAGAGTGGAGAACCCGTTACCAACAATTGCCATTTTTACTTTTACGTTGCCAGGAGTTCAAAAAAATGGAGTAACATTTACTCAGGTTTATTTTGCACCTGCGGCTTCAGGAAGCGTTCCTGGAGTTGTCACTGAAACTATTGATCTTACAGATTCTGAAATAGACCTTACCGGAATATCTGGAGGAGACTATAATTTATTGCGCTCGCAAATCAATGTAAAATCCGATCCGAGTGGGCCAGATATTACTATAACGCCATCAGATATTACTAAAATAGATGCAACTTTTAGAGATGTAAAAGTCAATTATGCGAGAGGTTATTTTGGTAACAAAATAGTATCGGATACTACGGAACTCTTAATTGATGCACTTGATGCCATTTCTTCTGGCACAGCTGATCTTCCAGCATCAGTAATCCAATTTCATATAGAAAACGGCATTAAAGTAAGTGGACAAATGAGCCTCACGAGTGTGTCAAATGAAAATAGTAGTGGAAATGTAGTTAATTTGTCTGGCGCAAACATTGGTACTAATTTCAATATGGATGCGGCAACGGGTTCATGGAATACGCTTACTCCTTCGCAAAAAGTCATTGAATTTAACGGAACGAATAGCAATATTGAGACTTACTTAGAAAATTTAGGAAAGAAACACAAAGTGGGTTATTCTATGCAAATGAATCCTTGGGGGAATGTATCTGGAAGTTGGGATGAGGTTTTTCCGAATAGTAAACTCAGCATTCGAATGACTGCGACAATGCCATTGGCAATAGGATTGGAAAATTTACAACTCAAAGACACCTTTGCTATTTCTTTAAATCAAGATTCAGACAAGACAAGAATTAAATCTGGAGACATAATACTGCAAGCTAGTAATGCATTTCCCATTTCAGCAGAAATTATTTTGCATCTACTCGATGAAAATGGCACTGTTCTCCATTCAGTTATTGGCTCATCAATTTTAGAATCTTCTCTGACGGGTTCCATGGATGCAAATACAGGTTTGCTTGCCGCTAATTCTGAATTGCAATTTGTATTGAGCGAGGACGTTTTGAATGACATTAATGACGTTAAATCAATCATTGTCGATACACGGTTTAATTCGATTAACCCAGTTACTAACATTGTTGAGCAGCAGAGTATTCCTTTTGGTGCATTCTTAGCCATTAAGCTGAAAACAAAATTTACTACGGAAAATAAATTTTAAAAACTGCTTCAAAAGAGCAAGTTAAAATGCAAAGACGAAATTTGAATATCTTTTTATTGAGCATTGTCATTTTGGTAAGTGCCTCTTCTTCTTATGCACAACTATTGCCAATTAGTTATGACACATTAGAAATTTCTAATGAAGTAATTCTCGATGGAGGTGTGGACTATTATAGTACTGCTATAGAAAAAGACATCACATCTAAATTTATTAGAGGAGGGTTCATCTCAGAACAGATGAAGGACAATTCGTTAGCAAAACATGGAGCTGTGAATCGTTTTGGAGGAATTGGTGTTGGAAGTATTGAGTATAGAAATTATAAAAGGAAAATTTTCAAGAAAAAAAATTGGGGGTATCTCATAAAAGGAGGATACAATGCTTTTTTTGGGATGATTTATTCTAAAGATATGTTTGGTTTAGCCATGTACGGTAATGAGATGTACAGAGGTGAAACAATTGATATGTCTGGAATGAATATGTCCTTCATGTCTTACCAGAAAATAGGGTTTGGCTTAATTGATGCTCGCTCAAAATCGAATATTTCTTTTAACGTTTATAACATTAGCAATCGTACAACAGCTCAATTTAGAACTTTGGAATTGACCCAAGATAGTTCTGGTGATAATCTCGATATTTCAATGGATGGTTCAGTAGAATTAAGTTCAAACAAAAAATTTAACCAAGGTATAGGGTTTGGAATTGACGCCGATTTTAAGTTCCCAATAGAGTGGGGTAAAGAGGATAATATGGCTTATATACAATTGCAAGCACAGAATATTGGGTTTGCATACATGTACGAAAAGCAACAGGTATATAAAATGGACACTTCATTTTCATTTACAGGGTTTTCTTTTGATCAGATAATAGGTGAGAATGCTCTTTTTGGAGATTCTGTTAGTGTTTTGGATTCACTTGGAATACAAAGCTCAGAAAAAAATCGAACCGTTTTGTTGCCTGGCTTTATTCAAGTTGGAAAAATTGTTGATGAGCATTCTACCAAGAAGTTACAATCATTTTTTGGCATTCGATTGTATCCAACATTGATTTATTCTCCCTTTTTATACGTCGGATTGAACTACAAACCCTTAGAAATGTTGAACATTGGAGTAAATGCTTCTTATGGCGGCTTTGGTGGCTTTAGAGGAGGACTTTATGCTAGTCTGAAATTTAGCAACTATTCCATTGGAATTGCGACGGAGAATATTGTAGGCTTTGTTTCCAAGAAAGCAAATGGTGAATCATTATTTATAAAACTAAGATGGGCAATTTAATTAGAACAGTATTGATTGTTTTAGTGAGTAACTGTTCTTTTGGGCAGATTAGTTTCTTTAACTATTACGCTGATAATGGGGTTGATATTGGAGAGGGAATTGTTCAATTGGAGGATAGCAGTTATGTTTTAACGGGCTCTTCTAGTAGCTTCTCATCTTCTTCTCAGGCGATTTTAATGAAGATAGATTCGTTGGGAAATTTTTTATGGTCACAAAACTATGGAGGACTTGAATCGGAGTCAGGAAGACGGGTTTTGTATAAGAACGGGTTCGGTTTTTACATGTGTGGATTCACCAACTCATTCGGCAATGGAGGGTTTGACTATTACTTAGCGAAAACAGACACCAATGGTGTTTTAGAATGGGAAAACTCTTATGGAGGTTCTGGCTGGGAGAAAGTACATGATGCTATAATGACAGCAGATACGGGTACAATATTGGTCGGCGAGAGTAGTTCCAATTTAACGGACAACAAGGATATTTATATTGTAAGAACGGATATCAATGGAGATACATTATGGACGAAAACGATAGGTGGACTAGGCGATGATTATGCATCGGCGATAGTTGGTATAGATGATACAACTTTTGTAATTGGCGGGCGCTATTATGTTGCAGATTCTTCATTAACTAAAGGTTGGCTATGTAAAATTCATGAAAATGGAACCATCTATTGGGATACAACTTTTGGTAATTATCAAAATACTTGGATCAACGGTTTGGCAATTGAAGGAGGAATAATCCGCTGTGTTGGTGGAGCTTCAGGCGGAAATAATATTGGAATTAGCTTATTCAATAGTATAGTTGCTTTCAACGGAGACTATTGGGGCGAATATACAGAGCCGAGTACAGGCAGTTATGAACATACGGGTATTTCTGCATATGTTCCTGCAATTAATTATTATACGAGTCTGTCTATTAGTGATGTATGGACATTCCCTTTTGGGAACGATGTGCTAATTAACACGTTGCAACCTAATTTATTATGGATAACAGGAAATTCTATTGGGCATGAATACGACGACGTGGCTAATCAGATAATTAGAACTTCAGATAACGGTGCCATAGTTATTGGCTATACAACAGGTGTTATCTCCGGAGGAAATGAACTTTACGTCTGTAAAATTGGACCTACAGGTCAATTTCCCGATGTGGTAAACTACGGCTTAAGTGGTATTGTTTCTGTTTTGGAGCAAACAATTCAGAATGATGTAACTATTTTTCCAAACCCATCTTCGGGAGTTGTTCACGTAACAACGGATAATTTTTCTTATGAGAAAATTAGTGTACTTAACGCAATGGGACAAGTTATTTATAAAGAAGATTTTACGCAGAATTTCCAATTTGATTTGTCTGCGTTCCCATCTGGGTATTATATCCTTCAACTAGAAGGAGAAGAAATTATAGCAAGAAACAAAATTCTCATTCAGCATTAGTAATAGCATTTACCACTCAAAGGCATCTTCCGTAAACCATTTCTTTTGCACACGCAAAGTTTGCTCAATGATGTCACGTACACAATGTCTCCCACCTATAAAGGGTGATTGATAATCACTCGATGCTTTAATTTCAACAGCTGCATCTTGAGGACACGCAGAAACACCCACTTTTTGCATTACTTTATAATCAGGAATATCGTCACCCATATATACGACTTGTTCGTCTGAAAAAAGGTGTTTATTTTTTAGGATTTGGTATTCATCAACTTTGTTTTGAGCATTGAGAATTACCTCGTGCACTCCAAGAGTCAACAATCTCGTTTTCACCTCTTCAGAATTTCCTCCTGTGATTATAAAAACGTTAAACCCCATTTTAACAGCATATTGCAATGCATAACCGTCACGAGAATTGATGGTCCGAACGATTTCATTTTTGTGGAGTATGATGTCGCCATTGGTAAGTACGCCATCTACGTCAAAAATGAATGTTGTAATTTTGTTCAGACCTTCTTTATAACTTGTCATTGTTCTTGTATGTTTCAATAATGCTTTTTGTTATGAGTTGGTACACATCTCTCGTAGTTCCTGATAAAGTTTTTAAATGTTCTTCAATAATCTTCACATCACCTCTTCTTGCAGGACCAGTTTGAGCTTTCCGAGCTGATGTGATTTCCAGTTTAGCAACTGTTTCGTTAAGTAATGGCCGCAAATAATCAAAGTTAATGTCATTGTCGTGAGAATATTTTTGAGCCAAATGAATGATATGATTTGTGAAGTTATTGACCATCACAGCAGCAATGTGCATCTTTTTTCTTTCAGTAGAGCTTGCGTGATTCACCTCCCTACTTACTTTCCATCCTAAATCAAATAGGATAGAGGTGAAGTATTCACTGTTACTTTCAATAAAAATAGGGACCTCGAAAAAATCAACTTCTCTATTCTTAGAGAATGTTTGCAAAGGATAAAAAACACCAATATTTTCGCGTGAACTGAAGCTCGACAATTCTACTGTTCCAGAAGTGTATGCTATTGGAATTTTAGGATTGATTTTATCAATCACAGAATGGATAGAATCATCAGAAACACAGACAATAGTTAGTTGATTAGGCAAGTCGCTCAGTTCGTTAACAACTATTGCGTTAATTTTCCCAGCGAGTTCTTGCGCCGTATTAAGGTTTCGACTATAAATGTGACTGATTGTAATATTCTCTTTTTGCAAAGCACGCGAAAGATGATTTGCAACGTTGCCGCTGCCTATGAATGATATGGAATTAGTATCAATCAAATTCTCATTTATTCATTATTTTCCATGACACTGCTTAAACTTCTTGCCACTTCCGCAAGGACACGGTTCATTTCTACCTACTTTTTTCTCTACAACAACAGGTTTTTGTTTTACTTGTTGCCCGCCGGAACCAGCAATCGCTTCATCATAGCCTTCTCTCCCAGCAATTTCTTGTTGCTCACTTGATGAGGTTTGAACGGCTTGATCATAATTACTTTGACCTGTAATTTCCTTATTGGTCGATTGAATTTCATTATCTGTTGGAATATCTAATTTCATAAGTAATTCCATCGTTTCTGTATTCATACGACTAAGCATTGCTTTGAATAAGTTAAATGATTCTAACTTATAAACTAACAGTGGATCCTTTTGCTCATACTGAGCATGATGCACAGCTGATCTCAAGTCATCCATTTCACGTAGATGTTCTTTCCATTCATTATCAATCATGCCAAGAATAACATTCTTTTCAAAAGCTGTGGAGATGATTTTTCCATCACTTTCATAAGCCTCTTTTAGGTTGATAACCAATTGCATCTCTTTTCTTCCATCGGTTAATGGGAAAACAATATTTTGGTATTTCTCAGACATTGTTTCAAAAACATGTTTAATCTGAGGCATTGCTTTCTCCGCTATTTTATCATTCTTACGGAAGTATTGAGCACGAACAGCTTCGTAAACCTTATTTACAACTGTATGATCGTCACTCGACTCATACTCTTCTTTTGATACAGGAGATTGGGTGCCTACGACTCGAAGTAATTCCAATTCAAAAGCATCGTAATTTTCTTTGGTGTGAGAAAGAACAACAGAATCTGCAACATCATAAAACATATTGTCAATGTCTATGTCTAAACGTTCTCCAAACAATGCATTCTTACGTTTTCTGTATATTGCTTTACGCTGCGCATTCATTACATCATCGTATTCTAATAATCGCTTACGAACACCGAAGTTGTTTTCCTCCACTTTCTTTTGAGCTCTTTCAATAGATTTAGAAACCATACTGTGTGTAATAACTTCACCTTCTTTAAGCCCCATTCTATCCATCAATTTGGCAATTCTTTCAGAACCAAATTTACGCATCAAGTCATCCTCTAAACAAACAAAGAATTGAGAAGATCCTGGATCACCCTGACGACCAGAACGACCTCTTAATTGTCTGTCAACACGACGTGAATCATGTCGTTCAGTCCCAATAATTGCTAAACCTCCAGTTTCCTTTACCCCAGGTCCAAGTTTAATGTCAGTACCACGACCAGCCATATTCGTTGCAATAGTAACCGATTGCGAATAACCAGCTTCCGCTACGATCTCTGCTTCTCTTTTATGGTGTTTTGCATTTAATACATTGTGTTTAATATTCTTTTGCTGAAGCATTCTACTCAATAATTCTGAAATTTCAACAGTTGTTGTACCCACTAGAACAGGTCTTTTTAATTCAACCAATTTTTCGATTTCTTCAATAACCGCTGTGAATTTTTCTCTAGCAGTCTTGAAAACAAAATCGTGTTGATCTTTACGCTGTAAAGGTCTGTTGGTTGGAATAACGATAACATCTAATTCATAAATATCCCAAAATTCTTTTGCTTCCGTTTCAGCTGTACCAGTCATCCCGGAAAGTTTGTGGTACATTCTGAAATAGTTTTGCAAGGTAATAGAGGCATAAGTTTGAGTCGCTGCTTCTACTTGAACATCTTCTTTCGCTTCAATCGCTTGGTGAAGTCCATCTGAATAGCGACGGCCTTCCATAACACGTCCAGTTTGTTCATCAACAATTTTAACTTTACCTTCCATGATAATATACTCTACTTCTTTTTCAAAAAGAGTATATGCTTTAAGCAACTGATTGATTGAATGAATACGTTCAGATTTTATACTGTATTCTCTGATTAATGCATCTTTTTGTTCTAAAAATAGTTCTTGGTCAAGTCCTTTTTTTTCTAGTTTAGCAATTTCCAAACCAATATCAGGCATGATAAAAAACTCTTTATCATCTTTTCCTGAAATATGAGTTATCCCTTTATCAGTAAGTTCAATTGTATTGTTTTTTTCATCAATGACGAAGAAAAGTTCAACGTCAATTTTTTTCATTTGCTTCCCTTGCTCTTGCATGTAGAAATTCTCTGTTTTTTGCAAGTGAGCCTTTACTCCAGGTTCAGACAGATATTTAATCAACGCCTTATTTTTAGGCAAACCTCTAAAAGCTCTTAGAAGTGCAATACCTCCTTCTTCCAACATTTTTTTTGCATCCTTACCTGCATCAACTTCTCCATTAATTACAACGAGTAGTTTTCTTGCTTCTTCTAAACATTCTGCAACGTATTTTCTCTGAACAGATACAATACTTTCGATTCTAGGTTTAAGTTGGTGAAATTCATGCTCATCACCACGAGGAGTAGGCCCTGAAATTATCAATGGTGTTCTAGCATCATCAATTAAAACAGAATCGACCTCATCTATAATTGCATAATTATGCTTTTGCTGAACCAAATCATCCGGGCTTCCTGCCATATTGTCACGGAGATAATCGAAACCAAATTCATTATTCGTTCCAAATATCACATCCGACTTGTATGCTTTCTTTCTTTCGTCAGAATTAGGCTTGTGCTTATCAATACAATCTACAGTCAGACCATGAAATTGATACAAAGGTCCCATCCATTCAGAATCACGTTTTGCTAGGTAATCATTTACTGTGACAACGTGAACACCTTTTCCCGAAAGTGCATTTAGATATACAGGAAGAGTTGCTACTAATGTTTTTCCTTCACCAGTCTGCATTTCAGCAATATTTCCATTGTGTAGTACACCACCACCCATTAATTGCACATCGTAATGCACCATGTTCCATTCAACATCTACGCCAGCTGCCGTCCATTTGTTTGACCATATAGCTTTATCTCCATCAATCCTTATTCCATCTTTTTTGTTTGATAATTCAATATCAAAATCTGTTGCTGTTACACTTAATTGTCCATTCTCGGACCATCTTCTAGCCGTTTCTTTAACTACTGCGAAAGCTTCTGAACGAATTTCTGCTAGAATTTCTTCAGTTTTGTCATCTATCGTTTTCTCCATCTTGTCGATCGCTTCAAACAAATCCTCTTTTTCATGAATGGGAGTATTGATGTCTGCCGCCCTTTCTTTTAATGAAGTGAATTCATCTTCTAAATCTTTGATTCCATCAGAAATCATCGCCTTAAAAATAGAAGTTTTTGCTCTTAGCTCATCATCGGTAAGGTCAATCAAGTTAGCGTGCGCTTCGTTGGTGGCATCTATAGATGGTTGGTATTCTTTTCTGTCTTTTTGAGACTTATTACCAAATAGTTTTTGAAGGATATTTAATGTCATTGTTTTGTGTAAATTCTAACGTGTAAAATTAGTAAAATCAATTTGCTTTTAAAGTAGTTCTGCTGATTTATATTCTCACTGTCACAAATTATTCCAAAGCTTACTATTCTGACACATTGTCTAATGTGAATAAGAAAGAAATATTCTCTCATGAAATCGTTTTACTTAATCAGAATTCCAATTATCTTTGCGCCATGCATGAAATGATTTTAATACTTGATTTTGGTTCGCAATACACGCAGTTAATCGCGAGAAGAGTGCGAGAGCAAAATATTTATTGTGAAATCCACCCTTGGAATAAGTGTCCTGAGTTAACGGAAAATATCAAAGGAGTGATTTTATCCGGCAGTCCCTTTTCTGTTAGAGATGAGGACTCACCGAAACCTGACTTAGATGCGATAAAAGGTAAAATACCATTGCTAGGTGTTTGTTTTGGTGCCCAATATTTAGCAAATAATTATGGCGGCGAAGTTCTTCCTTCCAAAATTAGAGAATACGGCAGAGCAAATTTATCGTTTGTCGATAAATCTAATGAATTAACGAAAGGCCTATCTATGAGCTCACAAGTGTGGATGTCACATGGCGATACGATCAAGAATGTTCCTGAAGGATATAAAATAATTGCAAGTACAGAAGATGTTGCTGTTGCTGGCTATCAAATTCCGGGAGAACAAACGTTTGGAATTCAATTCCATCCTGAAGTATATCATTCTACCGAAGGGTCTATTCTACTGAAGAATTATTTAGTGGATATTTGTGGTTGCTCGCAAGATTGGACGCCTGATTCTTTCGTGGATGAGACGGTCAATAATTTAAAGAAGGAAATCGCTAATGACAAAGTAATTTTAGGGTTATCTGGTGGCGTTGATTCAACTGTAGCGGCAGTTCTTTTACACAAAGCAATTGGTACTAATCTGCATTGTATTTTTGTCGATAATGGCCTACTTCGTAAAAACGAATTTTCCTCTGTTCTTGATTCATACAAAGGTATGGGCTTAAATGTAAAAGGAGTCAATGCGGGTGAACTTTTCTATTCTAAACTAAACGGATTGACAGACCCAGAAGCGAAAAGAAAAGCAATAGGTAAAGTTTTTATAGATGTGTTTGATAACGAATCAAAATTAGTCGACGATGCAAAATGGTTGGGTCAAGGAACCATTTATCCAGATGTAATTGAATCAGTATCTGCAACCGGAGGTCCAAGTGCTACGATAAAATCGCATCATAATGTAGGGGGCTTACCTGATTACATGAAATTGCAAGTCATTGAACCTTTGAAGTTGTTGTTTAAAGATGAAGTGAGAAGAATAGGGAAGTCTATGGATATTGATCCTAAAATTTTAGGAAGACATCCTTTTCCTGGACCTGGACTTGGAATTCGAATATTAGGAGATGTTACTAAGGAAAAAGTGGCAATTCTTCAGGAAGTTGACCATATATTTATTTCTACTTTGAAAGAAGATGGTCTTTATGATGATGTTTGGCAAGCAGGTGCAATTTTTTTGCCAATTCAGTCTGTTGGAGTTATGGGTGATGAAAGAACGTATGAAAATGCTGTTGCCTTACGCGCCGTGTCTTCTACGGATGGGATGACAGCCGATTGGTGTCATTTGCCATACGACTTTTTAGCAAAAGTTTCGAATAGAATAATTAACCAAGTAAAGGGTATAAATAGAGTAACTTATGACATCAGTTCTAAGCCTCCAGCAACCATTGAATGGGAATAAATAATTGTTGGCATAGCAATTGTAAATTTCAATTGATTATTTTTGAATTATGAATAGACTTTTAATTATTCTTTTTTTACTCTCTACATTCTTTACGTTTGCGCAGCCGAATGTCGCTAAGAAAGTAGAAATTGATGGTGAAACCTATTATGAACATACTGTAGAAGCTGGTAACACCCTATATGGTTTACAGAACTTATATAATGTTTCAACGGAGCAAATAATGTCTGCTAATCCTATTTTATCTGATGGGTTAAAAATAGGACAGAAATTGTTGATTCCTTTCAAGAAAAGAGATGCTACAGAGTCTGTCGAAATAGTCAATTATAAAGTTAAAAAAAGTGAGACTTTATATGGATTATCCAAAAAATTCAACACTTCAATTGATGAACTTATAGTTTTGAATCCAGAATTATCGAATGGTCTTCAGAAGGGACAACTAATTAAGGTTCCAAAGTCTGCAGTTCTCGTTACAAAAAAAAATCCTGTCGAAGTAAAAATAGATAATCCTTTTGTTGTGGACACCATTGTTCGAGCAGATGAAATTAAGGAAGAAGTAATTGTTTCGTTTAGTGATTCAACAATCTCTCATGTTGTTCTCGCTCATGAAACAATGTACAGTGTTTCTAAACGATTCATGATTCCTATTTCTGACTTAATGACAATTAACGGTTTGAAATCAAGTAAAATAAAAGAGGGACAAGTATTAATTATTCCGGTGAAAAACGAGCGAATTGATAGAGTGGTAATAAAGGATGTTCCGGCAGAATATAATCCTGATGGGGATGACACCTTATATTTTGAATCAAAAGAGATGTATCATATTGCAATAATGTTGCCTTTACATCTTGATTATGGACCAAACTATTCAAAATATGTTTCGGATATGTCAACCCAGTTCTATATGGGAGCAAAATTAGCGATAGATAGTTTAGAGCAACTCGGTTTAAAAGCAAGAATACATGTTTTTGACACAAAGAATGATTCTGCGACAATTGCAAGCCTACTTTCTCAAGAATTATTTCAAGAGATGGACGTAGTTTTTGGCCCTTTATTGAAAGATGAAATCGCACAAGTGGCAAACTTTTGCAAAGAGCATAGAATTAGAATGGTTTGTCCAATCTCGGTTGATTCACGAGTTTTAGAAAGTAATAGACTTGTTTATGCAACTGTAGCATCTGATATGACATTGATGAAAGGTTTAGCTTCCCATTTAGTTAGTCAGCCCAGCTCTGCTGGAATTATTCTTGTGAAACCGTTGGACAAGGAAAGTTTACCAATTTATGAGGCTTTTAGAAGTTCGTATAAAAATATAGCAACTAATAATTCACCTGCACTTGTAGAAACAACAGTGGAAGGCTTCAAAAGTCAAATTCGTAGAGAATCAAAATCGATTTTTGTTGTGCCAAGTACAAATAAAAAAATGGCATTGCAATTCATGAATAATTTGAATGCATCGTCATTTCGATCTAACCCTGGAAATTTACATGTTTTTGGCATGAAGGAATGGGTTAACTTTTCAGACTTGAATAATGTTTACAAGAATAAGTTTCATTTTAGTTACGCTAGTTCCAATCATGTTGATTATTTCGAAGATAAGGTGAAGGAAGTAAATAAATGGTATAGGTCTGCTTACAAAACGGACCTCCCAAAAATTGCTATTCAAGGTTATGATGTGATGCTTTCGTTTTGCAGTCAATTCTTTTTGAATAATAAATCAGTAACACTTCTGATGAATGATTTCAAAATGTCTCAATTTTCGCCAAGAGATGGTTTTGAGAATTCTAATTGCTATATCATTGAGCAAGAAGATTTTGAATTGAAAAAATCAAATTAGAATTAAGTTTTCTTATGTAGTTAAAATATCGTAATTTTAGGCAACCTTTAAATTTCATTTACGTTAAAGGGTTATAACTATAACTAAAATTATGACTAACGTTAAGACCATTATTCTGTTTCTTGCTATCAGTTCATTTTCGTTTTCTCAGGAAAAAAAGGAACTAAAAATTGACAAGACTCAAACTTCTCCGGTATCAAAATCTAAAGAAGGAATCTCTGTAACTAAAGAGAATTCCTCATCTAAGCCCCAAACAATTTCCAAGCGAGCAGGTCAGCCGCAGAGAGTGCATGACAATTCTTATTATAAAGAAGAAGTAAAAAAAATTGAGGCGAATATTTTAGCAATCGATAAAAAAATGGCTAGCGTAAATGCAAATCCTTCGGAAAAAATAAAAGCAACTGAAAGTGGTTGGTTTGAAGATATGGATAATATCAAACGGAGATTAAACGCCAAGAAAAAAATCTATTTAGGTAAAATTACTAAATAACAAGCACAACTCAATTAACAATTCTAGCTATGAAAAGAATAGTACTAATTCTCTCGCTATTAGCACCTTATTTCGCATCTTCTCAAGGTGCTACTTGTGCAGATATGGATCCAATTTGCACAGATGTTGGCGCGTCTTTTACAGCCAATACAGGTACAACTTCAGAAGGGGGCAATAATTATGGGTGCCTTTCCACTCAGCCTAATCCAAGTTGGTATTATTTTGAAGTAGCGACGAATGGAAATATAGACATGAGTTTGACTGCAGGTTCTGATATTGATTTTATTATTTGGGGACCTTATGCAAATTTAGCGGCGGCACAAGCTAACTGCGGAACATTAGGTTCTGGAAATCAAGTGGATTGTAGTTATTCTTCCACAAATTCGGAAACACCATCTATACCTGGAGCAGTTGCAGGTCAAGTTTACATTATGTTAATAACGAATTATGCGAACGTTGTTCAAAACATTACATTGACACAAACCGGAGGATCCGGCTCGACGGATTGCAGTATTGTAACAAATCCTCCCTGTTTTATGTCTTATTTTGAGGCAAATGTTACGGCATGTGATGCCATCACCGATACTTATTCTGTTTCAGGGCAAATTGATTTTGATGATCCTCCAAGTTCTGGAAACTTAATTGTACAGGATTGTAATGGTAATCAAGTTATAGTGGCCAGTGCACCATTTACTGTTGATGCATCTGGAGCGGGTTCAGAAAATTATGTGCTAACTGGATCTGATGCAAATGGTTTAGCATGTGATGTAACTGCATTCTTTTCTGCAGATCCTACATGTACAATGAACCTTACTTATACAGCACCCATATGTTTATGTGCGTTTACTTATATTTCAGTGAATGTCGGAGCATGTAATCCAGGTCCGGGCACATTTGATATCACAGGTACCGTTGAATTTCAAAGTGCACCATCTACTGGTACAATGACTATTTCAGATTGTAATGGAAATTCTCAAGTCTTTAATGCTCCTTTTACAAGTCCTACCGCATATTCATTTACCGGCTTGACTCCAGATGGTACAACTAATTGTGCCGTTACAGCAACTTTTTCTAATGCACCAGGTTGCACCATATCTTCACCATTATTTAACTATCCAGCAAATTGCGACTGTCCCGTGGATGCAGGTTCTTTTACAGGATCAATTAACGGAAGTACAACTAATCAAGCTGAGCTATGCTTTGGAGACGAATTTGTAGTTACACCTAATGGAGATTTTATTCCTCCCGCTGATATTGGAGACGATGGAACGTTCTCATATATTCCTGGAATGTGGTTCTTGATTTATTCATGTCCTCCGACAATTCAAGCTCCGGCTTGGATATTTGATGATCCTTGTTACCTAGGTCAATGGAACAATACTGATCCATTCGGACCCTGGATAGTAGATAACATATATGGCGATAATTCTACGTATTATTTTTTACCTGTTACTTTATATGACTATACCATCGGTGTAGTTTCCTATTTTGCGGCTGGCACATTGTGCTATGACATGGGGTCAGCATACCCAATTACATTTTTACAGCCAATCACGGCGACAACGACAACTGATTGTTTTGCAGGTACTGCAACAGCAACGATTTCAGGGGGTGCCCCTTCCAATGATGGATCGTCTTTCAATATAGTTATTGGTTCTTTGACGCCGTCAAATGCTTCGTTTGTAAACACAACAACTACAAATGGTGGTACAATAACAATCGATGGTTTATTGGATGGTGACACATATAGCTATGATGTAGAGGATGCCAACGGCTGTCCAATTACCGTTACAGGTATATTCACAGGTTTACAGGATGCATCATTTACCTATGATTTTAAATACTGCGCAGACGACCCAAATCCTTTACCTGTTATTACGGGTGTTGCGGGGGGTAACTTTACGGCAACTCCTGGAGGACTGGTTATAAATCCTTCAACAGGTTTGATAAATTTAGCGGCATCCACACCTGGAATTTATACCATTCAATATGTTAGTCCAGCTATAAATTGTTGGGGGACAGAAACCTTTACTGTATTAATTAACCCTCTACCTGTAGTAGTAGCAACTGAAGATAGTCCAATTTGTGATGATGGTGTTTCTATTATCAATCTTGGAGAGACTGGAGGAGAAGCAACTAGTTGGTTGTGGACAACTTCTGGTGGATCCACAATCACAACTTCAACGGATCAAGCGCCAACTGTTGTTGGAGCAGCTAATGGTGAAACTTTCACTGTAACTGTTACTGATATTGCCACAGGATGTTCTAATTCTGACATGATAAGTGTAACTGTTAATTCAATGGACAACGCTACTTTCACAACAACAGATTTTTGTATTGGTTCTGCTAATGCGGCTACTGTTACTGGTACACCCGGAGGAAACTTTGCTTTTAATCCTCTTCCTGGAGATGGTGCAACAATTAATGGTGGGACCGGTGAAATTACGAATGGGGTTGCAGGAGCTACCTATTCTATTGAATATACAACAAGTGGATTATGTCCATTATCATCGATTGTTCCCGTAACAGTTAATGGTCTGCCAACCGTTACAACTTCTGATGTCTCAGTTTGCCTTGGAGGTTCTGTAAATATTACGGCAAATGGTGCAGCTACTTACTCATGGTCGCCAGGAACATTTTTGAACGCAACTACTGGTGCAACTGTTATTAGTACACCAACGGCTAACATTTCATATACAGTTACAGGGACTGATGCTAATGGTTGTCAAAACACGGCTGTTTCCAACGTTACTGTTTCAGGGAATGCACCAATTAATGCAGGACCTGATGTTACTTTATGTATTGGCGAATCAACTACCTTAACAGCAACTGGAGGTGTAACATATTCATGGGATAATGGATTAGGTGTTGGTAACAATTTTAATATTTCACCTGCTGTAACAACAACTTATATTGTAAATGGAACGGATGCTAGTGGATGTTCTGGAACAGATCAAGTGACAATTACTGTTAATCCATTGCCAGTTGTAAATGCAGGATTGGATCAAACGGTTTGTGTTGGTGCTTCAGTTACCTTAACAGGATCAGGAGCTAATTCTTATGTTTGGAACAATGGTGTTACAAACGGTATGGCCTTTACGCCATCAGTTGGATCAATTACTTATACGGTTACAGGAACAGATGCAAATGGATGTGTGAATACGGATCAAGTTGATGTTACTGTTAACCCACTACCCATTGTAAATGCTGGTTCAGATCAAACGGTTTGTGTTGGCTCGTCAGTTACCTTAACAGGATCAGGTGCTAATTCTTATGTTTGGGACAATGGTGTTACAAACGGTATGGCCTTTACGCCATCAGTTGGAACAGTTACTTATACAGTTACTGGAACAGACTTAAATGGATGTGTGAATACTGATCAAGTTGATGTAACCGTTAACCCACTACCCGTTGTAAATGCTGGTCTAGACCAAACGGTATGTATTGGCTCGTCAGTTACCTTAACAGGATCAGGAGCTAATTCTTATGTTTGGAACAATGGTGCAGTTGATGGAACTGCGTTTACGCCATCAGTTGGAACAGTTACTTATACGGTTACTGGAACAGACGGAAACGGATGTGTTAATACGGATCAAGTTGATGTTACTGTTAATCCATTACCAGTTGTAAATGCCGGTCCAGACCAAACAATTTGTGATGGTCCTTCAGTTACCTTAACAGGATCAGGAGCCAATTCTTATGTTTGGGACAATGGTGTTACAAATGGTGTTGCATTCACTCCGGCAGTTGGAACGGTTACTTATACAGTTACTGGAACAGACTTAAATGGATGTATGAATACTGATCAAGTTGATGTAACTGTTAACCCACTGCCTGTTGTAAATGCGGGTCCAGACCAAACAATTTGTGATGGCACTTCAATTATCTTAACAGGATCAGGAGCTAATTCTTATGTTTGGAACAATGGTGCAGTTGATGGAGTATCCTTTACGCCATCAGTTGGAACGGTTACTTATACGGTTACGGGAACAGATGTAAACGGTTGTATGAATACTGATCAAGTTGATGTAACTGTTAACCCACTACCCGTTATAAATGCGGGTCCAGACCAAACAATTTGTGTTGGTGCTTCAGTTACCTTAAT
>TARA_R110002072_G_scaffold38414_1_pt1 | contig 23240 bp, 18 predicted proteins | sample TARA_R110002072 | Tara Oceans TARA_R110002072 (sample SAMEA4397118) | marine metagenome | biome: Polar Biome; feature: [SRF] surface water layer (ENVO:00010504); material: water (ENVO:00002006), including particulate matter (ENVO:01000060) such as... | depth 5 m | reverse complement strand
CCACAAGACCGTGTGCCATTGGCCGCGATGAAGAAGGCGTTCAATGAATCGTTGACCGCTCCCGTCGGAGCCTCCGGATTCGGGTTGGCTCCTGAGGATCTGAAACGTACCGGACATGTTTCGAACAATGGTGCCAGCTCGGACATCACGCACGGCGCCGTCGTGATCGCAGCCATCACGTCTTGCACGAACACGTCCAACCCATCGGTGATGGTTGGTGCGGGATTGTTGGCCAAGAAGGCAGCGGAACGCGGTTTGACCGTGCCGGCTCACGTAAAAACGTCGCTGGCTCCTGGTTCGCGAGTCGTGACGGATTACTTGAACAAAGCCGGTTTGTCCGAGTCGCTCGACAAGCTCGGTTTCAACACGGTTGGCTATGGCTGCACGACCTGCATCGGTAACTCAGGACCTTTGCCAGAAGCCGTCGCCTCGGCCATCCAAGAAGGCGACTTGATCGCATCGGCCGTTCTGTCCGGCAACCGAAACTTCGAAGGTCGGGTCAATCCGCTGACAAAGGCCAACTACTTGGCCAGCCCACCGTTGGTCGTTGCTTACGCTTTGGCCGGAACGACTGACATCGACCTGAACACCGAACCGCTTGGCAAAGATGCAAGCGGCGAAGATGTGTTCCTGAAAGACGTGTGGCCATCGGCCGAAGAAATTCGCGAAACCATCGCGTCTTGCATGCAGCCCGAGATGTTCACCAACGAATACGAAGCCGCCGTGTCGGGCAACGACATGTGGAACGCCATCGAAGCGGCTGGCGGAGCGTTGTATCCGTGGGACGAAAAGAGCACCTACATTCACCACCCACCGTTCTTGGACAGCGTCACCGCGGAAGCCGTGCCAGACATCGCTCCGATCAAGGGTGCGAAGGTGTTGGCATTGCTCGGTGATTCGGTCACGACCGACCACATTTCGCCGGCCGGTGCGATCGCGACCGACGGACCTGCCGGACGTTACCTGCAAGAAAACGGTGTGCCGATTCGCGAATTCAACTCGTTCGGTTCGCGTCGCGGAAACGACCGCGTGATGGTTCGTGGCACGTTTGCCAACATTCGCATTCGCAACCAACTGGCACCCGGCACCGAAGGCGGTGTGACGCGGTACTTGCCGACCGGCGAAACGATGAGCATCTACGATGCGTCGATGAAGTACCAAGCGGACGACGTGCCGTTGATCGTTCTGGCCGGCAAAGAATACGGGACCGGCAGTAGCCGTGACTGGGCCGCCAAGGGAACGATGATGTTGGGCGTCAAAGCGGTCATCTCGGCCAGCTTCGAACGCATCCACCGAAGCAACTTGGTCGGCATGGGCGTGTTGCCTTTGGAATTCGCCGAAGGCGGTTCGTGGCAGTCACTCGGTTTGACCGGTGAGGAAAGCTACGACATCGATGGCCTGTCCAACGACCTCGAGCCTCGTTCGCTGATCACCGTCGTTGCCACGGCGGAAGACGGCACGAAAACCGAGTTCCAGTGCCGCGTTCGTATCGATACTCCGGTCGAGCTGCAGTACTACCAAAACGGCGGGATTCTACCGACGGTTCTGCGAAACCTTCGCGGTTGAGCTTGATTGACTAGCCAGTGATCCATCGCGCCCCGTTGCACTTGCTGTACCTCAACGTGCTCGTCATTGCGACGTGCGGGTTGATTTACGAGTTGTTGGCCGGGACGTTGGCAAGCTATCTGCTGGGTGATTCGGTCACCCAGTTTTCGCTCATCATTGGTGTCTATCTGTCCGCGTTGGGCTTTGGTGCCTGGTTGTCCCAGTACGTGACAACCAAGCTGGCACGCGTGTTCATCGAAGTTGAACTGGCACTCGCGTTGTTGGGCGGTTTTTCGACTCCGCTTCTGTTTCTCGCGTTCCCGATGATTGAGTGGTTTCAGTGGTTGCTCTTTGGCAGCGTGATCGTGATCGGAACACTGGTGGGTTTGGAGCTCCCGCTGCTGATGCGGATTCTCAAAGAACACCTCGAGTTTGAAGAACTCATCTCTCGAGTTCTCGCGTTTGACTATCTGGGAGCCCTGTTCGCTTCGTTGCTGTTTCCCATCTTTCTGGTCCCAAGACTGGGGCTCAATCGAACCGCGATCATGTTCGGGTTACTCAACGCGTTGGTCGGATTGTGGGGGACGTATTTGCTGCGTCCACTGCTTGCGAAGAAGGGGCTGGATGGACTTCGAGGACGTGCGTTTTTGGTGATTGGTTTGTTGATCGCTGGCTTCATCAAAGCCGATTCGATCACCAGCCTCGCAGAAGAGAACACGCTTGGCGGACGAATCGTTTACGCCGACACCTCGCCGTATCAACGCATCGCGGTGACTCGCAACGACAAAGGGTTTCAGCTTTATCTGAATGGGCACCTGCAATTCAACAGTGTCGACGAATACCGATACCACGAGGCACTCGTGCACCCGGTGATGTCCGTGTGCAAAGACGCTCGTCGAGTGTTGGTGCTTGGCGGCGGAGACGGATTGGCCGTTCGTGAGATCTTGCGATATGACCACGTCGATTCGGTCACATTGGTGGACCTGGACCCCGCGATGACGCGTTTGGCGACCCAGTTCGAACCGCTTGCGGAACTGAATGGTCGGTCATTGGAAATGGACCGTGTCACGCTGGTCCATCGAGACGCGTTCTTGTGGGTGGGTGAAGGCGGCGAGCGGTTTGACGCCGTCGTGATCGACTTTCCCGATCCAGGCAACTATTCAATTGGAAAACTGTATTCTTCGCGGTTCTACTCGATGCTGCGTGAGCGGATGACTGATGAGGCTGGGTTGGCGATCCAGTGCACTTCGCCGCTGGTGGCCCCCAAGTCCTACTGGTGCATCCTGCGGACGATGCAGGCGTCCGGGTTTGACGTCACGCCCTATCACGCACCGGTGCCAACGTTTGGCATCTGGGGGTTTGCTCTCGCCCGGCACGCCCAAGACCCGGAGCAGGCAGAAGGCCCAGAACAGGCAGAAGACCCTGAGTACGGATCCAGCTGGCAGTTGCCGCCTCGGTTGTCGGCGGAGATGACCGACCTGCGATACCTAACGCCGTCGACGATGGCCAGTCTGTTTGACCTGCCAGCTGATCAACAGCCGCGAGATGTCCCGCCGAATCGACTGAACGATCAAATCCTCGTGCGTTTGTACGACGAGGAATGGGGCCAAAACCAGTAGCGTCACCGTAGCCGGATTCGCCAAGAATTCGGAGCCATCCTAGCGGGACGACGCCACTCCTTACTGGCCGTTTGGACGTCAGTCCCGGATTTCCTCGGTACTGCCGTCACTCACAACGTCCGGCAAGCTCTACATCGCGTTGAGTTGCTGAGCCCGTGCCATCGCGTCTTCCGCGGCGGCGATGTACGCCTGGTTCTGCGTTCCCGCCCAGGCCCGTTGGTAGGTGACGCTCATTGCGGTGAAATTGAATGCGTCCTCGGGTTCCAACTCACAAGCCTTCTTGCCGTGGGCGATCGCTTCGTCGTGTTGGCCAGTTTTGGTGTACACGCGAGCGAGTGCCAGGTGTGCCAGCACGAAGGTCTCATCTTCTTCCACCAACGGGGTCAGGCCCGCGATGGCTTCTTCGTATTTTTCTTCGTCGATGAGTTTTTCAACTTCGTTGTATCGTTCGTAAAGTTCGTCGCTGGCCATGGGGAAACTAAATCAGAGTACAGAGTGGATTGAAATTGGATCCGATTAGTCGCAGTCGATTTTCGATCCGCGAATCGGCATTTGAATTGGTCGAGAAGCTACTGCTTGGCGGCGATCAGATCGTCGAGTTCCTGCTTCAATTTTGGCAAGATCTCGTCGTAACCGAACGCGCCCAAAGCTTCCGGGCCGCGCTTTAGATTGACTTTTGCAGGCCCGCACCACAACCCGAGGTCCGCATCGTCGGTTTCGCCGGGCCCGTTCACTCGGCATCCCATCACCGCGATGGTGATCGAATACTCTTGAGCAAACGTGGTCATCTCCTTGACCTTGGCGGCCAAATCGATGAACGCTTCGTTTTCGACTCGCGAACAGCTGGGGCAGCTGATGATGTTCAGTTTCGAATCGTCGAATTTCACCACGCTGCGTACCCGCCCTGCGTGAATGTCTTCGACGATCTGTTTGCCCGCGTCGATCTCTTCGGGTTTGCGAGGGTTCGGCAGCGTCAACGAAACTCGGACGGTGTCGCCGATGCCTTTGCCAATCAATTGCTCAAACGCGATTCGCGTCTTGATGATTCCATCCGGCGGCATCCCAGCCTCGGTGACGCCCAAGTGCAACGCAACATCGGGGCGTTTTTCGGCGAACAGCGTGTTCACCTGAACGACCTTGGACGGATCGCTGTCCTTCAGCGAAACGACAAAGTTGTGGAAACCCAGTGAGTCGACCAATTCGCAGTGCTCAAGAGCCGATTCCAACATCGGTGTGATCGAATCGTCGTGGTCGTACTTCTCTTTCTTCGCCGGGTCGACGCTGCCGCAGTTCACACCGATGCGAACCGCGCACTCGTTGCTGCCGGCGATATCGATGAGGTAGCGAACCTTTTCCTGCCAGGTCAGCTCGCGGGCGTGGTGATACAAGTGGCCGGGGTTGTATCGAATCTTGTCGACGTGCGGAGCGACTTTTTCCGCCAATCGAAAGTTCTCTTGCAAATCGACGGCGAGATTGGCTTGCGTTTGTTTGCGGATTTCGGCCAACGCCTCCGCGTCCTTGTCGCTGTCGACCGCGATCCGGACGACTCCGGCACCGCGAGCGTGCAGGGCTTCGGCTTGCTCGACCGTCGCGTCGATGTTTTGCGTTTTGGTCGCCGTCATGCTTTGAACGGCGATCGGGTGACCGTCGCCGATCGTGATCGATCCGATGTTGACCGGGCGAGTCGGGTTGCGGCGAATTTTCATGAACGAAAGCAATCAGTCGAGAAAAGTGTGGTCATTGTTGGTTGTGGCCGCCCATGCGAGCGACCGACCGGTCGAATCGTCATCGCCGGCGAATCAAAGTTCCTGCGATCACTCGTGTCGGAACCGTGAGTTTTCAGACGAATCCGCGTCTGACAAGGCACCCTGCTGGAGAAAACCGCAATCGAGCGTGGCGAATCACTCGTTCATTTCATCCAATTCGCGTTCATAGAGCTGGCGGATTTCATCCAGATCAGCATCGATCTCCGGCAATTTCGGGTCCATGTCACGCAGCGTGTCACGAACGATCGCTGCCACCGACGCATCGCGGTACCATTTTTTGTCGGCCGGAATCACGTGCCAAGGAGCGATTTTTGAATGGCATTTCTCCATCGCGTCTTCGTATGCCTCGCGGTAGTCGCCCCATTTGTCACGAGCGGCGTAATCGCCCGCGTTCAGCTTCCAGTGCTTGGTCGGGTCATCGAGACGCTTTTTGAATCGCTCGAGTTGTTCTCGCGGGCTGATGTGTAGGTAGAACTTCAGGATTCGAGTGCCACGATGAGCCAGCAACTTTTCGAAGTTGTTGATGATCTCATAGCGTTCCTTCCAGACTGACTTCGGAACCAAATCCTCCACCCGCACGACCAAGACGTCTTCGTAGTGAGAACGGTTGAAGACGGATACCTTTCCGGCCGCGGGCGTCGCCTTGTGGATTCGCCATAGGAAATCATGAGCACGTTCTTCCGACGACGGAACCTTGAACGGATACGTCCGGCAGCCCTGCGGATTCATCTGGCCCAGCACCTTGCGGATCAAGCCATCTTTGCCGGCTGCGTCGGGAGCCTGCAGAACGATCAGCAGCGATTGCTTGCCTTCCGTGTACATGCGGTATTGCAGGTCACGGATTTCGATATTGGCCGCGTGAGTAAACGCTCGACCGTGAGCTTTGCCTTCGAACGGTCCTGAACACTCCGTGTCGATCTTTTTCAGCGACACCTTGTCACTCGAGAAAGGCAAACGATGGGCGTCGACGAAGTCAAACTTCGGGGCGAGATCCCAATGCGTTTCGTTGGTTGAATCTTCGTCCGTGCTCATGCTGTTCCTGTGGTGGAATGGAGTGGCTTCTCGTTGTCCTTGTTGATTCGGGACCTCGAAAACTTCACCCTCCCTCAGGGAGGGGCGAGCGAAGCGAGGGGAGGGCCGAGCATGAACTCATGCATCCAACTCCCCCCAGCCCACCGCGAGATCCGTCATCAAGATCGTCAGTCCATTTCACGGACAACCACATCATCGAACTCGTTCAAGTCATCGAACGATCCCAACCCGACACGTCCCGCCCCGAAGGTCTTGTCGACGACGCTCATGTGAGGTGTTTCCATGTCGTCAAAGTAGATTTCAATCTTTCCGCTTTCGACATCCCGGCGAAGCAACACGTTGTGCCAGTCGTTGTCCCATGGAGTCAACTTTTCGTTGGTTGTCAAAGCCAATCGGGGAGCGTCATTGACGATCATGATTTGGCCGCTGTGCGGGTCGGGCTTGGCACCCAAATGGACGTAGTAGAAGTGCGCGGAATCTTGGTATCCAAAGAACACGCAACAATCTCGGTGGTTGCCGGTGTCCAGCGTGCTGCGAACACGGAATTGAATTTCAAAACTGCCTACCTCGAGATCTTTCACCAACGCCACATGGCCCGGGCTTCGGGTTGGTGGTGTGTACTCGGATTTGCGTTCGGTGATCTCGATCGACCCGTTCTTGGATTCTCCCGATGGAGTGTTCAGCTTCCAAGTCTTCGGATCGAGGTATTCCCATTTGTCGTCGCCGTTCTCAAAGTCGTCTTGGAAGACGACTTTTGCTGGCCGAGCGTCTTCGGCAGACACCAGCGAGGAGTAGGCGGAGAGAGTGGATGCCGCCAAAGCGGCCGACAAAACGTTCGCAAAAAGAGGTCGCATGGTGTTCGTGATCAGGTGGGGACGTGGTGGGAATGCGGCGGTTCGTCAAATTCAACGAATTGGCGAATCGACGTGGAAAGAACCAGTGTAGTGCAACGAAACAGCCTGCGGCAGAGTTCGCGGGACCGCTTCTTGGAATGGATTTCTGCTGGTTGGGGTTCCAATTGAGGCGACTGAGTCGGTTGCGACATCCGGCGGGGTTGCGAACCTCAAAAAAGTTCCTCGTGTCAGGCTGTCAGAGGCCAGAAAGGGTTGCAGCGGAAAGCGGAATGAAGCACAATCCCGCCTGACCGAAACACGTCACGCGGCGGCAACGTCCCGCGGGCACGTTTCCACCAGGAGCGGTGGCTGAGTGGTCGAAAGCGCCGGTTTGCTAAATCGGTGAACCGGGAAACTGGTTCCGCAGGTTCGAATCCTGTCCGCTCCGCTTGAACTCGGTCGGCCAGTTTGCTTCTGCAATTGGCAGGTTTCTTTCTCTGACGTTCGTTCTCGAATGTTGGTGAATTTTGCTTCACCGTTTCGGTCTAGTTCAAACCGGCGATTCGTCGTCGGTCGAGAGTGTAGCTCAGTTGGCAGAGCATTCGACTTTTAATCGAATGGTCCTGGGTTCGAGTCCCAGCACTCTCACTTCTTTTTCTTTGGCCCCAGCGTGGGCGAGCGGCCCCAGAGCAATTGTCGCGTCGCAATCACCGCAAAAAGAACACCGGTTGATCGGCCAACGAGCTCGCTTGGGGCGTTGATCGGGATGGCACTAGACCAATCGCGAGAGTGAATCCCAAGCCGGAATTGGGCGGCGCTACGGATCGATGCGATCTGCGTGGACTACCACTCGCTTTAGCAGCACGCTCACTTGGCGACCTTCGCCATCTGCATGCAAAATGAACCTCAGGTCATCCGCCAGGATCGGATGGTTGCCGACTTCGAGTTTGCCAAGAACGCGTGCGACTTCCTGTCCTGCCTCTTGAATGAGCACGTACAACATTTCTTGCCGACGAGCCACGCGAAGAAGCTGGACATTCGAAGCGGGGTGGTTGACCAGTTCGGTGTAATCAAACTCTCCAGGCTCAGAAACCTGGCGAAGCTGCACCTCGCCTGTCTTCCGGTTGCTGGGCGAGATCGCGAACTTTGCATGAATTGACGTCTTCTTCGGATCGCGAAACTCGGTCTCGAGGAAGACAACACTTTCGCCTCTCCCAGCTGGCGGATCCAATCTCTTCACGTCCATCTCTGCCGCCACATCGAAATCACCATGCAGTGCGAATGGAAGCGTCAGCCCATGGCCCGTCCACGTATCCGATCCCGGTGCGGTGATGAGCAAACCTTCCTCGGTCGCTTGAAGCGATGAGGCTTGGCCGATTGTTTGGATCGATCGCTGCACATCCTGATCCGAATAGTCCAGCGTTCTCGATTGCGCCAAAGCATCGCGTGATTGTCGAAGTTGTGCGACCGAAAGTGAGGGCATGGCTGCGGGCCCTGAAAGTCGATCCGCGCGAACGGTCAGAGATTTCCAAATCGCTTTGGCGTGACCATTCTTGGTGGTCTCGACCACCAATCGTACTTTTGCCGAACCGGTGGTCTTCTTCGAAACGGTTTCGTTGTACAGGTATTGAAACTGCGTCGAATCGTGGGCTGCAAACAAATAGTGGATCTGATCGCCGCGTCGAATCAAACGTAGCTTGCCCGAAGTCGCTGCTTCGCTCGTCCGGAATGGAAAGTGAAATGTTCGCTCTCCTTCTCGAATCGTGAAAATCGCCGACTGGACAATCTGTTCTCCGATCTCTTTCTTTGCGTATCGAGTGAACTTTCGGTACAGAACGCAATCCGTTGATCGCTCCGGCAGGGAAACCTTGAGGTGCACGTTTGCATCGCCACCCTCTTCAACCGCCGCTTCGAAACCAGCAAACTCGGCGATCAGGTCAAAGTCACCTTCTGTTTCCAAATTGGGTGAGATTCCATATTGAACGTGCTTCCCGCCGGGATGCTCACAATGAATTCCCTCGTCCACCTGTGAGAAGTGCTTGGTCCAGTCGTTCCCTGTCATAAAGAAGCTGTCCAGAGGAAGTCCCTCTGAAAACTCGTGGTGGAAAACGTTCATACGCTCAGTTCCTTGAACCAATCGTTCCACCGTGTCATCCGCGAGCTCCTGCTGATCAGCTGCTGGCAATTGCTTCGGCCAGTCTCCGCTTAATACGACGTTGCGAACGAGGGCGGTCGTTTGATCACAAGAGTGAAACAGGCCGAACTGGTGAGTCTGTTCTGGATCGATGGAAGCGTGGAAGACACTTTCACCGTTCAGATGCAATTCAATAATTTCACCAGACCGAATTACCGTTGCTCGATTCCACTGATCGTCTCGAAGCAAACCTGCTGCGTTTTGGTTGACGGAACTGAACCGCAATTGGCCGACCTTCGGATGCCTAGCAGCTCGATCGGAGTCCAGCATCATGACTTCTCGGCCGATGGCCGGATGAACGGAATGACTGCCTCGCCGATAAAAGAACTCGTAGGAGATCGTTTCTCGATCACCCAGTGGTCGGCCGTACTGCAGCAAGCTTTCTTGGAAGGAACCTTGAATCAAACCATGCTGGGCTCCTTTCAGAATCGGTGATCCACTGGACTCGTTGCCGTTTGGATCGACAGACGATTGCAATTGCCAATCACGATCTTTGCCGACTGCTTCACCGAAGAAACTGCTCCATCCAAGCATGCGTTCGTCAGCCAACAAATCAACCGACGCTGGAATGCTGGGATTGCCGGTGATCCTCAGATCACGAACCCATCCATGCGTGTACCATTGACTGAAAATGGTGACCCAAGGATCAGCCATTGAAACCCGTTTGCGACAAACACTCCGGCCGTTGATGAACGTTTCGCAGAAGCCGTTCCGGACGACCAAGCGAACTCGCATGGAGGAGTCCGCATTGTCGAGCGGGCGAGCAAGCGAAATCGTCGGATCGTCCCCTGCGAAATGACCGCTGAGTATCGAGAGATGATCGTATGCAGGTCCGGCCCAATGCCCTCCGTATCCAAGGCGGGTCTCGCAATAGTTGAAACCGCTCACAATGGCCTCGACTTCGAAATCCCCAACCAGAGGAACATCGAAGTACAAGAAGTCGCGGTCGTGCCCACCGGTCTTTTCAAAGTGGCCGCGTTTAAAGGCCCATTGAGCGGCGGGGTAACTTTCCGCTTCCGTCACGGCTGTTGACCTGAAGCTCGCATGCCACCGTTGAGGAACGAAGACCTCTCGGACCTGGGCATCTGGACCCCAGACGGCGTGATTTCGAAATTGCCGCCAATGCAGAGAATAGTAAGCAGCAAAAGCACGTCGCTTCCACCTTTCTGGAAGAACCGACCCACCCTCACGCCCCAGTTCGTAGTAGCGAAACAAAATCGCCAAGCAGGATTCATGCAGTGCTGGCAAACGCTCCGCCTTCGCGATCAGTTCCAACGTGGGACCGATGAGCGACTCAACCCGATCGCGGTCGCAGACCAATGGCTCCAGTTCACCGAGCAACCGGACGGCCTCGTCGCTGTCTTCCCGTGAGATTGCGACCAAGGCCTGAGCGATCATCGCGTGAGCCAGATCAGCGTCTCTCTCACCGAGACGCTGCGCGACAGATGCCTCGACCTCGTCCAATTTACCCAACTGAGTCGCAGAATCAACGAGCAGAGACACTGGCACGACCAATCGAGTTCCGCTCGGTGAGAATTGCACATGGGTCGAGCTAGGCTGGCTGCCGCGTTCGCCAGCCAGCATCGCAGCATCCACCAAAACGCTGTCACACCGAATCACGTTCGTGCCGGTAGGGAAGACATATCCCTGCAGAAAACGGTACTGTTCCAGTTCGGAACGATCGGCCCATTGCCGAAACATTCCAGCGGTGCTTTGCAGGTTGCGCTCGCCAAAGATGACGTGCAATGCCTGCTCGTCGGCCCGGAAGTCGCTCATGGCAACTCCGTGCAGACCAAACACTCCCACCAAGAAAATCACAACCCTGGGAAACGAGACCCTGAGAAATGATTGGCTCGGTGACCGGAAAGCGTTTCGGCAAATGCACTCATTCATAATCCCACTTCATGATCCAGGGGTCGTCGTACTTCTTCTGCAGCTTCTTCAGCTTGGCTTGGTACGCCTCCAGGACATCCGTGTGGCTGCTGCTGGTTGCCAGGTTCGTGGACTCGTTCGGGTCGGCCTCGATATCAAACAGTTCAAACTCGGGACGATGGATGTACTTGCCAACGGTTTGCTGGCCGTACGGTGCGTCCAAGCCCTTGGCCAATTGAGCCTGCCATGAACTGGCCGCCCACAGATCGCTGGCGAAGGGGTAGTCCAACGCATGGGCGATGTTCCAGATCAATTTGTACTTGCCGTCACGGATGACCCGCATTGGGTAGTACATCTGAATTTCATGGAACGTGTGCGAAGCAAAGATTTCTTCGTGATGTGGCTTGTCCGGATCAGCCAACACGTCCATCCAGCTTCGGCCGTGGTAGTGGTCCAGTGGCTTGTTGCCATTGTGGTTGTCCATCGGTGAAGCCCCCAATTCGTTGCGAAGCTTCTTGGCAGGAACCAGATTCTTCGGCGCGTTGGTCTTTTGGTCCAATCCACCGGCGAAATCCAGGATCGTCGGCGTGATGTCGATGTGACTGATCATCGAATCGCTTTCGACACCGCGTTTCTCTTGATACGGATCGCGAACAACCATCGGGACGCGCAGTCCACCTTCGTACACGGTTGTCTTGCCGCCGGCGAACGCCATTCCATGATCGCTCGTGAATAAGATCATGGTTTTGTCGTAGAGGTCGGCTTCTTTGAGGATCTCAATCAGTCTCGCGACACCTTGGTCAATTCGGGCACATGATTGGTAGTACTGCGCCAGCTCGGCTCGTGTTTCAGGGGTGTCAGTCAAGAACGGTGGAATGACCACGTCGGCCGGATCGAAGAAGACCTCTTCGACGCCGGGATACGAACCACGCCGAGGCTTGTTGCCGAATAAGTCGGGTTTCAGCTCCAGGTCCGATGTTTTGTCAACGCCGCCGCCGCGGTGTGGGTCGGATGTTGCGAAGTACAGGAAGAACGGACGGTCGTCTTCTTGGTCCGTCAGAAAATCCTTCGCGGTTTCCGCCATCTGGACGGCGCTACGCGAATTGGCTTTCAGGTACGTTTCGTAGTGGTAAACCGATTCGGGCGCGACGTGGTATTTGCCAATGTGTCCGGTGCGGTAGCCGGTGTTTGCCATCACACGCGGCAAAGCCAAACCGGCGACGTCGTTGAACGAAGCAAACTTGTGATAATGATGTTGATGTCCAAACTGTCCGTTACGATGGTTGTGCAAACCACTCATCACCACACTTCGGCTGGCACTGCACGATGCCGTGGTGGCAAACGCGTTTCGAAACACCATGCCATCGGCGGCAACGGAATCGATCGCGGGAGTCACCGCCGCTTCGTCGCCATAACAACCCAACGTTGGGCTTTCATCGTCCGTGATAATGAACAAGACATTTCGTTCTGCTGCGTGCAACGACGTCGATGCGAACAGGCAAGTCAATGCGAACAGGCAAACAGCGGCGATCGCTGCTGCGAACGTGCAACGGCCTGCTTCGGTCCAAAGAGTTTTCATGTGGAAAAAGTGGTTGGGTGGGAGTGAGGTGGGGAAGGGGTTCGCGAATCAATTCGCGAGGGCACCACTATACCTGATCGCCCTGGCCTTTTTGTCGATTTCGCATGCAGAAGCGATCGTGCGGGCCGAGGAGGATTCACTGTCATCGCCCGGCGAAACGCGAGATGCCGGCAAGCTGATCGATCGAGTCACCGCCTTCATTCCCTTGCCTGCCGCCGCCGATCCGATCGCATGGCCGAGCACGGATTCTGCTGGAACGCCTTTGGTTCTGACTCCCGATAACGCCGCCCGGTCGGATTCTCCCAACGCGGCGGACGAAATTTGGTCAGCGTACATCGAGCTTTGGAAGGCCCACCACGCTGATCCAAGCCAGCCCGAGCTTCGCACCCTGTTTGGTTTGCCAGCCGATGCCGACGTGTTGATCACTCAGCGTCGCGGACGGGTGGCACCCAGCGAACTGCAATGGCGGCCTGGTTCATTTCGGGTTTGGCAAACCGATCACTTCGAAATTCTCAGCCAAGCCGACGACGTCGAATCCCGCCGCGTCGCCGAGTCACTCGAACGAGAGTACTGGGTTTGGACCCAAGTCTTCTTTCCGATCTGGGCAGGTCGCGACCAGGTCGCGTTGATCACGAACGATTGGGACCGGCAGTCGACTGCGGCCGATGCTCATCTGCGATCACTCGCTTCACCGGCTCGACTCAAGCACGGACAACGGCACCGAGTCGTCTTGCTACCGGACGCGGAACGTTACCGAGCCACCGTCGCGTCGGCGTTTCGAAACACGGACTCCAAAGCCGTCGCGGCCTCGACCGGTTTCTATAGCGACACGTTGCGACTTTCGTTCTTCTTTCCACAGCAAGATCTTTCGAGTTTGCACCACGAAGTCTGCCATCAACTCTTCACCGAAGCATCCGCGAACGCGTCCCGACGCCGCCCGACTCGCGGCCAAGTGTTCGCGACGGCGACGACCAATGATTTCTGGTTGATCGAGGGTATCGCGGGATACTTCGAATCGTTGCGGTACGAACAATCGTTGGCCTATGTCGGTGGTTGGGAATCGCCGAGATTGCAATTGGCTCGCTATCAAGCCTTGATCGGTGGCGTTCCGATTGAGTCGCTGGAGGATCTGCAAGGTTCACGCGACGACATACAATCCAAACCCGATCTGGCTCGCTGGTATTCTCAAGCCAGCCTGCGGACGCACTTTTTGATGGACTCGGCTGGCCCAGCTGTACGCCGAGAGTTGATCAAGCAATTGGCAGATCTCTATTCACCACCGAAGAAGCCCGCCGAAGTTGATCCGCCGGACTCGACCGCGGAAATCAACCCGGCGGAAATCCTGCGTTCGCTTCGCGTGGACGACGCTCACATCAGCCTGAATCCGATCAAGGGCGATCTGGCAACGCTTTGTTTGGCTGGTTGCGAAGTCACAGGCGAAGGGCTGTCCAAGCAAAAGCCAATCAGTGGTCTGACTTGGTGTGATCTTTCTCGATTGCCAATCACCGACGCCGATGTTCGGCAATTGGTTGCGGACACAAACCGGCTGGATCAACTCAGTTTGGAAGCCACCGGCGTCACCAACCAAGTCGCGTCTCTGTTTCGTGGCGCAACGCAATTGCGCGAGCTCGACCTCAGCTACACCGCGGTCGACGATTCGGTGGTCCAGTCCATCCCGCCGTCGGTGTCAACGTTGTGGCTGACCGGCACGCAATTGACGGACGCATCCATCGACGGGTTGTTGAAGCTGCCTCGATTGCAGACTCTCGATGTTCAGCGAACGAAGATGACCGACCAAGGATTGCAGCGGTTCAAGCGGTCTCGGCCGGAATGCCAGATGAACCCGTTGAACATTCCCGAGTGATTGAGTGAGGCGATCGGGGTTGGGGGCGCCATGTGAGACATGGCCTACGGGAAATCTATGTTGGATGAGGCGGAGGCACACTGAATTAGCCGATTGGCGTTAGCCACGGTTCCCGCGTAAGAAACCGTGGCTAACGCCAAAACGGCTGATGTGATTAAGAATCGCGGCTAGCGCGACGCTATCTAACTAGAACGGCAAACTTGACAGTGCAACGTCGGTCGCTCGACCGTTGGTTGGATCGCGGAACGAAAGCTTTGCCGCGACCAGACGCAACGCGGACTCGTCTTCCGCGTTTCCGTACAGAGGATCGCCGACGATCGGATGTCCGCGATGAGCCGACTGGATTCGCAATTGATGCATTCGTCCGGTGATCGGCCGCAACTCAATGCGTGATGTGTCGCTCGCCGAGTCGTATTCCAGAAAGCTCACTTTCGTCTCCGCATCACGCCCATCGCTGGTATCAGGACCGACGATTTTCACGCGAGCTTCATCGGGCAGTTTTGCGATCGTGTCCTTCCATGGTTCTTGCTTGCAAGCTTCCAGGGCATTTCCTTGGACCATCGCGATGTACTTCTTTTGCACGTGACGCAATCGAAATTGCTCGCTCAGCAAGCGCGCCGCCTTCTTGCGAAGTGCGATCAGGACCAATCCTGACACGGGGCGATCGAGCCGATGGACCGCGGTAAGGTAGCTGACCGGATTCCCTGCCTGAGCGAATTGTTCGCGCAGGCACGACTCAAGGCTGTCTGTTCCCTTGGGTGAAGTGGTCGGAAGTCCGACCGGTTTGTTGACGACGACGCAGGCATGGCACTGCCAAAGAATTTCAATCATCGCAGGATCTTGATCACCGATCAGAGTTGACGCAATGCCAAGCGTCCCGACCAACCCAGCTTTTCACGCAAGGTCCGATAATCATTTTGCCCCGGAACCCGAAGCATTTCGAACGATACCGGAGCACGGTGCACACGGACTCGATCACCCGATTTCAGTTGGCCCAAAATCCGTCCGTCAACGACGATGCTGGTCGATTCGTTGGGTTCGGTCACCGCCAATTCCAATCGCGTGTCGGCTGAATCCACCAAAGGGCGATACGTCAGCGTGTGCGGACTGATTGGCGAGATCACGATTGCCTGAAGTTGTCGCCTGAGGATGGGGCCGCCCGCTGACAAGTTGTGCGCGGTCGAGCCCACCGGGGTCGCGACGATCAAACCATCGCATCGATACTGAGTCGCCAGTTCACCGTCGGCGTACAAGTCAATGTCGAGGATCGCGAATGGAGGACCGTTCAGGATGGCGGCTTCGTTGAGTGCCATGGATTGTGCGATCACTTCGTCGTCACGAATCAGCTGCACTTCCAACATCAGGTGGCGGATGATCGAGAAATCGCCCTGGCAGACTTTGGGCCAAGCGTCCAAGAAATCCTCGGGCGAGAGAGCGGCCAGGAATCCCAGCCGGCCGCAATTGATTCCCAGCACCGGCGTTTGGTTTTCGCCCATCTGGCGTGCGGATTGCAAAATCGACCCGTCGCCGCCGATGACGATCACCAAGTCGATTTCTTTGTCCGTGAAGTCGTAGGTGAACTCAAAGTCCGCCGCGATCAATTCGGCGTGCGACTGGATCGTCGGGCGAAGACGTTTCCACGCGGAGGACACGTTGAGTTTGTCAGGGGCACCCAGCACCACGATTCGTGGCGGACGCCCACATCCGCACCAATCGAGTTTCTCTCCGCTTGAGGATGCCATCAAACACCAACCTGTGATCCGACCTCGGAAGCGGCTTCGCGACACACCTCGGCAATCTTTTGTGCCGACAACGTTGACTGATCCAGCAACTGTGATCGATCACCGTGCAACACGAACTCATCCGGCAATGCCAACCGGTGGACGGCTCGCGTGTCCAGCCGCTGATCGACGGCGGATTCCAAAAATGCGGAACCGAAGCCGCCGACGCGAGTGCCTTCTTCGAGCGTCACGACAAAACGCCCCTCGCTGAGCGTTTTGTGAACCATCTCCGCATCGATCGGTTTGACGAAGCGAGCGTTGACGACACCGATTTCCAGTTCGCCTTCAAGTTGCTCCGCGGCCGCGATGGCTTGTTCTAGCATCGCTCCGTAAGCCACGATCGTGCCGTCGGATCCTTCGCGAATCCATTCGGCTTTGCCGATTTCGATCGGTGCGGGTGTGTGGGTCGCTTCGAGAGCGGATGCTTTTGGATAGCGGATGCCGGACGGGTGATCGAGCGTCAAAGCCTTGTCGAGCATCAGGGGCAATTCTTCGGCGTAGCCCGGTGCCATCAAAACGAGATTCGGGAACAAACGCATGTAGCCGATGTCGTACACACCGTGGTGAGTCGGCCCGTCCGGTGCGGTCAGTCCGGCGCGGTCCATCATGAAGACGACCGGCAAGTCTTGCAGAGCGACTTCTTGGAAGATCTGATCGTAGCTTCGTTGCAGGAACGTGCTGTAGATATCAACGATCGGACGCATGCCGGTTTTGCATTGCCCAGCGGCGAAAGCGACGGCGTGCGATTCGCAAATTCCAACGTCAAAGAATCGCTCGGGGAATTGCTCTCGGACCGGTTCCAGCTTGTTGCCTTGGCACATCGCGGCGGTGATCACGGTCACTCGCGAATCACGCTTCATCGCATCGCCAATCGCATCGCGAGCGTGAGTCGTGTACGGCGGGCGACCATCGCTACCACGTGTGACGGGCGTGCCACCTCGATCTTCAAACGCTGGAGGCGTGTGGAAGAAGACGGGATCTTCTGCGGCAGGTTTGTAGCCGTGCCCCTTTTCCGTCACCACGTGCAGCAAGACCGGGCCGGGGGTTTCTTTGCATAGACGCAGGTACTTTTGCATCAACGGGATGTCGTGACCATCAATGGGGCCGATGTAACGAATGCCGAGTTCTTCAAACAGCATTCCTCCCAGTAGCCCAGCTTTGACGCCTTCTTTCATCTGAGCCAGCAAGCGTTCGGCTGGATCACCAAACATCGGCACTCGGTCGAGCAACTTCGTGACCTCGTGTTTCAGCCCCGTGTAAAACGGATTGCCACGAAGACGATCCAAGTACTGAGCAACCGAGCCGGTTCGATGGCAGATCGACATCTTGTTGTCGTTCAAAACAATCGTCAGATCGTCGCCGAGTTCGCCAGCGTTGTTGAGTGCTTCAAAGACGACTCCGCAGGGGAACGCACCATCGCCGATGACCGCGACCGTTCGTCGGTCTTTTTGGTCCATCAAGATGTCGCCGCTGCGCAGACCAACCGCGGTGCTGACGCTGCAGCCCGCATGGCCAGTCATGAACAAGTCATAAACGCTCTCGTGCGGGTTTGGGTAACCCATCAATCCGCCAGCGGTGCGGATCGTTTCGAAACGTTCGTAGCGCCCGGTGACCAATTTGTGCGGATAGACTTGGTGGCCGGTGTCCCAGATCAATCGATCGGTTCGAAAATCAAACTCGCTGTGCAATGCCAAGCAGAGTTCCACCACGCCCAAATTGGACGCGAAGTGGGCCGTCCGGGTCGCGAGCAAGTTGCATAGCACGTCGCGAATTTCGACGGCGGCGTTGCTCAGTTCGGTGCTGGACCAGTTGGCCAGTGGCGTTGCATCCTGCAGGCCAGACAACAAAGGGTGTTTGTGATCAGTCAATTCGTACGCTCCAAGACAAAGTCCGCCAGTTTTCTTAACCGTTGAGCAGATGATCCGAACAACTGCAACGATTCGTGCGCCATGTGTATGGTGCTTTCCGCGTGGGCTCTCGCCCGATCCAGCCCCATCAATCCCGGGTAAGTCAGCTTGCCACGGCCATCGTCTTTGCCCGTTCGTTTACCAAGTTGCTCATCCGTGGACGTGCAATCAAGTAAATCATCCGTGATTTGAAACGCGAGTCCAAACGCTTTAGCGTAATCGGTCAAGGCCGAAACGGCATTGGTATCCGCTCCGGCGGAAATTGCGCCCATCGCCGCACAGGCCGTAAACAGGGCCCCCGTTTTGCGATGATGGATCGCTTCGAGGTGTTTGAGGGCGGCAGCCGCCCCCCCGAAGTCCTCCGCGGTGTACTTCTCAGCGTCCAAGTCGTCGGCTTGGCCCCCGACCAAGCCAGCCGGACCCGCCGCGGTCGCCAAAGTACCGATCAGAGCTGCCGATTTGGTCGTGTCGGAGGTGCTTTGGTACAAGTGAGCAAATGCCATCGATTGCAGGGCATCACCAGCCAAAATCGCGGTCGCTTCGTCAAATTCGATGTGCGTCGTCGGCCGACCGCGACGCAAATCGTCGTCATCCATCGCGGGCAAGTCATCGTGAATCAGCGAATACGCATGGATCATCTCGACCGCAACGGCCGAAGGCATCGCCGATGCCATGTCGCCGCCGCAGGCTTCCGCGGCCATGATCGTCAGCATCGGGCGGAGTCGTTTGCCGGGAGCCAGCACCGCGTATCGGATCGCCGCGGCAAGACGCTCGGGAACACCCGGGCGGTCTTCGCAGGCAGCTTGCAGGGCCGCTTCCACCGCTGGTCGACGAGCGTCCATGTAGTCTTTCAGTGATTCATTGGGATCAACCGCTTGTTCACGACGATCGCCCGATGCTTGCACGCTCACTCATCGTCCTCCGCTGAATCCAATGCTGTGTCACCTGCCGAACGATCCGACGCAACCGCTCCACGGCGTTTGCCTCGCGAAGCCTGCTTCTGAACCAACGACTCACCACCGGACATGTTCTCAAGCGGCTCCGTCACGGGGCGTCCTTCGGCGTCGACGCCGGCCAGCACCGAGATCTTGCGTTCGGCGACGTCCAGCAACTGATAGCACTGCCGCATCTTTGCCACCGCGACCTCGTACTGCTTCAGCGAATCGTCCAGCGTCAATGCACCGGATTCGAGCTTCCGGACGATTGTCTCCACATCGCCCAGCGTCGTCTCAAAATCAGCCAATTCTGCTGCCGTTTGTTCGCCGTCGCCGGCCTCTTCAGCAGAGGGGTTCCGTTTCTTCTTAGCCAAAACTGTCTTTTTCTGGATTGGGTGAGGATGGTCTGTGTGAATTTTTGACCAGCAATTGTTTGTGATCTATTGTTCCGAAGAAGTGGTGGGAATGGACTATAGCAGACAGTCCATCACACCCATCAGGCCATGCCTGTCCCGATTTGCCCCGGAAATGAATCTCCAGCCAAATGGCTCGAAACAACCGTAAACGAAAGCGACGTCTTTCTTCACCTGCACCGCAACGGCGGCCGCAGGTGGAACAATCCACTGCTGGCAATATCGAAGGGACCGAAAATCCTCGTGATCAGGTCCCTGAATCGGCTTCCATGTCCACCAACGAAACCAACCCAAACGATTTGAACGACTCGCCGGAGGCGGATTCTCTCACGGATCCCGCAGCCATCGGCGATGCTTCTGCTGAACCAGCCGGTACAACCGGCCCCGCGATCACTCGCGCCGACTTGGTCGAGGTCGTCTCAGATGCGGCCACACCGATCGACGAACGGCTGCAGCAAATCCTTTCGCTGCTCGGCGAATTTGAGGGCCGCCTTACATCTCGTCTGGATGAGTTCTCGCTCGCTCCGCTGACTCCGTACGAAACCGAACAATCGGCAGATCCCGCAGACTCGGCGGACGAATTCGACCAACCCGCCGACACCTGTGCAGTCTCGTGGCAGCCACCTGTTCCCTCCGAAAGCTCGGACGACTCAGCCGAAGAGGACTACGCCGGCGGCCAGTACGCCGATGATCGGTTCACGGAAGGCAAGTACGGCCAAGGCGACTACTGCGACCTGCTTTCGTCCGAAGTGCAGATTTCGCCAGAAGTGCAGCGTCTGGAGGAAGAGCTCCAAGCCGAGCGAATGCGTTCGCATGAACTGCAAACCCAGAACGATCAGCTCGCGGCACAACTCGCGTCGAACGATGTCAAACGCACCGTGTCTGACACGCAGGGCTGCGACGAATCGATGTCCTGGGAAGAACGCAAGGCACGCATCCTGGAACAGATGGAGAATGACGACTTCAACGCGGAGTCGTTCCTCGAGTCTCTGTCTCAACCCGCACAAGAAATCGCGGCGTCGATCGATCCTGAATGGACCAGCAATCCAGTCGCCTTCATTGACGATTTGGTTGACCGGCTGTCTACCGCCGAGCAGACGATCTCCGAACGGAACGCGGAGATCCACGAACTACAGATTCTGCTGCAGAACCGCGCGGACACTCGCAATGACCAGGTCGCGTTTGGTGCCGCTGCCATCGCCGGAATGGTCGACTGTGACGAATTGGTGATCGAAGAACGCGAACGCCTGGCGCAATTGAAATCCGAATGGGAAGACAAATTCCGAAGCGCTGAAATCGAAGTCTCGCTCGAACGAGCCAAACTTTCGCGAGAGCGACAGGAATTGGCCCGTCGCGCAGAGGAACTGGAAGAACAGATCGACCAGTTGCAGCGTGAAAAAAGAGATGCCCGCAACTACCCCAAAGCCGGCCGCCGATGGCTGGCCGAATTGGGATTGCAATCCGAGGGCGAATGATGCGTCCGCCTCGCTGGTTCAGCGTTTCGTGAACCAGAGACGATCAATCGCATTCCTCGTGGCGGCTACAAATTTCGTGGGGCAGAGCAACGGCTTCTGTCAGCCGAACGCTCCACCAGCCATCAAAGATTATTTCTTGCGGTGACGAATCTTGGCTCGCATCCGTCGTTTCTTGCGGCCTACCTTGCGTCGTCCCTTGCCAGATTTCTTGGTACCCACCTAGATCGCTCTCCTGGAAAAATGTTCGTGTTTTGCGTGCATGGCCAGGTTTCGCGTCTTGGCACCGCCAATCATTGGCGTTCCAAACTGGGGCGAATCTAAACACCGGCCGGATCGAATCGCGTAGCCTAGCAGAACGCCAGCGACCGACAAGGCGAGTTTTCCCTCAGGACGCCGAGGAATCTGTCCATGGCAGCTCGATTTCGCCGCCTCGCCATGCCGCCAGAAAATCAGGCAAGCTGGGCAACACCCCGCGAGCCGTGACGATGTCGTCGGCTGTCATCCAGTGAACCTCCGCCACCTCATCGGGATTGGGCACCGGATCGATGTGGTCTGGAAATTCCGCCACCCACCACGCCAGTCGCGTTCCCCATGGTGTGACACTTCGCCAACACAGCCGGGTTGGCGTCACATCGATCGCCAGCTCTTCTTGCATTTCGCGAATGAGAGCCTCTTCCTCGCTCTCACCCGCCTCAATGCCTCCGCCGGGCAAACACAACTTTCCCGGCGCATTGACGGTCATCGAACGGCGGATGATCAGCAGCTTGTCAGCGCGAAACATCACTCCGATCACACCGCGTTTGCGGTTGCGATGCCTCGGTTGGTTCGGTTTGGTATTCGGCAGTCGAGTCATGCTGCGCTTCTACCACCTGATAGACGAAACAGCAAGGGAACCCGCGTCGGATTCAACGTCTCAGTGGCGGTCCGATCACACACCGACGAATGGCACCGGCACCAGCAAAGCATGCTGGCGAACCCAAGTTTCCACCCCGTCCCAACTGGTGAATTGGCTGCCCATCAAGACCAACATGTAAAGCCCAACAATCGCGGGCATCACCACCAGCCGAACCGCCCACCGCGAGACAAACCACCAGCGGCCTGACCAAACTCCAGGCGACCATTCGCCCGACTCCGCTTGGACACGCAGCCGCCGGCATCGACGCAGCGCCAACCCTTCTGCGATTCGAGCCGGCAGCATGAATGCCACAAACACCAAACACGGCAACCAAGTGATCTCCTGCGGCGTGGCTTCGATCTTTAGCAGATAAAGCGGGATCGGCATCAGCACCAATCCGACCAACATGGCTCCCGCCCAAGACCACGGTGCGTAACGAAAGTCGCTGCGGATTTGCCGCCACTGAAACATCGCTCGCCAATTGTTTTGAGCCGCGAAATGAGTCTGCAACATTGGCAGATACAGCAACACAAACGCGAGCGTCAGCAAAGCCAACACGCCCAGCAATCCGTCCGCGGCGTTGTCGCCTTCCCGTGTCACGCCCATGATCACAAACGCGGGAATCAACCACACCAACGTCAGCAGCGCGCCGCGAACTCCCATCCAGAACAGCGCCGGTATGCGCAGGCCCTTCAGAAAATCCCAAACCTGATCGGCGAACCGCGACCAAGTCGATGGACGCCAACCTTCTTTGAAGAAACGCTTGGGCTGCGGCCACAGGTAGTGTTTTAAACGACCGCCTCGCACCCAAGCCCAACCCAGGTAGACGGTCAAGAACGCCGACAACGCAATCGCTCCGATCCGCAACCGAGTCGCATCCGGCGAACCGGGGTCAATCACCGCGGCCACGGATTCCCAATGAGCCAGCAAGCGAGTCGGTGCCGAAGCAACCGCGAGCGCCAAAAAGGCCGCTCCAAACACACCCGCCGCGTTCAAATTCGGCAAAGCGTCCTTGAGCTGCCCACCCGCGGCCAAATGCCCGGCAACAGCCAGCAAATATCCCAACGTGATCAACTGAAACAGCGGCAGCGCCGTGACAAACGCCAAGATCAACGACAATGACGCAAGACAAAACAGCGTCCAAGTGGCTTTTCGAATGGATTGAAAGAAACGTCGCATACCCGGTGTTCGATGTCTCGCGTGCGATCTTGGCAATCAAATCCAGCAAGGCTGGGAAATTAGTAAGTGAAAAGGGCCACAGGATCACAGAACTGCAGCCCGCAACGCATCCTACCAGCCCCAAAAACCTGTAGCACGGTGGTCCCCACCGTAACGCACGCACCACCAGAGTAGACCAATTGTCCCCAATTGTTCCGCCCACCAGCGTTCTGTCCCAAGCCTCTCCCCACCCAATCAAAACTCCAGCTCACCCACACCACAAGCCTCCGCATCAAAAGCCGAGAGCATCGACCCCGCGTCCCTTTGGAGGTCGTGCAGTTTTTTGATGCCGCTTTTCGGCTGATTTACACA
>TARA_R110002072_G_scaffold3830_9_pt1 | contig 23248 bp, 20 predicted proteins | sample TARA_R110002072 | Tara Oceans TARA_R110002072 (sample SAMEA4397118) | marine metagenome | biome: Polar Biome; feature: [SRF] surface water layer (ENVO:00010504); material: water (ENVO:00002006), including particulate matter (ENVO:01000060) such as... | depth 5 m | reverse complement strand
GCACAATTTGACAGCATTGGTTAAGGGAGAGTCACTCATCAACGAGGTTAATGTCGCTGAGTTGGTTAGTTAACAACCAGAATTGATCGATTATTGGCCAAACCTAACATTAGCGCTACGCCGCACTTGCTGACCTGAAATTGGTTCGTTAGGCTATTGGAAAATAGTGGCGGCGACTCTAGATGGACTACTCTACCGAGATACCTTTCGAGTTCCATGGTGACGGCAAAGATTACTTTCGTATCTGGGTTGTTAATCTGTTTTTGAGCGTAATTAGCCTGGGAATCTACAGCGCCTGGGCAAAAGTTCGCAACAATCGATACCTGTATAGCCACCTACACCTCGATGGAAGCTGTTTTGAATATATCGCGAACCCAAAACAGATTCTGATTGGCAGAGTAATCGCTGTGGTATTGCTATCCATCAGCGTGATCGGCTCAGAACTATTCCCTCTTGTTGGACTTTGGTTGCTGCTACCCACGGCACTAATTCTCCCCTGGATGATTCTAAAATCGCTGCAATTTCGCGCAAGAAATAGTGTTTACCGCAATATCCGGTTTGGCTTTCATGCTAACTATTTTGAAGCGCTGTTAGTGATTGTGGTGTACCCCATCCTAGCGGTTGTTAGTATCGGCCTATTATCTGGATTTGCGATCCAACGGTTCTATAACTTTGTGGTTGGCCACAGTAGCTATGGGAACACTCAGTTTGAATTTCAATCCAGCATCGGCGAGTTCTATGGGTTTGTCTTCTCTGTCATCTTTGCAACTCTTGGAATGGCCATCCTGATTGGTCTAATTGCTGCCGGGGCGCAATTTGGTTTAATGAGCCTGGATGTACCAAAACAATATTTTGGCCTTGTCATTGGCGCTATGGGAATGGTGGTCTATATCTGGCAATTCGCATACATCAAGGTCAAGCTAACCAATTTGATGTATAGCGGCGTAACAATACCCGCCTGGTATACCTTTACTACCAGTCTTAAAACCTGGGATTTATTCAAAATTTACCTAGTGAATACGATTCTTATCCTACTCTCGCTCGGTTTATATATTCCCTTTGCACGCATAAAAGTCATGCAATACAGGGTGTCATCGTTACGATTTGTGACCACACAAAGTCTTGATGAATTTACCTTCAAAAACGATCCCAATGTCTCTGCCATTGGCCAGGAAGTTGGTGAGATGTTCGACTTTGGGATTAGCCTATGAACATGGTAACAGGAGACTACTTCTCGGGACTCGAATCTCGCCGACTAACCTGTCAGCTAGTGTGGTCAGCGGAACAGATCAGGTTGGTAGTAGATGAAAAAGAAACGCCGATAAAAATGGCTGATCTAAATATTAGTAGTCGACTCGATCGCGTACCCCGCAGTATTCGTTTTCCAGACGGCTCACAAATGTTGACCGATAACAATCAGGCGATAGATGAGCTTCAAAAGTTACACGGCGACGAAGGCCGAGCCACCCTCGCCCATCGCCTTGAATCCTATATCCCGCTAGTGATCTTCAGCTGGGTCGCAATAGTTGGCATCGCTGCATGGCTTTATGTCTATGCCGTCCCCGTGCTCGCAGAGTCCGCAGTGGCCCTGGCACCTGCGGCATGGAAAGCCGATATCGGTTCAGATATTTTTGATCAGTTAATCAAGAATCGCTATTTTATTGACCCTGAAATCACAGGCGAACAATCCTCTAGGATTGATCAACTAGAGATGTCCCTCTTGAATGTGACACCGGTTGAATCTAACGTGATCGTTGAGTTTATGGACAGCCCCATTTTTGGAGCCAATGCGATTGCGCTACCCGGCGATAAAATCATCATGACCATGGATCTGATTGAGCTTGCTGAAAACGATGAGCAACTTATTGCCATTTATTTGCATGAGTTGGGACATGTCCATCATCACCATGCCCTGCGCATGGCGTTACAACGATCCTTGTTAGCGCTGCTGCTTGTCATCACAACCGGCGACGTGGCCACCGGAACGGACCTTGCCGTAACCGTACCGACCATGCTGTTGAGCTTGAGCTATTCCCGGCAATTTGAAGAACAGGCTGATGACTTTGCCATCGAGCGATTGATTCAATATGGTATTTCAACACAGCACTTTGCGACTATTATGGACAAGCTCGCCGCCCGGGGAGAAGGTTCAAATTGGATGATTAATGCAGAATACCTTTCGACCCATCCAGCTCCCGAGGACAGAGTAGCCAAATTCAGGGCTGCTGATTCTAAGTAAATTTTAGGCAAAAAAAAGGCGCTGTGAGCAGCGCCTTTTCACTTCTGTATCCGGCTTAACCGAGCAGCGCATCCAATTCAGGAACAGCTGTAAACAGATCAGCAACAAGTCCGTAGTCCGCCACCTGGAATATTGGTGCGTCTTCATCTTTGTTGATTGCAACAATCACTTTACTGTCTTTCATACCAGCTAGATGCTGGATGGCACCACTGATTCCAACAGCAATGTAAAGGTCTGGAGCAACAATCTTACCGGTCTGGCCTACCTGCATGTCGTTGGGCACAAAACCCGCATCAACCGCAGCACGGGAGGCACCAATTGCGGCACCGAGCTTATCAGCAACGGATTCAAGAATTTTGAAGTTCTCTCCATTTTGCATACCGCGACCACCGGAAATGATAACGCTAGCGGCGGTGAGTTCAGGACGATCCAACTTCACAATATCAGCCTTAACCCAGCTCGAAATGCCTGCATCCTTAACGATGTCGAGGGCTTCAATGGTTGCACTACCGCCCTCTGCGGAAACAGCATCGAACGCCGTACCACGCACGCTGATGACTTTAATGCTATCGGTGGATTGAACCGTTGCGATGGCATTACCTGCGTATATAGGGCGCTCGAATGTGTCCTCGCTCACGACACCACTAATGTCAGAGATCTGAGCAACATCTAACAACGCAGCTGCTCGAGGTAAGAAGTTTTTACCTTCTGATGTTGTGGGTGACATAATGTGAGTGTAGTTTTTGCCAATTTCAACAATCAACTCAGCAATGTTTTCCGCTAGTTGATGTCCGTAGGCGGCATTATCAGCAACCAAAACCTTGCTGATGCCACCAATTTTAGCTGCTGATTCGCCAGCAGCGCTACAACCTTCACCGGCAACCAGTATTTCGATGTCTCCACCGATTGCCTGGGCCGCAGCGATTGTGACTAACGTAGGTTGCCCAATGCTGTTGTTATCATGGTCTGCAATTACGAGAATAGTCATTAGATCACCTTCGCTTCGTTTTTCAGTTTATCAAACAGCTCTTCAACTGTTTCTACGATGATGCCGGCCTTTCGTTCGGCTGGTGGCGTAACCTTCAGAGTTTTAACCCGTGGGGCAACATCAACACCAAGATCTTCCGGGGTGTACACATCTACTGGCTTCTTCTTGGCCTTCATAATATTAGGCAAAGAAGCGTAACGAGGTTCGTTTAATCGAAGGTCAGTGGTGACAACCGCTGGTAGTTTCACGGTAATCGTTTCTAAACCACCATCAATTTCACGGGTAACAGTAGCTGAATCATCACCAAGCTCTACTTCCGATGCGAATGTTGCTTGAGGATAACCGGTGAGTGCCGCTAGCATTTGACCTGTCTGGCTGTTATCGCCATCAATCGCCTGCTTACCGGTGATAATGAGCTGTGGTTGCTCCTTATCAACAACCGCTTTTAATGCCTTAGCAATGCCTAGCGGTTGCATATTTTCTTCGTCGGTCTCCACCAGGATACCGCGGTCCGCACCGAGCGCCAGGGCAGTACGTATTTGTTCCTGGCAGGCACTTGTGCCAACAGAGACAACGACTACTTCTTCAACCTTACCGGCTTCTTTCAGGCGTACGGCCTCTTCAATGGCAATCTCGTCGAATGGATTGACGGACATTTTGACGTTATTTAGATCGACGCCGCTGTTATCGGCTAGAACGCGAACACTCACGTTGTAGTCCACAACACGCTTGACAGTTACAAGAACCTTCATGTAATCCTCTGCTCGTGTGATAAATAAAAGGGCCCACTGGCTAATGGAATTTTTTCCATCAGCTGTATGACTACAATTCGTACTTTAGTCACTAGCCTAAGCCATTAACCTGAGCTTCTAACTTACGCCATTAACTTAAGTACAAACCACGTCATCTATTGGGAATAGCTGTTTTGCGCCTAACCGCCGCAAACGAGGAGCGTATTCTGCCGTTTTACACTATGCTGGTCAACAGGTTTGTGCGCTGCCGCAGACTGCTAAATACATGATTATCAATAACTTATAGATATCACTGATATAAATAATAGAGGATTGCGGTCTCACGATACATTTCCTTTAGAACCCTAGTTTCACTACAATACCGCCCCATCATTAATGCGGTAGCATCAAACCTAGCAGCTACCTAGTCAGGAGTAAGATTGTGGAACGAGAATCGATGGAGTTTGACCTTGTTATCGTCGGCGGTGGACCCGCTGGGCTATCGGCTGCGATTAAGTTCGCCCAGCTAGCTGTCGAAACCGGAGAAGAGTTAACGGTCTGCCTGGTAGAAAAAGGTTCAGAGATCGGTGCTCACATACTGTCCGGAGCCGTTGTAGAGCCCAGGGCTTTAGATGAGTTGTTTCCCACCTGGAAGGAAATGGGCGCGCCCCTGAATAACCCTGTTACCGAAGACGACGTTTATTATCTCGTCGACGAAAAACAAGGCATGCGGCTACCTGGCCTATTAGTACCTAAAGCACTTCACAATCCAGGCAATCATGCCACCAGTCTGGCAAATCTATGCCGCTGGTTGGGCCAGCAAGCGGAAGAACTCGGTGTGAATATCTTCCCCGGTTTTGCTGCAAGTGAAGTCCTTTATAACGATGACGGTTCTATCAAAGGCGTAGCGACGGGAGATATGGGCGTCGGCGCCGACGGCGAGCATAAGTCGACCTATGCTGCCGGTTACGAGCTTCACGCTAAATACACGATGTTTGCTGAAGGTTGCCGCGGCCATCTTGGCAAACAGTTAATGGAAAAATTTAATCTTCGAGCCGAAGCCGATACACAGCACTATGGTATCGGCTTTAAAGAAGTATGGGATATAGACCCTGCCCTGCACGTACCCGGCAAGGTTGTTCATACTGTCGGTTGGCCCCTCGGACATTTCCCCGGCCAGGCGCTCGGTGGTTCATATCTTTATCACCTGGAAAATAATCAGGTCACCCTTGGGCTGATTGTTGACCTGGGTTACCAAAACCCTCACCTTAGCCCCTTTGATGAATTTCAAAAGTTTAAGCAACATAAAATTATTCGCCAGTATCTCGAAGGCGGCAAACGCGTTGCCTATGGTGCGCGTGCTGTTGTTAAGGGTGGACTGGCGGCACTGCCAAAATTAACAATGCCCGGCGGCATGTTGATTGGTGATGATGCTGGGTTCCTCAACAACCTTAAGCAAAAAGGCACCCATACAGCGATGAAGTCCGGCATGTTAGCCGCAGAAGCGACATTTGAGGCGATCAAAAACGGCGCAACCGGTGGTGACGAGATTACTGGGTACCCGGAAGCCTATGAAAAGTCTTGGCTCTTTGATGAACTCTACACGGCGCGAAACACAACGGGTTGGCTACACAAATTTGGCCTATTTTTGGGCTCGGCGGCTACCTGGGTTGATCAGTATATTTTCCAGGGCAAATTGCCATTCACCCTAAAGGATTCCAAGCCCGACCACGCAGCATTAAAACTCGCAAGCAAGTGTGAAAAGCCAGAGTATCCAAAGCCAGATGGTGTATTAACCTTCGACAAGCTTTCATCGGTATTCATTACCAACACCTTCCATGAAGAAGACCAGCCGTGCCATCTACAACTTAAAGATGCCAATATTCCCATTCATTCGAACCTGCCTTTGTACGATGAGCCCGCTCAGCGTTACTGCCCTGCCGGCGTTTATGAGGTCATTGAAGAAGAAGGTAAGCAGCGTTTTCAGATAAATGCGCAGAACTGTATTCACTGCAAAACCTGCGACATCAAAGATCCAGCCCAGAATATTAACTGGGTAGTGCCGGAAGGCACCGGTGGCCCTAACTACGGCAACATGTAGGATTCAATTAACGGGAAAAACACACCCTGGCTCCAGATACCTAGCCAGGGTGTACCTTCCAGCCGATGCTCAACGAGTAGCTCAGCAAGTTGATAGTAAACGTTTCGATTAAGCCTCGCCTCCAAGCCATCCCGAACCATCACATACACAGCGGGTTCTTCACCGTCTAAACCAATAGCCCTTAAAGCGTGTTCAGGACCAAGGGTGATACATTCACTCATGTTGGTCGTCAACTGAATCGACTGCCTGATTCCCTCACCCGAATTCTCGAGCAGCAATACCTGAAATGGCACATCCACGACCCGGATGCGGCACTTCTCCACCGGTGTGACGAGATAATAATCGCCCTCTTCGAGCCTGAGCACCGAGGCAAAAAGATGGACAAGCCGCGGTCTCTCTATAGGAGTGCCCAGATAAAACCATGTGCCATCCTCCTGAATCTCCATCTCAATGTCTTTGACATTCTCTGGATTCCACAGATGAATCGGGGGTTTACCCTTGTTCTTGACCTTCGCTAGCTCGGCCATTAATGAATATGGCGCCTGGCTCATAAATTTACTCCAAAAGTTCTGCGGATACCTGCCGATATCTAATAGGCAAGCCTGCGTCTAGATAAGGAAGTTTACACCCTTGCGATCGTCTACGAGACAATCACTACTCCGAGCGCCGAAGCTCATGCCCGTCATATTGCAACCCTCTGCAATGATGTTGTTCGGCATTACAATTGTCGCAATTAGCGGCGCGGTAGTCTTAATGGACGCGGTGGCAGATACCACAACCCTGCTGGCTTTCTGTGCCCTCATTTGTTGCATTGGGTTACTGCTCAAAATCAATGCGACCCTGCTGGACCAAAAAAGTGAAGTCCTCCATTTTGAAGAAACGCTCGAAGCAATCACCGATATCTATTGGCAGTGGGATCTAGAAACAGGCGAGTTTGAGTACAACGGCATTATGGCTGAACTCCTCGGCTACGAAGACAGAAAACCCTCCGATGGATTCTGGAAAGAAATTATCCATCCAGTGGATAGACCGCTACAGAAGTACCATCTCCTACGTCATCTGGAAGACGAAACAATTCCCTACTACTGTGAATATCGTTTTATGGATCGCAACCATGAATACCAGTGGTTTGCGGGCCGCGGAAGGGTTGTTAGACGGGGCCAGAATCAACAACCGCTGCTTATGGTGGGTAGCGTTGAGCATATACAACCCCGCAAAGACATGGAGCAAAGCCTTATCCATGCGCATAAGATGGAAGCTCTTGGCCAACTAACCGGCGGCATTGCCCACGATTTCAATAATATTCTCGGCACCGTTCTCGGTTACGCAGAATTGTCCATGGAATCTGGCTCACCGAAAAAAATGCAGGAATATGCCGATCATATCCACCAGGCGGGAAGTCGCGCTCGTAATGTAGTTCGACAACTGCTCGATTTTAGCCGGAGCTCCCGGGGAGACGTTGAGTCAGTAGACCTAAAGCACGAGATTGAAGACTCAATCTTGATGGTTCGATCGACAATGCCTTCAACCATCGAAATTAGGCATGATTGGACTGATATGACTGCCCTCGCCCGTTTGGACCCAAATCAACTGCAACGGGTACTACTCAACCTTTGTATTAACGCACGGGATGCGATGGCTGGCACGGGCACCATGACAATCAAGTTAGAACGTGTCTCAGGCGATCAACTTCGGTGCGCTTCCTGCCAACAAGAATTCACCGGCTCATATCACGTACTCACGGTTTCTGACACGGGAGCTGGCATCAAGGCTCACCATCAAAACAAGCTATTCGAGCCATTTTTTACCACTAAAGCCTTCGGTGAGGGTACGGGGATGGGCTTATCCGTTGTCCATGGAATTGTTCATGAAGCCGGGGGGCATATTGGGATCTCAAGCGAACTGGGCGTTGGATCAGAAGTGAAGTTGTACTTGCCGGAAATGAATCAGCCACAAACAAGGTCAAAGCGTAATGACCCTGAAATGTCACCGCCTGACCAAATTAAACTGGCTCAATGATTTGAGATAAGCATCCAGCGGTGGCCAAATTAACTTCCTGCTGTTGGTAGTAAAAATACTCCCCCGGGTATCTAACTTAAGATGGTCAACCAGTGCTTCGCCCTGGCTGGCATAGATGTAGATATCCATTCGAGCTTCACCGAGATTGAACTCACCGGGTAACACCTCCTCCTTGAGTACCTTGTCTATCCCATCCTGCTCCAAATAGGTATGCACGTGGGGATAGACAACAAAATCCATGCCTGCGTACCGGGCACTCACTAACGCTTGCTCGAGAGATTCCAGATGAGTCCCCTGCCGAACATGGGGATAATACCGATAAAAAACATTTACAATTTCACCCACTAGCAGTTCATCCTGATAACCGGACACAGGTTGGGCGACATATATTCGAGAATTAACGTCGATGGCCCAGTTGCTGTCGCGCCTGGTTTTCTGCTGAGAGATTAAGCCGGTCCAACTCGCATAGGGTCGAAGGCTGTTATTGCCGTAACCATTAACGGCTGTATTGACCGTACTGCACGCGGTTGCGGAAATTAGAGTAACAAAGAGTATGAATGCGTTCCGTGCGTTCATAGGGTTGGGCTCCAGAATTCTTGAACCCTTTGAGTATAGACGCTTAACCGCCGATGAATTTCATCACGGTGGTTTCACCTTGAAAGGCTAGCTTTTTATCCCCGAGCGCACTGAGCAATATCTTTTGTAATTTTGGTAATGCCAGATGTGCAGGTTTATCTAATAGGTCACCAATAAATTGGCTTTTGCTACTGCTCAAGCAACCATACAGGTTCCCGTCCGAGGACAACCTTAAGCGGGTGCAGGAACGACAGAAAGGTTCACTCTCATTGGCTATGATGCCAAACACACCTCTGTTTGGGATCTCAAACCGTACCGCGGTGGAATCATAGGGCGCATCGGTGCGGGCAAACTCGTACTTCTCGCTGATTAAATCGAGCAAAGATTCCATCGACAGAAAGTCCTGTTGAAACCCGTTACTGCCCAGCAAGTGACCCATTTGCATTAGCTCGATATAACGAAGCTCAATACCTCGATCAAGGCAATAATCCAGTAATGGGACAATCTGGGCCGCATTCTGGCTACGAAGCGGGACCATATTCACCTTAAGTTTAATGCCAGCATCAAGCATGGCTTCCATTCCGGCCAGGACGGTTTCAAGATCGCCGCCCCTCGCAATAGCCTTGAATTGCTGAGGATCAAGGGTATCGAGGCTGACATTCAGGCGTTTGATACCCGACTTGATAATGACATCACGCTTTTTAAGCAGAAGTTGGCCATTGGTTGTCAGGCTGATATCCCGAAGCGGCAACTTCATCACTCCGATCAGGAAATCATCAAATTTGGGTGTGACCAATGGCTCGCCCCCTGTAATCCTGACCTTTTCAATTCCAGCGGCCTGTTGAAGTAGTGCTACTCCCTTTAGCAGGTCTGTCGCAGGCAGTTCGCTCTTGGCTTTCATCAACCGCTTGCCGTCTGGCACGCAATAGGTACAGGCGTAGTTACAGGCAGCCGTTAGGCTTACACGAAGGTTCTTAAATTGGCGACCAAGTCGATCAACTATCATTTGAGAATTATTGCACGGCTACTGGTCCCATAGAAACCTAACTTCGGCCTATAATGAGGTCAGCACATCAGTATTGTTGTAAAAATGGGTTTTTTCGACATCTTCTCTAAGCCAACCGTTAAATGGCTTAATTATCAGAAATCTGCCCGGGCGATGCAGCTCAGTGATTTCGAGCGCATCAAATATGAATTGCGGCCCTGTGATGTCTTGCTGGTAGAGGGTCGAACCCGGGTGAGTGATGTGATTCGCTGGATCACTAATAGCCCCTGGACCCACGCCGCCCTGTATGTGGGCCGTCTCAACGATATTGTAGACCCCGACCTACGCAAAATTGTTCAACATCACTACCAGGGCGACCGCGACGACAGACTCATCATCGAAAGCTTACTCGGCTTTGGCACCGTGGTGAACAACCTGGACAACTACCATGCAGATCATCTACGAATATGCCGTCCGTCGAGGCTCGGCATGAAAGATGCTCAACAGGTTATACGGTATGCAATCAGTCGGCTCGGGATTGACTATGACGTTCGACAGATTTTTGATCTCGCCAGATTTATGTTTCCGTGGTTTCTATTACCTCGACGCTGGCGCTCCACACTCTTTCAACAAAACCCAGGCAAGTCGACGCGAACGGTCTGTTCAACAATGATTGCGGAGGCTTTTGCATTTGTGCAATTCCCGATACTGCCTCTGGTCAAACAGACGGACGATGAAAAGGTCCAACTATTTCGGCGTAACCCCCGTTTATGCGTGCCAAGCGACTTCGACTATTCACCTTATTTCAAGATCATCAAGTATCCCTTTGTCGACATAGATCATCGCAATGACCCCCACCTACTACCCTGGCATACATCGGGTGATCTCGATAGGAATGAAGTGGATTTGTACTTACAGGGTGAACTCTCGCCGAGTGAAGCGGATGTTGATGCTGCGATTCAAGAAGCAATCGCCGGAACCGAGGTGACCGACGCAATCCCTAAAAACACGCCTGAAAATGAACCAGAAAGCGCAATATCACCTGAAGCTAGTGAAATCGAAGAACTGCCGGCTGAACAGAATCTACTTAAAGCAAAGAGCGAAGCAAAAAGTGACGTGAAAGGTGTTGGAAAAGGTGATGGCGACACGCTATCCAACCCCAGAATTCACTAAAATCGCACAACAACAAATAAGTGATATTTCTAAAAGTTCTGATAGGTCACTAGCAAGGATATCGTAACCCGCTATATTTAATTCAGTTGCTTAAGGTTTTACGCCCCCATCGTAAATACCTTGAGCTTAGGGTCGAAACTCCGCGATGCTGAAAGGCATTATGTGTTACTCCTAATGGTAATTAGCCCGGCTTTTTAGTCGGGTTTTTTTTGCCCATCGCCTGCATATTGCGTTTTACTTGCACAACTTAATCATGTGCCAACTTGTCACACAGGTTTTTTACAAAGTCATTTAGCCAAAATACCTTATTAGAGCCCTTAATCAGTACCGTATCGCCGGAACGAAAGGTATTCACCAGTGCTTCAAGGTCAATCTCATTTGCATGCTGGTAATGCGCATCACCAGGATCGTTAGCAAAGCCATTGCCGACGGTAATAACCTGATCGAGGTGAGTAAATTGCTGTGCAATATCATGGTGATACTTAACTGCCGATTCACCTAGTTCCATAATCTCGCCTAGAATGGCAATCTTGCGCCCCGGCTTTGATTGAAGCGCTGAGATTGCATAGCCCATGCTAACTGGGTTTGCGTTATAACTGTCATCGATGATAGTTACTCCCGCCAATACCGTCTCATCCCCCCGCCCGTTGGGGACTGAAATCCCGGATAGCGCTGTCGCAACCCTTTCGAGGTCAGCATCTAATTGATTTGCTACCGCAAGAACAGCCAAGGACGTCAGGACTCGATGCTCTCCAGCTATACCCAGTAGATACTCAACCGGTTTCCCTTGAATTTCTGCATTAACAAACCAACCGTCCCGTTGAATCTTATACTGACCACGAGCATCCGCTTTGTCCGACAAACCAAATGTTATTTCCCTGTCATCACCGCTAGCCAGATGCTCCGGTAAAATGCAGCAACCGTCTTCTACTAACCCATCTGCAATTGCACGCTTCTCATCCTCAAGGGCTGCCAACGAAGTAAAGTTGCCAATGTGGGCTGGCAGCACATTTAGTAGGACTGCGATATGGGGTTTAACCAATTGGCTTAAGGGTGATATTTCACCGCTGTGGTTAGTCCCGATTTCGAAAATACCCACTTCACTCTCCCGCGGCATGCGGCTTAATGACAGCGGAACTCCCCAGTGATTGTTCAAACTACCAATCGACCCATGGAGATTAAACTGACTACCGAGCACCTGCATTAGCCAGGATCGCATAGTGGTTTTGCCTGCACTCCCGGTGATTGCAACAATTTTTCCATTATTGCGCAGCCTTCCGGCGCGGCCGAGGGCCCAGAGACCATCAAGAGTGTCCTGAACCTGGATGTAGGGAAATGATTCAGGAGTCTGCGGGCTGGTGGAATAGTTAAGGTCGGACAACATTATTGCGCTTGCGCCACCGGAAATTGCTGACTTGATAAAGTTATGCCCGTCCCTGGGATTTTCGACACTGGTGTGAAATCGTGGGCCTGGATCACCGGAGAGCGCGACAAATAGATCGCCGATTTGGGCCTGGCGGGAGTCAATGCAAATACCGTTTATATCAGGACCGTCCGGCCCAGAACATTGCCCCAACTGTGATAATTCTGACCAGGTCCAAAGTGCCATTTAGGGTCTCCGCGCCGCAACGTCCGCCGCAATCAGTTCGTGCGACATCCTATAGGCATCTTCTCGGCCCTCGTAATATCCGCTTTTGAGTAGTTGGATGGTGTATCCATTTTCTTCATAAAATTTGACAGCTCCAGCATTCTGGCTCCGAACTTCTAAGGTCAGATAGTTGAGGGCCGCAACCCGGGCGCTCTCTTCTAGCCATTCAATAAGTTGTCGGCCGATGCCTTGACGACGAAAACGAAGTTGGGTTGCCAGCAGATTAATATGGCCGTGTAACTGGTGGAATTCCATTGCAGCAAAACCCGCCAGTTCACCGGAGCCGGTTCTCGCCACAATAACTGAACTGTCTTTATCCCGAATTAGACCGAGGATTCTGGAGGGCTTCCAGCGCCAATTAAGTCCGTACTCAATAGCGGTTCTGGAAAGATCAGCAAGCTCAATACAATCCACCGGTAACGCAAGCGTAACCTCAATATTTGATTTTGCCTGATTGGGACGTTGTGCCATCTATCGCTAGCCAACCGAACCTGATACATCGTGACCCTCTGCGTCCAACGTTTCTGCTCGCTCTCGCAAAATATATTTTTGCACTTTACCCGTAGATGTCTTGGTCAATTCTCCAAATACAATTGTCTTAGGCACTTTGAAACGCGCCAGTTCTGCTCGACAATAGTCAATCACCTCAGCTTCGGACAGTTGCTCCCCTGGTTTTAAAGTGACAAATGCACAGGGATGCTCACCCCATTTTGCGTCGGATTTTGCTACCACAGCAGCCTCAAGAATCTTGGGGTGCTTGAACAGCACATCTTCGACCTCAATGCTGGATATATTCTCACCACCACTAATAATCACATCTTTAGATCGGTCTTTAATCTGGATATACCCATCGGGGTGACAGACGGCAATGTCTCCGGAATGGAACCATCCACCTTTAAATGCTGCAGCTGTGGTTTTTGGATTCTTCAGGTAGCCTTTCATGACAATATTGCCACGCATAAAAACTTCCCCCTGGGTCTCACCATCCCAGGGAACCGGTGCAAGACTATCGGGGTCCGCCACCATCATGTCCCCGGCGAGGGTAGAGACAATACCCTGGCGGGACTTCAAACTGGCCTGCTCTTCCGCCGACAACCCATCCCAGGCTGATCGCCAGGCTGAAACCACCATCGGCCCATAGGTTTCGGTCAACCCATAAACCTGGGTCACATCAAACCCTAGCGCTTCTATCCCCTGAATGACTGCCGCCGGTGGCGCTGCTCCGGCGGTCATCACGGAAACCTTATGTTCTATGCCCGCCTTCATTGCTGCTGGCGCATTTAGTAGCGTATTTAACACCACGGGCGCACCACAAAAATGTGACACCTTATGTCCTTTTATTGCTAAAAACACAGCCTCTTCTCGAACTTGCCGTAAACAAACATTGACGCCGACCACAGCTGCAAGCGTCCAGGGAAAACACCAACCATTACAATGGAACATCGGTAAGGTCCACAGGTAAACCGGATGCAATCCCATTCCCCAGGTCAGTGCATTGTTAGCAGCATTTAGATAAGCCCCTCGATGGTGATAGACCACACCCTTTGGGTCCCCGGTTGTACCCGAGGTGTAGTTCAATGAAATCGCTGACCACTCGTCACTGGGCAAATTCCAGGAGAAATCGGCGGATCCTTCAGCGAGGAGTTCATCGTATGTCAAACTACCGATACGCTCACCACCCTCGAAGCTGTCATCCTCAATATCCACCACTAGGATCTCTTGCTCCGGCGCCTCGAGCTTAAGAATTGAAAGCGACTCTTTCAGCACTTCTGAGAACTCGCGATCCGCAAAAAGCACTTTTGCCTCGGCATGCTGCAGGATAAAAGCGACGGTTTTAGCATCCAGTCGGGTGTTAATTGCATTTAATACTGCCCCGACCATCGGAATGGAAAAGTGTGACTCGAACATTTCAGGTATGTTCGGCAACATAACCGCAACCGTGTCCCCTTCCCCTACCCCATGCTTGACAAGCGCACTGGCAATTCTTGAAGCACGCTGATAGGTTGATCGCCAACTATAATGACGATCACCATGAACCGTCGCGGTGAAGTCCGGGTACAATAGTGCCGCGCGACGAAAGAATGACAGAGGAGAAAGCGATTCAAAATTCGCATCATTTCTGTCCAGGTTCGTCTCAAAAATACCGCCCATACCCCAGAATCCTTCAAAAAAATTATCGAATCAAAGGTAACATTTTGCAGCCGAATACAAAAAGCGCTTTATGACAGCAAATATCGAGTACGTCGTTTTTGATCTCGGGGGAGTACTCATTGAACTGGATGGACCGCCGGTTTCTACCCTGGACAGTAACCTAAGTGAACAGCAGGTCTGGCAACAGTGGCTAGATTCAACAGCAGTACGAAGGTTTGAATCCGGAGCCTGCTCACCGGTCGAATTTGCTCAATCCCTGATCGATGAATTTTGCCTCAACCAAACCCCCGAAACCTTTCTGCAATACTTCGAAATGTGGCCAAAGGGTGTGTATCCCGGCGCCGACCAGTTGTTAATTACGTTGGGGCAAAGGGTCCGTCTCGCCTGCCTGTCTAATACCAACCAACTCCATTGGAAACGATTTAGTACGACGAACGGTCTATTCGAGCACTTTGATCAGGTTTTTGCGTCATTTCAAACTGGGCATATGAAACCCGACAGCAAGGCGTTTGAGCACGCCCTCTCAGAACTTGATGTAGGGGCAGGCGAAATCCTATTTCTGGACGATAACATTGCAAATATTGAATCCGCCCGTGCAACGGGGATGTGTGCTGAACTGACCCGCGGTCCTATCGAGGCAGCCTTACACCTAAAACGCTATGGATTGCTGTGATAGCATGAACGACTTGATATCGAGGAAAAGCTCTCAATGATTCGACGGATATTCTCCGGCCTTTGGCAGGCCATTACGGTGACCAAAAATGCACTTGGCAACATTATATTTTTGCTATTGCTTGTCCTGATCCTGACCGGAATATTTTCCGGAGAAACCCAAACATTCCCAGAGAGTTCAGCCTTGGTCATCGATCCGAGCGGCACCATTGTTGAACAAAAACAGATCATAGATCCCGTCGCCCGACTTTTGTTGGGAGATAACAACGACCAGACGGAAACTGCGCTACATGACATAACCGATGCAATAGAGGCTGCCGCGAAGGACAACCGCGTCACTGCACTCGTGCTCCGACTCGATCACCTACAGGGCGCAGGTCTCAGCAAACTCGAAGATATTGGCCGCAGCATTACAGAATTCAAAAGCACTGGAAAACCAGTTTTTGCCTTCGGCAGTGGCTACTCTCAAAGCCAATACTATCTCGCCAGCATGGCGGATAAGATTTATCTTGATGACTCCAGTTATCCGGTTTTTGGCGGGGTTTTCTTACCGGGCTTCGGCGCATATCCAATCTACTACAAATCAGCATTAGACAAGCTCAACATCCAATTTAATGTCTACAAGGTTGGCACCTACAAAGGCGCAGTAGAACCTTATATGCGAGACGACATGTCCGACGCCTCAAAACTCGCTAATCTCGCTTGGTTAGACGCGCTTTGGGCGAATTATCGGACCCACATTACTGAACACAGAGCCATAAGCGAAACAAACTTCGATACCTTCACAAACGAATATGACCAACTCCTTGCCGGTACGAATGGCGATGGTAACCTACTCGCGGTGCAACAGGGTCTTGTCGACGACCTACTTAATCTCCAGGAGTGGCAAGACCTGGTGGGAGATATTGTCGGTAAGGAAGATGAGACTTTTAACCAGGTGAATTTCCGGGATTACTTAGAGGTAATTCGTCCCCCAATTCCCGTTCTCAACCCAACGTCTAACAAGATTGCCATTGTCACCGCCAGCGGCACCATATTAAATGGTGAACAGCCTCCCGGCGATATTGGCAGCACAACCACAGTTGAAATGATTGACCGGGCTCGAATGGATCAATCGGTGAAAGCAATTGTACTTCGAGTAGATAGCCCCGGCGGAAGTGCCACAGCAGCAGAAGAAATTCGTCAGGCCCTTGTCCATGTGCAAAAAGATGGCAAACCAGTAGTTGTCTCTATGGGTAGCTATGCAGCTTCCGGCGGTTATTGGATATCTGCCTCCTCGAATAAAATTTTTGCTAATGCTAATACCTTGACAGGTTCTATTGGGACATTCTTAACCTTTCCATCGGTTAAAACTGCGGCGAACAACCTCGGCGTACATTCTGATGGAGTTGGCACAACTAAACTCAGCAACCTACTGAATCCACTCGAGGACGTACCGACAGCACTAGATAACATCCTCCAACAATCTATTAATAACACCTATCGAAGATTCATTTCACTTGTTGCTGACGGTCGCGACATGAGTCTAGAGCAGGCAGACACCGTGGCTCAAGGCCGGGTATGGGCCGCACAGGATGCATTGGATCATGGCCTAATCGATGCGATTGGGTCTATGGACGACGCAATCGATTCCGCTGCACTCCTCGCTGATGTCGGTAGTTACGACATTTGGCATGTACAACCACCGCTCTCTTTTCGGGATCAAATACTTGAAAGGATCGCAAATTCGAGTGTCAACACCATGCATGATCTCGTCGGCTCAAGTACTTTCGGACTGGGCGCTTCCAGGCTTTTTAGCCTCCTGAAAACTGAAGCCCAAACTCTGATTGATATGAGTCAACAACCTGGGGTTTACGTTCAATGCCTGGACTGCCAACTCTCACTATAAGCGTCCCGACGCCGCGAGCTGAGCAAAAACACCGTTTTACAAGCCATTTTGGTCTGTAAAGACAGCGCTATTTGTTCAGCTTAAGTTCAGTAGACCAGGGTTAAAGTAACTTCTAACGTCAACTACCCTGCGTCCAAAATGAAAAAGCGAATCACCGCACTTATGATCTGTTCTTTTGTTGGAACTGGTCTCAGCACGAGCGCTGCACAGGCTGAAACATCAAGCGCTGAAGCGAATCATACAATCGTGAGCGAACCTGAAAAGGTTTATGTGGAAAGCAATCAAGGAAGCTATCGCGGTACAAGTAGCAGCACCTATCGAAGCACTCGAAGCGATGAATACTGTTTCTTCAACGAAGAGCATCAACACATTCATTGTTACGACGAGGACCCAGAGAGCCTTGATGATCGAGTTGTTATTGTTGAGAACCGGACTAGCCGCACTACTAGCCGCACAACCAGACGGCACCACGACCCCATTGCAACTGGTATAGGGGTTGGTATTGCAATTGGTCTACCTATCCTCGTACACCATGGGCTTCATGATCGACATTTTTATCAAAGTCGATTCCACTATCGTAGCAATTATCGTAATCAGTACCGTAGCGATCGTCACCGAAACAAACACTATCGAAATGACCGATCTCGTCACAGCTCAAAACGAAACAGGCATTAACCGACAAGTCACTAGCCTGCCGTGACCTGCCAGAACTCCGTTAGTAATTGTTGTAGATGGTGTTGATGTCTGGCTTGCTGAACCTGCCAATGCCCGGGAAATAATTGACGATAGGTTGAATCGTTAAAGCGATGATCTATTAGGCAAACGATGCCCCGATCAGACTCTGAACGAATGACTCGACCCGCGGTTTGCAACACCTTATTCATCCCGGGATATTGATAGGCGAACTCAAAGCCCTTTCCTGAGGGCTCAAAATAGTCTCGGATGGTGTTACGTTCGGTGCCAATCTGAGGCAAGCCTACCCCTACAACAATTGCGCCGATTAAGCGGGTGCCCTTTAGATCTACGCCTTCCCCAAAAATACCTCCCATAACAGCAAAACCTAATATTGGCGTTTCCGTTTCATCAAACTCAGCTAAAAATTGAGTCCGTTCCCCGTCATTCATACTAGCTGCTTGACTCACGGTATCAACGCTAGGATGACGTTCGCGAAACTTCTCTAAGACCATCTGTAAATAGGCATGGGAGGGAAAAAAAACAAGGTAATTCCCTCTCCTTGCTTCGACAATCAATGCCAGGGTATCCGCTAGATCATACAAAGAACCTGTGCGGTTATTGTATGTCGTCGACAGAAAACTGGTTGTGAACACGCCGAGGTTATTGGCGTTAAACGGAGATGGTATCTGATACCACAGACTATTTTCGTTAAGGCCCATTAGCGTTTTGAAATACTCCTGGGGATTGAGTGTGGCAGAAAAGCAGACGCTGGCTGACATCCTACCAAAACCCGCCGCTAATCCTTTTGCTGGATTAACACAAAACAATTTCAGCACCGTTCGACCCCGGGATTTATCAACAAGATAGGCATAGTCCTGGTCAGCTTCTTCAGCGACCCTCGAAAAACGGAGCACGTCAAAATAAAGCTGTAACAATTCCGGGTTCCCCTGTTGTTCATCCAACCATACTTCGGCTACCTCTATAAATCGCCGAAGACTTCGGTACAAACCTTCCGGAAAACTGCTGAACTGCGCAGCTTGCTCAACCGGACGAACCACTTCCAACATTTGTCGATTAACCGCATTCAGAGCCTTTTTTAATTTTGGATCGAGACCGCCGACTGATCGCTTAATAGCTAATATGTCTTCTTTACATAGGCTTGCGGAAAACATATCTCGGCCACGGTCAACCAGATTGTGAGATTCATCCATGAGCAAACCGAAAGTTCCAGGTTCATCAAAATGACGCCTTAGATACACTGTTGGGTCAAACACGTAGTTGTAATCACCAATAATGACATCGGCGATATCCGTAAGATCAAGTGAAAGTTCAAAAGGACAAACGCTATGGTCCCGCGCAAGTGACTCAATCCTGTCGCGATCAAATCTACCTGTATCTTCCATTGCCGCTTCGAGTACCCGTGGCAATTTATCGTAGTAGCCTTTTGCATATTCACAATAATCTGGATCGCAGGGTACGCCAGGATTAAAACAAATCTTTTCTTTTGCGGTCAGAGTCACATCACGGATCTTTAAGCCATTATTGCGAAGATCCTGTATCGCTGTAGCCGCCATCTGTTGACCCGATGTTTTAGCAGACAGATAAAACAAACGTTGATAATCCATTTCTCTGAGCGCTTTGATTGCCGGAAACAAACTCCCTATTGTCTTACCAATGCCCGTTGGTGCCTGCATAACCAGTTGCTGTTTTGCTTGCATCGCACGGTACACGGACACCGCCATGTCCCTTTGGCCGAGCCTAAATTCGCCATACGGAAGCGCCATGGCTTCGATACTTGGATCACGGACCCGTTGCCAATCAAGCATTCTTTGGACAAAGTTTGCGTAACGATCGACCAACCGACGATATTCAATCCCAAGCGATTCCATACTCCAGATATCATCAAAACAATATTCCTTTGATTCATCCAAATTAAAATATGTTAAGCGGATTGTTACCTCCCTTACATCATGCAATTGACCGAGTAAGAAGCCATAGACCTTCGCCTGGGCCCAATGCACTTTTTTGATGGGGTCCGGTAACTTTTGAACATCCACTCGCAGAGTTTTGATTTCTTCGACAATAAATGCCGTCGGATCGGGATAGTAGCCATCAGCACGTCCACCAATATGCAACTCAAACTCAGGATAGTGAACAATATCCGCAACTGACTGTTCAGCGACGTAGCCCTCTCCGCGTGTCTTTTGCAGCTTCTGGTGGCCTCGTATGCCATCAACGGCGTTGCTTCTGGATGAAAAGCGGAAGTGGATATCACCGGATTGTTCAGCCCGTTGTACCAGAGACTTAACACTAACTTTTACTGGCTCGATCACAATTGCCACGTCACATTGAGCACTCGAGCGTGAATTCCATGGGTGGCAAAAAACCGGAGCCATCGTTTCTGATTGTCCTGCAACGTGTCGCCCGGCCCTTTTACCTCCACCAGCTCATAGCCAGACTTCACAGGAAATACAACCAGATCTGGAAAGCCGCTTCTATTGGCTTTTAGATCTCTCATCAACCTGATGAAAATCGCACGAATTTTTTCGATAGGCATACGAGCCAAACTCATCGAGATGAGTTCCGGTGTCAGGGTTCTCCACATAACAAAATGGTTAGCAACACCAGTTTTGTGACGATAGGTATCAAGTATCCGATGTTCAACTCGAGATACTGATCCCATTTCAGATAAGCGCTGCTCTATCAATCGTTGACGACTTCGAAAAAACTGATCGGTAAACAAGTCTGTAGGGCCACGCTGAAACGGATTAAAGAATACGCCGCGAACAGGGACAAAAATTATGTCCCAGAAGTACAGGCCAAATAAGCCTGGGAGTAGACCATTCTCGACGTGTAACGCAACTCCTCCAGCCTGGGAGAGGGACTTTGCCACGGTGGTTTCTACTCTTTCACCTTCAACCTGAGCCAGACAGATATTTTCAACTGGAAATAAATTTTCCTCGCGGTCAGGCAAACGAGCGGCATCAAGCCCAAACTTTTTGCATAGTCTTGCACCAAAATTCACGGCAAACTCGTGCTCTGCCTCGGATTGTGCCGAAGACACTATGGTTTCGCATGTCTTGAGCGCCAGTTCTGGCTCACCGCGACCCGCAAGTAATCTTGTTAAGCGCTCCCTTGCCGGAGTCAGATTAGATTTATGGTACAGCGCTAAAGCCAAATTCGTCTCGCTCTCGCGCTCCAACTGCCTGGCGACCCGGTTAAATATTTTGCTGTAGCGACGAGATAACTGAGGATCATCTGATTCAATCCCAAGTAGATACTCCCGCGTAAATTGGCCTAAATTGATATCCGGTGTTTCGATTGCACTATGGGCCAGTTCCTGAAATCCATAAGCTTCAAGCATCCCATCAACAACTGATCGTTGATCAAAGTATCGGCCGGTTGCATCCAATGGATACTGCTCAAACGGACTAACACCTAGATCCCGTAAAACAAATTCAGTCAAATCCTGATAAAGATTGCCAAAAAACAAAAGCTTAAACACTTTGAGTGTTTCACCATGCGCTGGCTCAACCAGATCAAATGGAAGTCGCGCCTGAATCACGTCAAGTTCATAATCCTGATCGACAGCCTCACATAACTCCGCCTTTCGAGAAGATCTTGCCGCTACTTCAAAATTTGCTATCACCTCTGGTTTTGTCGCCAGGTTCAGCCAGGCTTGAGCATCGTGAAGGTGATTCCGTGAGACAAACCCCCGCTCTACTAGTCCATCAAGGGCGAGGTCCAAATTGTCGATCTCATCATATCTGAGCTTGTCGGTGCGAAAGTACGGACCTTTACGACTAATCAATCGGACAAATAGACGTTGTTCCGCCAGGGAGAGATCTGAGAACTCAGCGCAAAACCTATCCTCAGTGCTATTCAGTAAGTCACTGTAATGGTTTTGAACGAACTCAGTAAAATATAAGAAATTATCAAGGTAGTAGCCTGTCGGAAGGTCATCAACCATGAAAATTGTGCGACTCTCAAATCCAATTGAGAGAGAATAATAACTGTATCTTTATACAGTCTCAATCACACTGTCAGAATAACCCACTCCAGGCAAAATGCCTGGAGAACCCCTGTGCAGCTAAACCTAGGGCACTCGCGAGAAGTGATGGACAGTTCCAGTGATTGGATCGGTCTGAATCATTTCACCCGCTGAGGTAAAGGACACCATCCTGACCTGCTTACCGCCCTGTGCATAGGTCAGCTCATCGCCGGCTATCTCATAGGCAATTGGGGAATTAGAACCAGACTGCACCGTATCCAGGTCATAGGTGACCACCATAGGGAACTTACCGACGGTCGTCTGCCAACTACCCAATATGGCTTCCGCAGGCCTGGGTCCCATCGCGGTACAACCCTGGAGCAGCAGCACTGCGCAGATGAGTGTAAATAGGGATTTAGTCAATGTCTGTACCATATGGTGCGCCTCCTGAAGCTCCCATATTACCTCTCGGAAGGGTTACCTGCTACAGGTGCTATGCGATAATCTACAAGCAACTGGAGACAGCAATGACCATAGAAAACGAAGACGATCTTAAGCATCTGCGCGCCATAAGCCGAATTGTCTATGAAACAATGATCTTGATGGGCAAACAGCTCGAAGTCGGGATGACCACAAAAGAACTGGATCTGATCGGCCAGCAGAATCTCGATAAGTATGGGGCGCGATCCGCCCCGATGGTGACCTATGACTTCCCAGGTTACACCTGCATCAGCATCAATGAAGAAGCCGCCCACGGTATTCCTGGAGATCGCCGAATAATGGCAGGAGATGTTGTTAACATTGATGTTTCCGCTGAGCTAAACGGTTATTTTGGCGACACAGGTAGCACATTCTTAGTTCCTCCGGTTGATCCCAAAATGGAATACCTGTGTCAATCTACCCGAAAAGCTCTACGCCGAGCGATGGCCGCGGCCAAGGCAGGTGCACGCATCAATCAAATTGGTCGAGCAATAGAAAAGACAGCCCGTCAAAGCGGCTTTGTTACATTAAAGGACCTTGGCAGCCATGGAATTGGACGAAGCCTTCACGACGAGCCTCAGTTTATTCCAAACTTCCACGACACCTCAGATCATCGGGTATTAAAAGAAGGCCAGGTCATCACAATTGAACCATTCCTTTCGACGGGTGCTGAACAAACCCACACCGAAGACGATGGCTGGACCTTAACAACAGGGTTAGGCAATTTTTCTGCTCAATATGAGTACACAATGGTCATTACCAAAAACAAACCGATTGTGCTGACCACACTCTAAATATAACGCAGCAATATAAAAATGTGGGGCATCAAAGCCCCACAAATTTAACCTCGCTAACACTGACAACTCACCAACTAGCTCTCGGTCGCTGGAATTTCAGGCACTTTGGTAAGAAGACTGACTGCCCTTAGCAG
>TARA_R110002072_G_scaffold150253_1_pt1 | contig 23270 bp, 20 predicted proteins | sample TARA_R110002072 | Tara Oceans TARA_R110002072 (sample SAMEA4397118) | marine metagenome | biome: Polar Biome; feature: [SRF] surface water layer (ENVO:00010504); material: water (ENVO:00002006), including particulate matter (ENVO:01000060) such as... | depth 5 m | reverse complement strand
GAACCCCAGGAGCCCGAACAACAAATCTGGTTTAAGGCCCTGGGAGACTTGGGTGACGATGCTGGAATACACCAGACGGTGCTAGCATTCATGTCAGACTTTGCACTTTTAGGTACAGCACTTTTGCCGCACCCCTACAATGGCATGAGCGATGGCCTGCAAGCTGCGAGCCTGGATCACACACTATGGTTTCACCGCCCCTTCAGAGCAGACGAGTACTTACTGTATTGTCTGGACAGCCCCAGCGCAGCTGCAGGCCGGGGCTTCAGCAGGGGCAGCTTCTACTCACGCGAGGGCGAACTGGTTGCCTCAACGGCACAGGAGTCCCTGTTGCGCGTCCGCGAAACCTAATTCACTACCGATTCAATCTGCTCACCCAGAGCAACCAGTTCCAGACGGTCGCCACGCAATCGAAGCCGGGTAATCGAGCCATTTGCCGGCCAGCAGTGTAGCGTCTCAGGACGCTCAAGAACCTGCCCGACTACCGCGTTAATTACCAAAAAATGGGTGAAAACAACAGCGGGCTGACGTAGCTCGAGCAGGCGACTCAGCGTTGCGGTTCGCCATGCCTTCAATTCATTACTCTGCTCGTGCCAGTCCTGCTGCATAAATTGGCGCAACCATCCCTGGCGTTGCTCAAGGGGCACCGGCGAAGGAATTTCACGAAACACATCCTCTTCGCACACCGGTTGATCTAATAATTTCGCGAGAGGCTGCGCGGTTTCGAGCGCACGTTGCAAAGGGCTACTGATCAGCAGGACGTCGGGATCGACATACCGCATGAGCTGCCCCGCCGCTGCTTCGGCCTCCTGCCGTCCCAGCTCACTGAGGCCAGGGTCGGCTGATTCGCCCCAACTGGACGCCGCTTCACCATGCCTTACCAGAAATAGCTCCACGCGGTCGCCTCCGTCTAGCGATACGAAATCAGATTTTCATCCAATTGCTTACCCAAAACCTGTAGAAATGAGCGATCGTTGTAGTAAGACAGAGAGACTTTAGAGCCGTTGTAAAACAATTGGGTTACTGAGCAGTTAAAGATGGGTTCGTACAATTGGTAGGTCTGCTCACCACTCAGCCCAAGGATCTGCGCGACGAGGGTGGCCACGGTGCCGCCGGACGTGAATATCCCTATAGTCTTTCCACTCCCTTGCTCCTGCATAACATCCTGCAACGCCTGACGAGCACCGCCGGAGAAATTCGCCCAACTTTGTATACGCGCATCATCACAGGCAGGCGTTACCCAGTAATTGAACACCGCTTCAATCAGTTTCTGGTAGTCTTTGCTGGCCTTCAGGTTGTTTTCAACCAACGCTTGTATTTTGGGATCGCGTTTCACCACTTCGGGCAGAAGATATTTTAGCTGCTCGTCATTTTTTATTTCGTTGAAGCGAGCGTCGATATGATGAGGAACCTCCTGAGGCTGACTGGCAATCGCCAAGCGGGCAGTTTCGCGCTGCCGCGACAGATCGCCGCTGTAAACCGCGTCAAACTGAATTCCATAATCACGAAAATATTCGCCCGCAATATGCGCCTGACGACAACCCAACTCAGAAAGCTTGTCGTAATTTTCCGCGCCAAAAGATGCCTGACCATGGCGTATGAGATAAAGGGTCGCCATCAGGCACTCTCCGAAACAAGTTTGGACTGTCGGTTGAAGCGCAATTCGCGCCGATAGGGAAAAAAGTCTTCTACATGTCCGCTGCGTATTTTGGCCTGCAGTCCCTGCCAGTACGATGCATCGTAAATTTCACTGTGCAAGGTGTCGAACACCTGTCGCGCGCGCTGGTTTCCTGAGAAAAACAGGCGGAATTCTTCCGGGAAAATATCATTCGAGGCAACGGTATACCAGGGCTTGCTGGCCATCTCCTCTGCCTCTGTGCGCGGCTGGGGAATTATGCGGAAGTTACAATCGGTCAGCGGCATGATTTCGTCATAGTCATAAAAAACCACCCGACCATGACGCGTCACACCAAAATTCTTTAGCAGCATATCGCCGGGGAAAATATTGGCGGCGGCCAATTGCTTGATCGCATTACCGTACTCGTCCATTACATCCTGTACTTGCTCATCCGTTGCATCACGCAAATACAGATTGAGCGGCGTCATACGGCGCTCCACGTACACATGTTTTATAATGAGTGCCTTGCCATGTTCTTCTATCACGGAGGGCGCCACCTTGCGCAACTCCTCCATTAACTCGTCTGAAAACCGCTCCCGCGCAAACGCCAGGTTGGTAAACTCCTGCGTGTCCGCCATGCGTCCAGCCCGATCCCAGCGTTTCACCAGCGTGTATTTTTGCTTCACTTGCTCACGGGTCATCTCTTTTGGAGGCGTGAACTTATCCTTGATAATTTTGAATACGAAATCATAAGATGGCAGCGTAAATACGCTCATCACCATGCCTTTAATGCCCGGAGCGATATCAAATTTGTCATCGGTACTTGTCATATGACGGAAGGCACAGCGGTGGTAGTAGGTCTTGCCGTGCTTGTTGTGACCCATCGCACTGTATATTTCCGAAATCGGTTTGGCCGGCATTAGTTGCTGCAAAAACAAAACCCATTGGGCCGGTATGGTGGCATCCACTAGAAAATATGAGCGAGTGAAACTAAACAGAACGCTGACCTTGTCGGAACCGAACAGAATGGTATCAACGTAGATGCCGCCAGCCTCGTTATGCAGTATGGGCAGCACTATCGGCATAGATTCGCCGTTGGCCAAAATACGGCCGACAATATAGGCGCCCTTGTTCCGAAAGAAGTGGTGCGCCAAAATCTGGAATTCCGCGTCAGCGTCGTTGAGATCAAAACGCGGCGCGAGATAAGTCTCTATCGCCGTCCGGATGTTTTCGATATCTCTGGCCTGATCCTCATACGGAATGGAAAAGGCATAATCGTTGAGGATATTTTCCAGAACAGCACTCAACGATGTATCAACCTTATACGTACGATAAACCTGGCTAACATCTACAGGCGGTATATCGCCATGAGGTGAAAATACAAACGCGTACTCATCACGAATCTTGCGATGCTTGAATACCGTGCAGTAGACCGAGTTGAAAAATGTCTCAGCGATCTCAAACTTATTGTGTCCTGCGATCAACTCAGCGTAGTTATGTCGCGCCGCGCGCCAGAATTCATGATTATGAAGCTCGTCTCCGGCGATCAGCTCGACATATTCATAGACCTGCTTGACCTTGGCCTTGTATAGGTCGATACGTTGAATCGACGTGTGACGCAATCCCAACCAATCGGCATTTTCAAAGCGCGTACTGGCCGCCAGGGTAATATTCTGAAATTCCGCAAAGTAGGATTCGAATCCATTGAGTATGGTGCGCACAAAGCGCTCTCGCGTATCCACGGTGAACTCTCAAACCCTCAAGTAATTCAAATGCTGGTGTCAGGGTAACAGAAATAGCGGCGCAAAATATGCGGGCTCGAAAGAACCCGCCTTTGGTGCTACAGCATTTCTCGCGCAAAGAGCTCGAGAATTTCAGGATTCGCGACACTCAGTAACATGGACCCTACCTCACCGCGTTTCCCTGCTTCCTTCCACGGTGCCAACCGCTCAACGATACGGCCGTGTGATCCAACCAGCGCTACTTCATCCAGCAAGTCGTTGGGAACAAGTGCTGTAGCTTCGTCTTTTTTTCCTTCGAGATACAGATCCTGAATACGCGTGGCCACATCACCATAACCAAGTCGCGTGGCATAATCGTGGTAGAAGTTCTTACCCTTGGCACCCATGCCACCGATGTAAAGCGCCAACCAAGGTCGCAGGGCATCAAAAGCCGCGGGCAGGTCGTCATTGGGTGACACCATCACAAACGGCGCGATATCAAAATCTTTGAGGCTCTTGCCATTTCCCGCCTTGACGAAACCTTTCTCCAGGTGCTCACCCAAAATCTCGTATCTGTTCGGGTCCATCCACACCGGGAATACGCCGTCTGCAACTTCCCCCGCACAACTAAGACCCGCAGGCGTAATGGATGCGGTATAAATAGGGAGTTCGGGACATCCGTTGAGAATCGATTTTAGCGGCTTGCCCAGACCGGTGGTGCCCTCACCCTTGTTCGGCAATTGGTATACCTTGCCGTCGAATTCCACCGGACCGTCGCGCTCCATAATTTTGCGCATAATCTTTATGTATTCTCTGGTGCGGGTAACGGGCTTGCCATAAGGCACGCCATGCCAGCCTTCAACGACCTGTGGCCCGGATGCACCCAGACCAGCAATAAACCGTCCGCCAGACAATTGGTGGAGCGACATGGACGTCATTGCGCACATAGCCGGCGTTCGCGCTGGCATCTGCATAATCGCGGTGCCCACGCGGATCTTCTCGGTCTGCGCTAGCACCCAGGCGGCAGTCGAAACTGCGTCATTGCCATAGGCTTCAGCTGTCCAAACAGAGTCGTAACCCATGGACTCGGCCTGTTTAATCAGTTCCATGGGGATATGAATTTGCTTGCCGGAATAGCCCAGCAGAAAGCCTAATTTCATACATAATCTCCTCTGAGGTCAGCCAGATAACTGACAGGTAGTGAAAACACGGTTGCCCAATGTCATTTTGACTTTTGGGTATGTTTTTAAATTTCAGGGCACGTACATTAGCGATTCCGAGCTGGCAAAACAAGGATCGTGAATGACAGAATTATTGACCCCGTGGCGCAGGTTTTGGAAGAGCCATTGCGCTGCGCCCCTCTAATGCAATAGCGAATAGAGCTTGCGCTGATATTCCACGGCCAACGGGTCACCTTTGCCCAGTGAGGCGATAGTATCGAGCAACATGCGCTTGGTGGCGCCGTCACCGTGATCCAGATCCTTGCGCAAAATAGCGACAAAGTGGTTCATGGCGTCCCGGAATTGCCCGGCATTGGTGTATTGCACGCCCAGCTGGTGTTGAATATCCAGGTCGTTCGGGTTGGCTGCCAGCTGTTGTTCCAGCGCTTCGATTTCCGGTGATTTTGCGGCCTCTCGCTTTATCTCCAGCTGTGCCCGCAGCTGATCGTAGGCCGCATCCTGATCGGCCATGCGCACGTCGTCGAGCACGGTTTCCGCTTCCTCTAATCGCAGGCTTTCAATCAGGGCATGGGCGTAAGTGATGGTAATTTCGTGAAGTTGATTGGATTCCTGCCAGGCTTGGCGTAACGGCTGAAGTGCTTCGCTATACTCTTCGCGCTCCATGGCTTCCAGGCCAGCTTGCACGAGCGCGTCCCAGGGTTTGGGCAAGTATTTTGCCAGCAGTTCTCGCACGACTGTTTCAGGTTGCGCGCCGGCAAAGCCATCGACGGGCTGACCATCCTTTATCACCATAACGGTCGGGAGGTTGCGGACGCCCAGCTGCTGGGCAATGCCCTGTTGTTCATCGGCGTTCACTTTAGCCAGCAGGAAGGCGCCCTGGTATTCGGTGGCAATTTTTTCGAGCATGGGCATGAGGACTTTACACGGCTCGCACCAGTCGGCCCAGAAATCGACCACTACTGGACGTTTGTGGGATTCTTCGATGAGGAGTGCTGATGCGTTGGTTTCGTCGATGTTGACTATGTAGTCGGTCAATTTGTCCCCCTGTGACTGTTCAATTTGGTTTTTTCGACAGAATGTAGTTGGTCGCGTCGATCTCGCCCGTGAGAACGGGGGTCTCTATGCGGGACTCTATAACCCCAGAACATCCTGCATGTCATAGAGGCCTGCGTCTTTTTTAACTAGCCAACCCGCCGCGCGCACTGCACCTCGCGCAAAAGCCATTCGGCTGGATGCCTTGTGCGTAATTTCCACTCGCTCGCCATCCGCCGCGAAAGTGACGGTGTGGTCTCCGACAATATCCCCCGCACGCACGGTGGCAAAACCGATGGTCTCGCGCGCTCGTGCGCCGGTCTGACCTTCTCGGCCATAGACGGCGACTTTGTCCAGGTCGCGACCGAGAGCATCGGCTACTACCTGTCCCATACTCAGTGCGGTACCGGAAGGTGCATCGATTTTGTGGCGATGATGAGCCTCGGACACTTCTACATCAACATCGTCACCCAGCACGCGGGCGGCCATGTCCAGCAACTTGAAACAGAGATTGACGCCGGTACTGAAGTTTGACGCTTTACAAATAGGGGTTTTCGCCGCTGCACTGTCGATGTCGTTTTGCTGTTCGGGTGTAAAGCCGGTAGTACCAATGACCATGGCGATACCAGCCTCGCTGCACAGTATGAGATTTGCCATGGTCGCGTCGGGCACTGAAAAGTCGATTAGTACGTCGATATCTGCGATGACTTCCGTCAGGGAGCCGACCACGCCAATACCGTTTTTACCAAACCCGGACAACTCTCCAGAGTCGGCGCCGAGCAGGGAATTTTCGGGGTGCTCAATGGCAGCGGTGAGCGTCAAGCTGTCGACCTGACTGATCGCCTCGATAAGGGTTCGCCCCATGCGACCAGCTGCGCCGGTGATTCCAATTCTTGTGGTCATAGTTTCATATCATCAAAGAAGCTTTTCACTCCCTCAAACCAACTGGTCTGACGCGGGGATTGGCTATTTCCATCACCGCCCAGGCTCTTGCGGAAGTCTTCAAGCAGCGTCTTTTGCTCCTTGTTAAGTTTTACTGGGGTCTCCACTACGGCCCGGCACAACAGGTCGCCCACGCTGCCCCCGCGCACGGGTTTGACGCCCTTGCCACGCAGTCGGAACAATTTTCCGGTCTGGGTTTCGGACGGTATTTTCAGTTTCACGCGGCCATCAAGCGTGGGTACCTCCAACTCGCCACCTAAAGCGGCATCGACAAAGGTAATCGGGACTTCACAATACAGGTTTTTACCGTCCCGTTCGAAAATGGGATGCTGCCTGACAGACATCTGCACGAACAGATCTCCGGGCGGCCCACCTTCGGGGCCCGCTTCGCCCTCTCCCGACAGGCGAATACGATCGCCGGTATCAACGCCCGGAGGCACTTTCACCGACAGTGTCTTGGTTTTTTCGACGCGTCCCTGACCTCGGCATGGCACACAGGGGTCGGAAATCGTCTTACCACGTCCGCGACAGGTAGGGCACGCCTGCTGCACCTGAAAGAAACCCTGCTGCATGCGCACCTGACCGGCACCGCCGCAGGTGCCGCAGGTGGTGGGTGCACTGCCTTTTTTCGCGCCGGAGCCATCACAGGTGTCACAGCTACTCAGGCTGGGCACACGAATTTCTACGGTGTTGCCTTTAACGGCGTTTTCCAGCGATATATCCAGAGTGTAGCGCAGGTCGGAACCGCGCTGCGGTCCGCCTTGCCCACGACCACCGCTGCCGCCAAAGATGTCACCAAACACATCGCCAAAAATGTCGCTGAAATTGCCGCCGCCGAAACCGCCGCCGCCCGCACTGGAATCGACGCCGGCATGACCGTACTGGTCGTAAGCAGCCCGTTTCTGGCTGTCCATGAGGATCTCGTAGGCTTCAGAGGCTTCTTTAAACTTGGATTCAGCATCGGGATCATCGGGGTTTCGGTCGGGGTGATACTTCATCGCCTCACGGCGGTACGCCTTCTTGATCTCTTTTTCATCGGCCGTCTGGCTGACACCGAGAATCTCGTAAAAATCGCGTTTTGACATAAACTTTTATGGCTTTTTTACAGCACTTCCTGAAATGACTACGCGGGCACTTAAGTCCCGCGTTGTCTTGATCAATGTACGGGATGAGCTCAACACTCATCCCGCCTGTGAAGGGTCCGGCGCTTACTTTTTATCGTCGTCCTTCACTTCTTCGAACTCTGCGTCGACCACATCATCAGCCGCAGGTTGTGCTTGTTCGGCATCGCCCGCACCGCCCTCTGCTCCGGCACTTGCCTCTGCTTCGGCGGCTTGCGCGGCATACATCTTCTGCGCGACGGTGCCGGTCACTTCGGTCAGCTTGGTGGCAACCGCATCGATCGCGTCCTTGTCGTCGGCCTTGAGCGCTTCTTCGGCCTCAGAGATTGCCGCTTCAATCGCTGCCTTCTCCTCGTCGCTGGCGTGCTCACCGGCTTCCTCAAGGGTTTTCTTCGCCGCGTGAACCAGCCCATCGCAGGTATTACGCGATTCCACCAGCTCGGCAAACTTGGCGTCAGTTTCGGCGTTGGCCTCCGCATCAGCAATCATTTGCTCAATGTCTTCATCGTTCAAACCGCCGGAGGCCGTAATACGAATAGACTGCTCTTTACCGGTGGCCTTGTCTTTGGCCGATACATGCAAGATGCCGTTAGCGTCCAGGTCGAAGGTGACTTCAATCTGTGGCATACCGCGCGGTGAGGGCGGAATATCGGCCAGGTCGAAACGACCCAGTGATTTGTTTCCGGAAGACTGCTTGCGCTCACCCTGGACCACGTGAATGGTAACCGCGGTCTGATTGTCGTCCGCCGTCGAGAAGATTTGCGACTTCTTGGTTGGAATGGTCGTGTTTTTATCGATCAGCGGTGTCGCCACGCCACCCATGGTTTCAATACCCAGCGTCAGGGGTGTTACATCCAACAGCAGAACGTCTTTCACATCGCCAGACAGCACGGCGCCCTGAATAGAGGCTCCTACGGCAACGGCTTCATCGGGGTTAACATCCTTGCGCGGCTCTTTGCCAAAGTAATCTGCTACAACGGTTTGCACCATTGGCATGCGGGTCTGACCACCTACCAGAATCACTTCGTCAATATCACTGGGGCTCAGGCCAGCATCTTTAAGCGCAAGCTTTACCGGATCCATGGAGCGCGTCACCAGATCTTCAACCAGAGATTCCAGCTTGGAACGGCTCAGTTTTACTACCAGGTGCTTGGGACCGGTTGCGTCGGCTGTAATGTAGGGCAGGTTAACCTCAGTCTGCTGTGCACTGGACAGCTCGATCTTGGCTTTCTCAGACGCTTCCTTGAGGCGCTGCAGTGCCAACGGATCGTGATGCAGGTCGATGCTGCTTTCTTTTTTGAATTCCTCTGCCAGGTACTCGATCAGGCGCATGTCGAAGTCTTCGCCGCCCAGAAAAGTATCACCATTGGTTGAGAGCACTTCAAATTGGTGCTCGCCATCCACTTCCGCGATCTCGATGATAGAGATGTCGAAGGTACCGCCGCCAAGGTCGTACACTGCGATCGTGTGATCGCCCTTGCCCTTGTCCATGCCGTAGGCCAACGCTGCCGCTGTGGGCTCGTTGATGATGCGCTTCACTTCCAGCCCGGCAATTTTACCGGCGTCTTTGGTGGCCTGACGCTGGGAATCGTTAAAGTAGGCCGGCACAGTAATCACCGCTTCGGTGACCGTCTCGCCCAGATACTCTTCCGCAGTCTTCTTCATTTTACGCAGGACTTCAGCCGACACCTGTGGCGGCGCCATTTTGTCATCCTTCACCTGCACCCAGGCATCACCATTGTCTGCCGCAATGATTTTGTAGGGCACCATGGAAATGTCTTTTTGCACCACATCGTCTTTGAACTTGCGACCGATGAGACGCTTGACCGCAAAGACCGTGTTGTGCGGATTGGTGACAGCCTGGCGTTTGGCACTTTGGCCCACCAGAATTTCACCATCCTCGGCGTAACCCACAACCGAGGGCGTGGTGCGATCACCTTCCGCATTTTCAATAACCTTGGGCTTTCCCCCCTCCATTACAGATACACAGGAGTTAGTCGTTCCCAGGTCTATTCCAATTATCTTACCCATTGTTTGTCTCCAGTCTGTTTACGCGGGTCAGACCCGCGATCTTTCAAGTTTCATTGTTCTTTATATTGGCCCTAATTGACTGATTTCAAGCCTTAAACAGGGCAATTGTGTGTTCTACTTTCCGTCTGGGCTTTTACTCACCATAACCATCGCAGGGCGCACGAGGCGGCCATTGAGGGTGTAGCCTTTCTGCATAACCGCAATGACGGTGTTGGGTTCTACATCGGGATTTTCCACCAGACTCATGGCCTGGTGCAATTGGGGATCGAAGGGCTCGCCCTCCGGTTCTACTGCTTCAATGTTGAATTTTTTAAGCGCGTCCAGAAAGCTCTTGAGTGTGAGCTCCACCCCCTCGGCAATGGGCTTGACGATTTCATTGTCATCAACCGCGTCGCCAACCGTAGCCTCAAGGGCACGTTCGAGGTTGTCCACCACCGGCAGCAATTCATTGCAAAAGCGCTCCAGCGCGAATTTGCGCGCCTTTTCCACATCTTGCTCGGCGCGGCGCATCACATTCTGCGCATCGGCCTGTGCTCGCAGGGCCGCGTCTCCACTAGTAATTAGCTCTTCGCGCAGTTGGGTCACCAGTTCCTCAGGCGTCAGTTCTGCCGGCGCTTCGGCGCCTTCAGACGCTGCCTCGCTCGCTTCTGGCGCACTATCAGTAGGATGTTCGACTGTCTCAGGCTGTGTCTCAGCCTCTGGCTGCTTGGGGTCTTGTTCGGCCACGCTAGCGCTCCATTTAATGTGTTCACTGAACACGTCAACAAACTAAAGACGTGTATCGGGCATCTGTAGCCAAATATGGGGCCGTGAGGTGGTATTTCAAGACAAAAATGGAAGATATTTCGCGCCGATATTGGCCTCACTGCAGATACGGCCTCTCTGCCGACGAAGCGCGGTTCACTGGGTGGGGGACTTCTAGCGGGAGAGGGCCCCCCGCGGGCGAGGGCCCCAGGCTAGCAGAGGGATGCCCGCTAGCCAATACCGCTAACTAGTGAGCGCGGTGCTCAACATGCGGGCAGTTACATCCACAATGGGTATGACGCGCTCGTAGGCCATTCGTGTGGGGCCAATAACACCCAGGACGCCCAGCGTCCTGGTGCCATTATGGTAGGGAGCCGTCACTACGCTGTAATCGCCGAACACCTCGTAGCCGGCCTCCTCGCCGATAAAAATCTGCACTCCCTCAGCCCGCGTGCAGCGTTCCAGCAGGTGCAGCAAATCCTTCTTCTGCTCGAAGGAATCAAACAAATCGCGCAACTTGGACAACTCTTCTGCGGTGGCTGTGGCGCTGCCGAGCAGGCGTGACTCCCCGGCCATCACATATTCATCTTCCTCACTCTCTGATTGGTCCAGTGCTTTACTGGCTAAATCCAGCGCATCTTCCAGATAGTTGTCAATCTGGCTGCGCGCCTCCTTCATTTCCCGCAGAATCCGCTCCTGCACCAGGTTTAGAGCCTGTCCCGCGTAACGCTGGTTCACGACGGCGGCCGCGCTGCGCAGTTGCTCTGCGGTAAAGGGCCGCTGGGTGTGGATGATACGGTTTTGCACTTCTCGCTCGTTAATAACCAGAATCACCAGAACCCGATCACCGGACAGGGGCAAAAACTCTACCTGACGCAACTGATGAGCCTCCTGGCGCGGCACGGTCACAAGACCCGCCTGAGCGGTGACATTAGACAACAACATGGAGGCGGCCTGAACCAGCTCGGAAGAGGATTTATCCGGATTAAGCTCGGCGCGCATGGCCGTCACTGCCTCGTCTCCCAGAGGTTGAACCTGTAACAAAGTATCGACAAAGAGGCGGTAACCGAGGGCAGTTGGGACACGCCCTGCCGACGTGTGCGGTGAATGCAGATAACCCCGCTCCTCCAGGTCGGACATTACATTGCGAATAGTGGCGGCGCTTACGGGCAATCCAGCGGCTTTGAGCAACGTGCCAGAGCCCACCGGCTGACCATCCTTGATGTGCTGCTCGACCAAGGTCTTCAACAGAACACGCGCGCGCTGCGATATCACCCCTGCCTTCATACATTCTCACCACGATTTACACCTTTAAGGTTTTATCACAGCGGCCCCAATAGTCCTAGCAACCGGCGCAAGATTATTCACCGTGGCCGCAGTTGTTTAACCGCTTGCTCATCTGCGGTATAAATAGGGAAACAATCAGAAGATGCCTATGCTCGCGCACATCAGTATCACCAACTACACCATCGTTTCTTCTCTGGAGATGGAGTTCAGTGCCGGGATGACTGTGATCACCGGCGAAACCGGCGCCGGTAAATCCATTATGCTGGACGCCCTCGGGCTGTGTCTGGGTGACAGAGCCGATTCCAAGGCGGTACGCCACGGTTGCCAGCGAGCAGAAATTATTGCCGGCTTCGCCCTTGCCGAACTTCCCCAGGCTGTAGCCTGGTTACAGGACCGCGATCTGCACACCGGCGATGAATGCCTGCTGCGCCGCGTGATTACAGTGGATGGCCGCAGCCGGGCCTATATTAATGGCAGCGTGTCGACATTGCAGGACTGCGCCGAACTGGGTGCGATGCTCATTGATATCCACAGTCAGCACGCCCATCAGTCCTTACTCCGCAAACCGATGCAACGAGACATCCTGGATGCGTACGCCGCTCACAAGCCACTAACGCAGACGGTAGAACAGTGCGCCTCAGACTGGCTGCGCAAGCGGCGCGAGCTGGAGTTGCTGGCCGGCGCAAAAGACGAACACACGTCACGCACACAATTGCTGGCCTATCAGGTTGAGGAGCTCGATATCCTGGGCATGCAAGACAACGAACTGCAGTCCGGGGAATTAGAGCTGAAATTGCTCTCCAATGCTGAGGAAATTCTGCAGGGAGCACACCAGGCATTGGAATTGTGCGAGAACCAGGACAGCGGGGTTAACCAGGCGCTAAACCTTCTCGATTCCGACGTTCATGCCACCCAGAACGCGACAGAGGCACGTGAGCTTCTGAAATCAGCGGCCATTGCGTTGAGCGAAGCCCGCAGCGAAATTCAACAGCATATCGACAGCGTTGAGATCGACCCCGAGCGGCTGGCAGAGGTGCAACGGCGCCTGGAAAGCATCTACGATATTGCGCGCAAGCACCGGGTAGTGCCCGAGCGCCTGGCCGACTTGCACCAGGCCCTGAAAGCAGAGCTTAAGGAGCTGGCCGATGGTGGCCAGCGCATTGAAGAACTTCAGCAGCAGATGGAGGATTTGTCTGGGCAATACGCTACCGCTGCTGCACGACTGACCAAGCAGCGGCGCAGCGCAACGAAAAAACTGGTAAAAGCGGCTACGAAGGTGCTGTCAACGCTAGCCATGGAGCAGTGTCAGTTCGAGATCGCCCTTGTCCCGCTAAAAAGTGATGACCCGCACCCCCACGGCAGCGAGGAAGTGGAATTCCTCATCAGCACCAACCCCGGTGCGCCCACCCGACCCCTGGGCAAAATCGCCTCCGGCGGTGAGTTGTCGCGCATCAGCCTTGCAATTCAGGTCGTAACAGCCAACACCGGCACGGTGCCGAGTATGGTGTTCGATGAGGTGGATGTGGGCATCGGCGGTGCGGTTGCTGAGGTCGTGGGCAAACTGCTGCACACGCTGGCGGAACGCGCCCAAGTGCTGTGCGTCACACACTTGGCGCAGGTGGCAGCCCAGGGCAATCAGCACCTGCAGGTGACAAAATCCAGCAGCGATAAAGCCGTAGAAACCACGCTGGCGAGACTGGAGGAAGAAGAAAAGGTGCAGGAGATTGCGCGGATGATCGGCGGCGTAAAGATTACCGAGCAAACCCTCGCGCACGCGCGGGAAATGCTGGAAAATTAGGCTTCTGTTTATTTACGGCGTATTTACGACGTTTACGTTTCTGTCTTTTTACGGACATACAGTACCAGCGAGTGGTCCACCAGTTCGTATCCGTGTTCCTCGGCAATCTCACGCTGACGCTGCTCGATAGTTGCATCGGTAAATTCGACCACTTCACCGCTGCCCATACAAACCATGTGATCGTGGTGTTCGCCCTTAGCAAGCTCAAACACGGAGTGACCCGTCTCGAAATGATTCCGCGTTACCAACCCCGCGCTTTCAAATTGCGTAAGCACCCGATAGACCGTTGCCAAACCCACGTCCTCACCGGCATCGCGCAATGCCTGATAGACGGCTTCAGCACTCATGTGCTGGACTCCCATCTCGGAATCTTCAAGAATTTGCATGATTTTGACGCGCGGCAGTGTCACTTTCAAGCCTGCCTTGCGCAGCTCCTGATTTTGCTCAGCCATAATACGGGGGGTTCTCTGTGCGCTTCAGTGGAGGTATGATGCCACCCCAATACCAGAAGTGGAAGTTTTATCCCATGCGGATTCTGTTGATCTCCCTGGCCATCACTTTTTTAGGCGCATGTAGCTTTGTCGGCTTTCCCGGCGTCTACAGAATTAATATAGAACAGGGCAATATCGTTACCCAGGACATGGCGGACCAGCTAAAACCGGGTATGAATCGCCGTCAGGTACGATTTATTTTGGGCACACCCCTGGCGGAAGATACCTTTGATCAAGATCGCTGGGATTACATTTTCGTGATCCGCAATGGCAATAAAGTACTTGACCAATCTCGCCTGACCGTCGAGTTTGAAGGTGATGCTCTGGTGAGCATATCGGGCGACTTGGCTGCAAAAAACTGGAGCACAGCAGACGGTGGATCGTCACCTACTCCTTCGGCGTCAGCGCCAGCCAGCGGCGTTCCCACGGGCGGGTAGCCAAGCGGACTGCGTTAGTCTGACTTACCCTGTTTGCGGCGCTCTTTTGCAGCCTCCGCCCTAGCCCTGCGAACTTCCTTGGGATCGGCAATCAGCGGACGATAGATTTCTACCCTGTCCCCTTCTCGCAACACCTGCTCGGCAGGTACCAGAATGCCAAAAATCCCGAACTTGGCGTCGTTCAAGTCCAGGCCCTCAAATTTCCCGGCGATCCCCGATTGGACCGCAGCTTCCATTACCGTGACGCCAGCAGCTACCTGCAGTTCAAGCAGTGCCTGCTTGTCTGGTAGCGCATAGGCCACTTCCACCGTCATTGTGTTGTCTTGACTCATAAGTTTAATCCGCTTCGTACAACCCTACTGCGCCGGGATCCTCAACAACAACCGCTACAAAAAATGGCAGCAGGAGCACCAGCGCTATGACCGGCGGAGCAATATACCGCAACAGGAAGCGCCAGAGCGAGAAAAACAGACGCGATTCCCGGTCCAGCGCCTGCCGCAATATTTCCGGCCGCAACTGCCAACCCGCGAGCACGGCGATCAGCAGGGCAACCAAAGGAAGCAACAGTTTTGCGGTCAGTGCATCCAGGAAGCCAAACAGGCTCTGGTATCCCAACCAGTTAAGCTCCCTGCCAGGCTGGAAAGACATCACCACCGCCACGCTCAACAACCAGACCGTCACCGCGACTATAAGTGCTGCTGTAAAGCGCTCCAGTCGGGAGAACTTGGTAAGTGCGGCAACAATGGGCTCCATGATCGCCACTGCCGAACCCAGTGCAGCCAATACCACCAGTGCAAAAAAGATAGCGCCGGACATCTCGCCCTGCATAACGTTGCCGAACGCATAGGGCAGGCTGATAAACATGAGCCCCGGGCCAGCAGAAGGGGCGATATTGTTCGCAAAGACGATGGGGAAGATAGCCAGGCCCGCCAGCAGCGCGATCATCGTGTCGATCACTGCCACGGCCAGCAGAGAGCGAGCGATCGGGATGCGCTGCGGTGCGTACGCCCCATAACTGATGCCTGTCCCGACGCCCACGCCGAGAGTAAAAAGTGCATGTCCCAGCGCTACCAGTACCGACTGCGGCGAAAAGTCGACCCAGCGAATTGAAAACAGGAAATCCCGGGTGGCGTCGATATCGCCATTGTCGAAGGCGAACTTAATCAGAAACGCCAACAAGACAAGCATCACCGGCACGGCTATCCACACCAGCAATCCCAAACCACGACGCACCCCCAGCACCACCGTACCCAAAACGCATAACAAAAACAGGCTCTGCCAGTATATCTGCTGTGCCGGGTCGGCCAGAAAGTGTTCAAAATGCTGGCCCACCTCCGCGGCACGAGCGGCAGAAAAAACACCCGAATTCATGAAGCTGGCATAGGCCATGCTCCAACCGGCCACAACAATGTAAAACGAGAGCATCAGCAGACCGGTCAGGCACGCCAGCACGCCCACGAGCACCCACCCGCGCGAGATTGCCGAGCGATCGCAGGCCTGGCGAATTGCCATCAACGGGCTGGCGCCACCGGCGCGCCCCAATACCACTTCGGCCACCATCACCGGCATTGCAATGAGAAACAGACACAACAAATAGGTAACGATGAACGGAGCCCCGCCGTACTCGCCACTGAGGTAGGAAAATCGCCAGAGATTGCCGAACCCGATCGCAGAAGCCGATAAGGCGAACACAAAAGTAGTGCGATTGCGCCAGCGACCCCGCTCGTTGGAGACTGCCACAATCACGGAAAAACAACCGGAATCGTCATGTTCTCAGAGTGCCGCAGGCACGCAGGAGTGAAAAGAGTAGGATTCACGTTTCGCCCTGTCGCGCTGTCCGTATAATGCGCGCCATGGCCAAGTCGAAAATAAAAGATTCCAGCAATGTCATCGCGCGCAACAAACGGGCGACCTTTGACTATGAGCTGCTGGACTCCTTCGAAGCAGGCGTGGCCCTCAGCGGCTGGGAGGTGAAGAGCCTGCGCATGGGGAAAGCTGACCTGGGCGATTCTTATGTGTTGATGAAAAGAGGCGAGGCCTGGCTACTGGGCACGCACATCGTCCCCCTCGACACGGCCTCCACCCACTTTGTGACCGACCCCATCCGTACCCGCAAGCTACTTTTGAACAAACGGGAGTTAGCCAAAATACTGGAGGCTACCTCGCAAAAAGGCCAGACCTGCGTGTGCACCCAGCTCTATTGGAAAGGCCATTTGGTGAAAGCCCGCATCGCGCTCGCTGTGGGCAAGAAGGCCCACGACAAACGCAACACCGAAAAAGACCGCGACTGGAATCGACAGAAGCAACGCATCGTGCGAGAAAATGTCAAACAGTAATACCCGTTCGTCTTTACAGAGCAAATGTTAGAAGCACACGGTCTAACAATCGATTTGCGCTTTCTCTAATTCGAGACCATAGTTAAAGTGTGAATGGCCAAAGACTGGCGAACCGCAAAGCGGAACAGCAAGCCTTCCATCAGGACGTTCATACTTGGTATACGGTTTAATACCGCAATACTTTCCCATGAAGGAAAGGGTCCGGTGAGGGACAACGCGTGACGCGACCCCCACGTACGGACTTGATACCAAACCGCCGCATTCGGTTGGCAGCTAGCCAGTCGGCTGCGGCTTTCTTCGTTTAGGCAGCTGCGACCTGGACCAACTGGCAACAGCTGAATCACTGCCAACCCCCCGTTACTGGCCGCGCAAATGCTAGCGTGCATTCGCTCACCGGCCTCACGCAGTCGAATGTGGCCAGTGGCACAGACCGCTGTTAAGATAGCCGCCATCTGTCCGTTCGGCCGCACTCTATGAAACGATTTATCATTATCAGCACCCTGCTTCTACTGGTTGCACTCGGGCTGCTGGGCAATCAAATAGCCGGGCGGGCGCTGGATAGCGAACTCGCACCCCTACTCACGCGCGAGCTCGGTTTGCCGGTGCAACTGGCGCCGATACGCGCAAACCTAAGAACGCTGCAGGCATCTAGTGACAAACTGGTAATGGGTGATGCCAGTGCGCCCGCGGTGGTTGCAACGGAGGTGAAGGTGGGCCTGTCGTGGCCAGATCTCCTACGCGGTGAAATTCGCATTGTAACGGCAAGCGCCTCCGACCTGGTGGTAAGCCCTTCACGCTGGCCCTCAAGCGACTCACCCGCGTCTACTGACTACGATTTTCTGGAGCAGTGGCTTCCGCGGGATTTGCTGCTTAAAACAGGCCGGTACACCAACGAGGACGGTGAGAGCTATCCGGTGCAGAACGCACATTGGCAGCGGCAAGCCAGCGGTAGTGCCTCTGTGAGCTGGCACGAGACACGCCAGGCCGGCGACATTACCCTCGGTGCGCAGCTGCACTCACTGGAAGATTTACTGCACCTTGCCCCCATCGCACTGGATCTGACCCTGGAAGTCACGGGAGAACCCGATTCGCAGCTCGCGTTACAGACTACCGTGCAGCCGGGGCAGTCTGCCGCCTATAGCATCAAGGCAGACCTGCAGGCGGCCACCATGAGCGCGAAGATCGTCGCCACCGGGCAGGAGGCATGGACATTGCCCGATCACTCAACAACCGACATACCCCTACTCAAGCCAGAGCAGCTAGTTGATCTGTACAAGTACTACAGCGCAGCAGACACACATGGCGATGACGACACCGAGACCAAACTCGCTGCAACCCTGCCACGGCTCAACCTACCGAAGCACCAGGGCCATATGGTCATCCGCGAGGGACGCAGCGGCGATGAGGTTACGCGAGACATCAGCTTCGACGTGACCAGCGGCGAGCAGGGGATACAGGTGAGCGGCCTGGTCGTGAATGGACCCATAGGAATGTTAACGGGCGAGCTGGGCATCGTGAGTAACGAGCAGGGCTGGCAGACAAAGGTGAGTGCAAGCGTAAAAGCGCGCGCCGACCAGGGCAACAGCCTCGCGACACAATTTACCGGTGCAGACTGGCTGTGGCACACCGGCCAGACCACGATTCAGGGCAAGGGTTCGACCTTTGGTTCGCTGCTGTACTCGCAGCAGGGGAACTTGTCACTAGCGGGCGAACATGTGGGTAAGGTCCGCACACCCATTAACCTAAACGCTCGACTGGACAATCATCCAGGGGAGTTAGCGCTGGATCAACTGTCGATAAAACTGGGGCAGGGACACATCAGCGGGTCAGCCTCACTCTCGGGTAAGGCGCAGCGCAAGGTCACTCTGGATCTAAAGGGTAACAATGTGCAGCTGGGCTTCATGTTTGAAGAAAAAGATGCCCAGCCTGAACCCGGTATAGCGCTGCCGGAATATCTGGCTGCGCTACCCAGCGTAGCGCTGGATGTTTCGTTAAACGTTGTAGGACTGGAGGTGCCGGGAATCAATCTCGCCAAGGCCACTGCCAGGCTGCAGCGCACAGCCGAAGGCGGCAAGTTTGTTGCCACGGGCTCAGATGATAACGCCGGCACTCTCAAACTCACTCTCACAGCAAATACACCGGCTGATAAACCCGCCGATATCAAACTCGACATGCAGCTTTCTGAGATTGACCTGCCGGGAATATTTAATCAACCCGGCCTCATTTACAGCCGTACTTCGGGCGACCTGAACTTCAGCAGCCGCGGTATGAACATGCAAGAAATCTTTGGCGCAATGCAAGGAAATTCCAAGCTGACCGTAAAAGTGCGTGCGGATAACGACTGGAAACGCGCATCGAAAGAGTATGAAAAACTCGTATTCAGCGGTGACTCTCAGTTTGTTATCGACAAAGACCGAATCGTTGGTGTGAAACTGAGGAAAATCGATCTCGAATCCATCGCGCAAGACCTGACCGGCGATTTGTCGCTGATCACATCGCGCAACCCCTGGCTGGTCGCAGAACTCGAATCGAAGAAACTCAACGTAACCGGTCTTCTGGATATGCTGCCCCAATCTAAAGAAGATGCGCAGCAGTCAGCCCTGCTGCAGAACCTCAGATCTATCGGTGGAAGCCAGATCACCCTCAACGCCACCGCAGTCGTCGTGGGTGACATTCCTGTTACCGATGTGACAGTAAAAATTATCTCCGGCATCGACACATTCGCCGTAAAGCAGCTCGATTTTTCAGCCGAAGCAGGAACACTGCAAAGCCACGGTGACATTGCCTGGAAGAAGAACACCGCAAAGCTTGAGGGGGTAGTAACACTGTCTAACCTCAGCCTGGATCAATTTCTGATTCCCGGCGGTGATGCGCATGCGGTCCCGATATCGGGCTCGGCCAAATTAGAAAGCGAAGGCAGCGGTGTGGCGGATCTGCTGAGCAACCTGACCGGCTACATCGATCTGGCAGCCAGCACACCGCCGCAAAGTGATGCCCCGGAAACGCGCCGCAAGCTGGAAATGAAAGCGACCCAACTGGGCAATGGAATGAAAGCCGAAATCAGCACCTTTCAATGGGGCGAGACTGAGCTATCAGGCCGCGTACTCTATTACCACACCACACCTCATTCGCTTGATATCGAAATTCACGGTGGCTCTATATCGCTCTTACCCTGGGAAAATCTTTACCTGGGCAAAAGTACCGACGACGCCGCGAAAAAGCAGGACTCTTCAGCCATCAGCTCCGCTGCCGGCACCAGCGCGAAATTTGTGGGTGATGTGCTGCTCACGCCCCTGAAATTTTTTGCCGATAATAAAGAGCCCCAGCCCGGTGGCAAAATTTTCAGCCAGAAGCCTTTGCCGCTGGATTCGCTCAGGAATTTTGACCTCAAACTCTCCGGACATCTGGACTCGATACGTAGCATCGAATTTTCTTCGCAGGACCTCAACGTGACAGCAAGCCTTGCCAAAGGGTTGCTCGACGTAAAAGGCAGCACCGGAAAATTAGGTGGCGGCACGGGAGAGATTACCCTGGCGATGGATTTCAATGCGACGCCGGCGACCGCAAAACTCGATAGCACGTTCGATAAAGTGCGCGGACTTACCAACGAAGACTCCTACCCGCGCAGCGGTATGGTCTCCCTGGAAACCCATGGCGATAGCGAGGCGCAGCTTGCCGCCAACACCAGTGGCCTGATTTATCTCGAACTGGGCAAAGGGCCCTTCGACTACCTTAATTCGGCACTACTCACGACAAACCTGACCAGTAAGATTTTCTCCTCCCTCATACCCGGCATAGAGAAGACCGAACCGCACATCGATTGTGGCGTGACGGTAGGCGTGTTTAATGCGGGCCTGGGTGCCACGCCCTACGGTTTCGCAGCACGCACCGACCAGGCCAATCTGTTAGGACACGTGGGGATCGATCTGGTCAGTGAGACCATGCAAATCAGCCTGGACTCCCGCGGCCGTCGTGGCATTGGCCTGTCTGTAGGAAGCATCTTTTCCAATACCATTTTAATCAAGGGTCCACTTAACGACCCCGCCATCGTCCCTGACACCACCAGCCTCGTCTGGCGTGGCTGGGCGGCCTTTATGACCGGCGGCCTGTCCCTACTTGGTGAATCTATGTTCAAGCGGGTGCTGGCCAGCGATAACCCGTGCGAATCTACCAGGAAAACGATTGAAAAAGATTTGTGCCCCAAAAATCCTATCGCGGCAGCATCAAAAATGGTTTGTCCGAACGGGGCCTACCGCGCCCCCTCCTCAGGGAGCGAGTCTTGATCGGGAAAAATGAGCGCGGCGGTATCGAACCCAAGACCGCTGGCCTGCTGGATAAATTTCTCCATCAAACCCTTGTCTACCTTCGGTGTTCTTGACAGGAACCAGAGGTAGGACTTATCTGGGCCGGCAACAAAGGCATATTCGTATCCCTCTTTATCCAACTCAAATATCACGTACGACCCATAGAATGGACCGAAAAAGGACACCTTTAGATATCCCTCGTTTGCCCCCTCCACAAAATAGGCTTTGCCCTCCGCTTCCTGCCAGGCCTTTTCGTCGATTGAGTAACCGCGGTTAACAACCTTCACACCGCCGTCATCCCGCATCGAGTATTGAGCTGTCACCTGCGACAGGCCGCGTTCGAAGGAGTGATCTAAGCGGGCAATCTCATACCACTTTCCCAGATACCGAGGCAGCTCAAACTCTTGAACAGGCCTCACGTTCTCCGGTAAGCCTGTGCATCCACCCACCAGCACCATTAACACCGCTACATAACAAGCCCGGTAAACCGGATTCAGTGCTAGTTTCCCTGACAATTTCAAAGCTCGCGAAACGGACGGATCACGTTCTCTGCATACCAGTTAATCATGCCGATTTTTTCTTCCACAGTCTGCGTGTCGGGCTTACCATCGTAGGGGTTGCGGAAGGCGATGATGACCTCGGTAACACCGGCGGCGATCAAATCCTGCAGGCCCTCTGCGGAATAAGCCGCTTCGGTCATCGCATGGTATTCAAACGCACCCTGGTCACGTCCATAGTCCTTTCGGTACGCCTCTATCTGACCGATCATGTCCTGCAACTCCTGCAAAGAAGAGCCCGCTGAAATCCAACCGTCGCCCAATCTCGCGGCGCGCCGCAAGGCCGGCTTGGCATGTCCCCCTACCAAAAGAGGAATGTGGTGGTCAGGCACCGGGCAGAGTTTGATCGGGTCCAGCTGAAAAATCTCGCCCTCGTAGCCAAAGTATTCGCCGCTCATTAACCCATTGATGATTTCCATCATCTCGTCCATGCGCTTACCGCGTTTCTCCCAGGGAATCTGGCATGCCTGAAAATCTTCTGGCCAGGGACTAATGCCCACACCAAAGCCAAAGCGGTCACCCAGCATCACTCCCAGTGAGGAAAGCTGCTTGGCGACGATCACTGGCTGACGTATCGCCAGCTTGATTACCGAGGTGGTGAAGCGCAGTTTTTCAGTGCGTGCCGCCAGGTAAGGAATGGCCACAAAAGGCTCCAGGAACGGTACCCCATCTAAAAAATCTCGCGTGCCGTCGTCGTTATAGGGATACACATCTGACCCTTCCTTGGGATAGCAAATACTGTCCGGGAAGGTAAACGTATCAAAGCCGGCCTCTTCGGCAGCAAGCGCCAGCGGCAGGTATTCATCGGGCGGGCACATAGTGGGATGGTAGGCAAATTTCATTCGTAGTCCTCTTGAATTCCTGTAGGCGTTGCTAGAGTACGCTTTCGATAGCGGTCGTTAGCGATGGGTCTTCCGGGGTGGTATTGCTACCAAAATGCTCGACGACTTTACCACTGCCGTCTACCAAATACTTGTTGAAGTTCCAGCCCGGCGACTCAGATTGCCTGGCCAACTCCTGAAACACCGGATTGGCCTCTGCGCCGCGCACCGATGAGGGGGCAAGCATAGTGAAGGTGACACCATAATTCACGTAACACACCTCAGCGGCTTCCTCTTCATCTTTCGCTTCCTGACGAAAATCATCACTGGCAAACCCCACCACCTGCAGGCCCTGCTCACCGTATTTCTGGTACAGAGCCTCCAGCCCCTTGAACTGTTTGGTATAACCACAGTGACTGGCCGTGTTGATGATCAGCAACGGCTGTCCCGCGCTCACCTCACACAGGTTAACCGTGTCGCTGGAGTGAAGCTTGCGCATGTCCTGGTTCAAATAATCGGGGCAGCTTGCCTGCACCGCGGGGGACAGGAACAGACAGGCAACAAAAAGCGTTCTAATAACCATGGCAGTCCTTACCTCATTATTGGGTATCGAGTGAGTGGGCCGCTATGTCAGGAATACGCCAAACAAGCGCGAATGGATCAATACCAGCCGATACTGTCCATTAATGCAGCTTTTCAGCGGAATTGGCAGTTCCGCCCCTAAACATGCGCTATAATGCCAATTCACTATGGGGGCGATTCGGATTCGACGACGGTTGCGAACCCTAAGGTGCATGCCGTGAGGGTAGCCAATCACGTAAATCCAAAGCTGCAAACTATTAGTTGCCA
>TARA_R110002072_G_scaffold1533_4_pt1 | contig 23293 bp, 21 predicted proteins | sample TARA_R110002072 | Tara Oceans TARA_R110002072 (sample SAMEA4397118) | marine metagenome | biome: Polar Biome; feature: [SRF] surface water layer (ENVO:00010504); material: water (ENVO:00002006), including particulate matter (ENVO:01000060) such as... | depth 5 m | reverse complement strand
GGCAACCCTATAGACACTTTCTGCATACTGCTCTTCCCAACGCTCGCCATTGTACCGGGGACTTCCCTGATAAGGCAGCGGCCGGTTCAGGTAAGGGTATATCCCACACCCCAGGAAGGATCGCTACGTTTACTCCATACACATTGCATGGCTAGTCATCAAGATCCTCACTAACGGCGGTGTTCTGAGGAGTCAGTGTTCGCCAGGGCCGACCGTCGCAAATTGCATAGTGTTTGCAGCCTCGTGAGCACCCGCGACAATACAAACGCGCACTTTTTGCTGTTAGATCGGTTTCAACACTGTGACCCGACTCGAGATCCATACTTTCCTTCATTCCTTCAAATCCATCCGTTCGTTAGTCTTTATACGCAGCGTCGATAGGAATGGACCTGACGCCTACACGCGTCACGCTCCACACATCCCTGAATCAAACGTCATTACGCCGTTTTTGACACGTTACCTTCCCCAGGCCCGCAAAAATAGAGCGTCGAGAACAGTCATCCACCCCAAGGTCCCGCTTCAAATGCCTACCCCCTCTGCACACATAACAACCCTCACATCACCAAGATAGCCTTGAGCACACTCGCAAAGGCAACCGGCTGATCAAGCATCAGGTGGTGCCGGGCAGCGGGAATCGCGATCATCGGTATATGCCCACCACCACACTCACGGACATAGTCGGCAGAATCCGCATCAAACAATGCGCTCTGCTCCCCATACACAATCACCATAGAGCCAGGTGCATCGGCGATTCGCTTGCCCTGTGCCAATAAACGCGCATGCAAATCTGTACTGCGCTCAAAGACGCTGGGGTGAAACTTCCAGGACCAACCGCCTTGCACTTCCTTCAGGGAATGGTAGGCCATGTAGTCAAACAAATACGCTTCGTTCACTTCCTGGGGTGGCGACAAAACGAAGCGGCCTTTGGCTGTTTCATAGTCAGGGTAAACGCGATTGGGTCGCTTGGGGTCCTGAGATCCGGGCGGGCCACTCTCTTTCGCGTGCGCGCTGAGCCGCTCGGGGCGCAGGGTCATTAAATCGCAGATAACCAGGCGCGAGAATTGTTGGTGACACTGCTCCATAGCGACCAGACCAATACTGCCACCATACGAATGAGCAACAATGGTCGGTTTATGGTTGTTATCAAATAACCCGGTTCCCCGGGCGACATCCATCAGCTCTTGCAGGCGAACCAAGTCAGGGTATGCCTCCCGCACGCCTGAATCTCCCATGCCGGAAAAGTCATAGGCCACCACGTGATAATCTTTGGCCAAAAGTGGCGCGATAAATGCAAAACATCGTGCATGTGCCAGAAATCCGTGCAGGAGCAAAACGCCCGGGTTAGAAGGGTCTCCCCAGCTAAAGTAATGTATCGGGCACCCCGCAGAATCCAGCCAGCCTTCCCTGCGCGGCGTGGCGAGCGCCTCTTCAAACCAATGTGGGGTTGCAATTGAATCAAAAGAGATTTCGGCGGATAAGTCGGGAGATGATACTGCAGCGGTATCCATAAACGGGGGCTCACAAGAACGAATGCTGCAGTTTACAGCAAAAGTGGAAGACCATAATCACCCGGCCTATATGAGGTCAGAGTCTTTTTTTGATATCCCTTCCGGGTACTTGGCGACCGGGCTACAGACTAGAAGAACGCCCTCCGTCCACTGCGCCCTCAGAGTTATTAAACGCTTCGATAGTCTCCCTCAGCGCTTCTGCTTCTGCCGTCAGCGTTGAGTAGAGCCGAATATTGCCATCACGCTGCGCCTGGAAGGCCTTGGTGAGCAGTGCCTCATGGTCTTTAGACCATTTTTTTAGCGGGCTTTTCTTGAACATGCCGAACATTCTCGCACCTCGATAGTCATTCTGTTTTTACCCTTGGCATTACATACGCATGCGGATGCCCGCAGGATCAATCGAGGTGGGAATGGAGTAACCCCAGGCTGAAATCAGCCATCAAAACCTTTCTCCCGGAGCCATCGCTCGGACAATTCCCAAAGACGCGTCGCAGCCTCCGTATTAGCGGTTTCTGCGCTGGGCTTCGCCTTGGCGCTATGCGAAAAATAGTTGCCGCCAAGCTCACTGCAATCATCCCATATCGCACAGAATACTGACGTTGCGGCTCCCTGGTTGGCACTCTTGGTAAAGGGCCGCGCCAAGCGCATGACGATTCTGACCAGTGCTGAATCGCGGCCTATTTCAGTCGTGACCATCGTGCCCGGGTGCAGATAACAGGCAGTAAGCCCCTGGTCGGCAAAGCGTCGATGCAACTCGACGGCCATCAAGGCGTTACACAGTTTTGCCTGACCATAAGCTTTCATGGGGCGAAACTTAGCTCTGGGGTAAGGCAGTGCATCAAAGTCTAGACGGGACGGTGTGCGGTGAGACTCGCTAGACACCATAATGATGCGTGGTGCCGGTGCGCTCAATATTTTTGGCAACAGTTTTTTCACCAGTAGAAAGTGCCCGACATGACACACCCCTACAGTTTGCTCAAAACCCTCGCTGGTCTCTGTATATTTCGGGGCGACCACGCCTGCGTTACATATGACGATGTCGATTTTACTGTGGGATAACTGCGTACAAAAATCGCTGACGCTAACCAGGGAAGCGAGGTCCATCACTGCGGTTTCTACCGTACCTTCGGGATATCTCTGCATCAAACGTTGTTTCGTGGCCGCCGCCTTTTCAGCGGTGCGACAGGTAGCGATGACCGAGGCACCTGCAGCAGCTAGCGATCGGGCGGTTTCGTAACCAATCCCGGTATTGGCGCCGGTGACAATGATGACCTGCCCGCCCAGATTCTGGTCGCGTAGAACGTCATCCGCCGAGCTTCGATGATTAAAGGAGGATGTGTTAACCATAGGTAAAAATCCTTAGTAAGTTAGGGCATTTTAGCAAGCACCCGCCAAAAGGGTACTGAGAAGTTAACGTGTGAGCGCCTGCACGGCAGCGACATCCGGCACGGGAATAACGATTGCTCAGCGTTATCGGGAGCGTTTATCGCCAATAGCGAGCTAAATCAAGCCGTTTCGGCCAGTTCGGCCAGTTCGTTTAGCAGCACCAATCCAAGAACGCCGCACTGGCGTATACATCGCTAATTCACAATAAGAGATGGTTCTATGAAACAGTTCGCCCTAACGCTCTACGATGCCTACAAGTACATTTTTGACTCTCGTAGAAATCCATTAAGACACATCCCTGACCCCACCAGTCGTATGTTCATCATGACGATACTGGCGTTTATGTGGAGCGGCGCCTTTGCGGCGTATTTAGGCAGCATCCTCTATTTTGGCGTCAGCATAGCGGCACATATCATATTAATCGTGATGTTTTTCTTCACCATGGCGGTCTTTTATGACGCAGAGAAAAACCACAGCTCATGGCTGCTCAAGCTGCGCAGTGAAAAAGAAAAACTGAAAGAGACTGATACCCCATCGAAATAATTTTGGCTTCGCAGCACGGTTCCTGATGTTGATAACCGCATACCTCAACGCAAAATGCGTCTCGCAGGTGGGGCACAGGTGGAAGCGACTTGTTGGGTAAGCTGTCACCTAAAAAGCTGAGGTAACGCAGAGCATGACCCTTCGTGGCGTTCCGCCACCACCCGCGCTCGTTGTCGGTGGCAGTGCCCTATGTAGTAGCCAGCTAGATCAATGAGGGCAAAACCAGCAGCACTGGCGGCGGCCATTAAGCGATTTTTTTGAAGGTTATTTCCATCACGAAGGACCTCTGGTGACTCGACAATACTATCTGTTATTCTTGCTAATACACGCGTTGAGGGTGCGGGTTCAATGACTGTCTCAAGTTCACGTCTTAGCAGCTCGTTCAGCCCCAAAAAGTCCTCTGTTGGTTATTCCGGCAACGCTTACCAACGCCCCTCCCTACTTTATCGTGCTGGGAAGGTATCAGCCTGAATTTGTATTTCCCCAAGGATACGTGCATTACCCTGGAATCATCTATAATCCCATACAGCGATTCGTTGCATGCTAACGCCGTGGAAGAAAGTCATTGGGGTCGGCACCCCAACTTAGCAGCGAGCACACGTAGTTTGAACATAGGCAGTGGAGACAACTGGTATGACCGAAGACTTTAAAATCAGCGTTGGCGATTGGGTTGCAGATAACCTGCCAAAAGGCTTGGTAGGCGCGCACATAAGTATGTATGGCGTCGTTTCTGGAGACCAGGAGGTGAAAGACGCCTTTGAGCTCTGGCGCCAGCGACTCGCAGCGCAGGGCTGGGGGGCACCCACGTGGCCGCGTGAATACGGAGGGGCAGGCTTAACGGATGCCCAGGCAAAAGTTGTCAGCCGAGCAATTACTAAAGCCGGCAGCACCAATCCAATACCCTACCTTGCTGGCATGGGTGTCACCATGGTGGGCCCCACATTGCTGGAATATGGCACACCCGAGCAGAAGGCACGGCACCTGCCGGGGATGGCGAGTGGCGAGGTGCGGTGGTGTCTAGGGTTATCTGAGCCCAATGCTGGATCGGATCTTGCCTCCCTTAACACCAGTGCAGAACTGGATGAGGAGACATGGGTATTGAATGGCCAGAAAACGTGGACATCCGGCGCCGATAAGAGTCAGTGGTGCGGCGCCCTGGTGCGCACAGATCGCAGGGCCGCAAAGCGCAATGGCATTAGCTTTCTTATGCTTGAAATGGATCAGCCCGGTATCGAAACGCGTCCCATAAGCTTAATAGCGGGTGAGTCGCCATTTTGTGAGACGTTTTTTACCAATGCCCAGGCACGCAAGGACGACTTGCTCGGCCAGATGAACGATGGCTGGTCTGTGATCAAACGGTTGCTGCAACACGAGCGACAGAGCCAGACCAATGCCCCTGCCCCCAGCACCACGGCAGAGCCTTTGCAGGACGTTGCCAAACGCTATTTGGGAACCAGCGCAGATGGCACACTGACAGACTCCGATATGCGCAGTCGACTAGCAGATCATCTTATGGATACCGCGGCCCACGAACTCACCATCGCCCGCATAATGACAGATGCGCGCGGCGGCAATGTCGAAGTATCCGCCACTGCCTCTATCCTCAAGAACTCGGCCACCGACGTTGCCCAAGGCCGTTCTGAGCTACTCCTGGAAATCATGGGCAGCCAGGGTTTGGGTTGGGAGCCCGGCGAATACTCCGGGGAAGAGACACACACTGTTAGAGAATGGCTGGGTGGCAAGGCAATGTCTATTTACGGCGGGTCGTACGAGGTGCAGAAAAATATTATTTCCAAAAACATTCTTGGCCTCCCCGAAACAACACAAAAAGGTTGAACATGGCAGTACTTACGGAAGAACAGACACTCATTAAAGATCAGGCAACAGCCTGGGCTAAAGACAAGGCGCCGGTGAGTAGTTTCCGCGCCTTGCGCGACAGCAAATCGGAGCAGGCATTTCTGCCAGAGACCTGGAGTGCGATGGTCGATATGGGCTGGAGTGGCATTCTGGTGCCGGAACAGTACGGTGGTTCAGACCTGGGCTACCTAACCTGCGGCCTTATTCTGGAGCAGCTTGGCAGGCAGCTAACGGCATCGCCTCTTTTCTCTTCATCTCTGGTCGGAGCCAGTGCCCTGATGCTGGCGGGCAACACCGCGCAGCAAGAAGCGCTGCTGCCCAGTATTGTGAACGGTAGCGCCTTAGTAACCCTCGCGCTGGATGAATCCTCAAGGCACCAACCCGAGCAAACCGCATGTCGGGCCGAGCAGACCGGCGATGGCTTTTGCCTCAGCGGCAAAAAGACTTTTGTCGCAGAGGGAATGTCCGCCACACATTACCTGGTTGCAGCGCGTACATCGGGACACCCTGGTGATGCTCAAGGTATTAGTCTGTTTATAGTCCCTGCAGAAGCAGACGGCATAGAGCGCACCGCCCTTCCCACGATTGACAGCCGCGACTATGCCAAGCTCTCTTTCACCGATGTGCGAGTCGAGGGCACTGCTGTGCTGGGCTCACTGGATGATGGCATGCCCGTGCTGGAAAAAATTCTCGATCGAGCTCGCATTGGCATTGCTGCGGAAATGCTTGGAACGGCTTCCCAGGCGTTTGACATGACTCTCGATTACCTAAAAACAAGGGAGCAGTTCGGCAAAGTCATTGGCTCCTTTCAGGCACTAGGCCACCGTGCGGCTGCTCTTTTTTCCTTACAGGAACAGTCGCGATCTTGCGTTGAGGCCGCTTTGCAGGCCGTGGACGCAGAGGCAGCCAACGTGTCCGAGCTGGCCTCACTGGCGAAGTGTCAGGTAGGTAAATTTCTGTTTGAGATGTCAAATGAGCTAATCCAGATTCATGGCGGTATTGGCATGACTGACGAATTCGATGCGGGTCTTTATTTGAAGCGTGCCCGTGTACTGGAAGCCAGTTTTGGCAACCGGGCCTATCATCGCCATCGTTATGCGAATCTCATGGGCTTCTGATCCGTATTACCTGAAGTTGAATGTAGTTGAATGTCTTTGTAGCGCGTTGTCTACAAAGGCTGATTATCGCTTTAGGGTTATGTCAGTAAAGACAAAACAACGGTTGCAGCGCCCACTAACGGCAGTAAACGGCTGAACGGCTTCGCACCAGTCATTATCTGGCTTACCAAATACAAAAATGCAGTGGCCAATAACAGGTATAACGCGAATTGGCGGTAATTACTCAGCAGTAACAGTAGACCAACACACTGCGTGATTCCCAATAGGTAATCTACAGTGCTGGCACTGCGGAAAGCCCTAAAGGCCATGAGTGAAAACAGCGCAGCAACCACAATAAACATTGTAGAAAAGTCGTTCATAGCGTGTTTTTGATCAGCCTCTCCTCAAATTAGCAACATTAGCTGCCCTAAATGATGCCGTGACAGCTCCCGGGTGCTCTATATCAACATTCTGTAAATCGACAAAAAACCTCCAATCCTGCCGGGGAAAAACATAGCGGCAAGCTCAGGGTCGCTGCGCCTGCATCAAGTTGTATTGATTCGATAGTCACTAATTTGCACTTCTTCTCCCTGATCTGCGTAGTCACCCACTGCGCGCGCTGCGCGGAATTCGCCCCAGGAAATAGGTTGGTAGCGTGGCGGATGCGCAGAATCACAAGCGCCCAGCAAAGGCTCATACACCGCGGCATAATCTGGGTTGTAGAAGTAGGGTGCGCTATAGCGCGGTGTTGACGCATGGGCTAGCACACGATGCAGCGGCGCACGGTAGCGATCGTTAGACCATACCTGGACCACGTCCCCTATATTGATAACCAACGCATCAGCATGCGGCGCAATGAGGTGCCAGCGATCGCCCTGCCACATCTGTAGGCCAGGCTGGGCATCTTGCAGGAGCACAGTAATGGCGCCCGAATCGGTATGGTGACTGATGCCGAGGTGCCCGGTAACCGGAACATGCGGCGCATCAGCCGGTGCAGGCAGCGAGCACGGTGGGTAGTAATTGAGTCGCTGATAGCTGGTATGATCCGCCCCGAAAAAGCTGTTCAAATACTGCACCGGCATACCCAGGTTTTGGCTGATCGCCTGTAATAGACGCATCGCTATTGCCTCACAAGCAGCAGAGAAAGCGCTGACAGTGCTGCGAAAGCCTTGCAACCCCGGGCCTGACTCATCGGGCCACTGAGCCCGCGCGTGGCTGAGCGCATCGGTTGGTATGTTTGGGCCAACATCGAAAATTTCCTTCCAGTCACGCACGTTCTTGGTGAGTTCCCGATCATAGAAACCCCAGGGGTTCTCCACGGTGCGCTCTACTGCTTTTTTTTGTGCTGACGGTAATGCAAAAAAATATTGCATCACAGCTAGCATCTGCCCGATAACCTGTTTGTCGATACCATGGCCTGTAAGATAAAAAAAACCCCAATCTCGACATGCGCGGTCGAGTACATCGCGCATCGATGCGTGGCCAAGGTCTGCAAAATCAATGGTTGGAATGTCCTTCAATGTTCTGTCCCGGTGCCCGTCGTCGTCCTGAGCAAAAGTAGATGTGCAGATGCCGGCGGCGCGCGTTGCGTATCAGCAAAACATCTACAGTGCCGCATAAGCCGAAACCACCGGCGCAAACTCCGCTGGAGTTGAACCATGTATGACGATGCCGTCAGCACCATTATTCAATTGATTACGCCATGCCCGAGCACAGTCCTGTGAACTCCCACTGGCCGCCGGGAGCCATTCATCAGGTATCAGCGTCTGGATATGGGCCAGCTGTTCCAGGGTGGCGACACTGTCAATACCGCCGGCCATGGATTGCACTATGCTGTCGGCGCGAAACACCTCAAGAACCTTGGGATCCCACTCATTGAGGGCAATCAACATTTCCGCATAACCGGGAGCCTGCATATAGGTAGCCATACGGGCAACAAATTTTCGCAAGAAATCTTCCTCACTGGGCTCGACCGCGGTCGCCAGGACAGACCATATTTTTACCGAACCGGGATCACGACCAGCAGCTTCGCACCCCTCCTCCACTAATGCCCTGGCACGGCGAAGCCCATGATCTGTAATAAACGTATGCAGATGCACCCCATCAAAATGCTGGCCGGCAAAGCGCAGGCTTTTGGGGCCAAAACCGACAAAGTGCAGGGGAATATCTGCATCGACCCAACCGCCCATGCTCAGGTAAGGCAGATTCCCGGCAGGGCCTTCATACATCACCTTTTCGCCGTGCCAGAGCTGACGCAATATACCGATACAATCTACCAATTGCTGATTCGTGACATTCTCAAGACCCATCAGTTGATTACGGATGCTCACACCCCTCGCGAGGCCTAACTCAAACCGACCTCCGGACAGGTAGTGGAGGGAACTGGCCATAGTGGCTAATACCATCGGGTGACGAGTATGCACATTGGTCGCCCCAGTGGCGACTTTGATATGCTTTGTGGTGCTCAAAGCAGCACTGCAAATGACACCGGCGTCTTTCACATCAAAGCGCTCTGATAACCATACTTTCCCAAGGCCCAGTGCTTCAGCTTGCTGCGCTTCAGCAATAGCATCGACAGGCGTCTGCGTATGTCCGGGCAATAAATAACAACTTAGTTCGGGGTATTCAGGTGAATGATTCATGTACTTGTCCAGATAAATAAAGCTAGCCTTGGGTGTGATATTGCTTACCCGCAAATAGTAACAGAAGTTTAGCTATTGCTGCGTTCGCCGCTGCGTAAGTAGACGCTAGCTCCGCTCTTCAGGTAGCCACGCTGCCCCGCTCCATCAGGAAAACCCAAACTCAGATTATGCTGAAAAAAAAGCAGAATTTCCTGGAAATCCGTCATACTAGTACTTTGGGCAAGATATGGCTTGTCCTCGTCGTAGACTATAATCCATGACCTTTTAGTGAGGAAGCAAGGCGAACCTACTATGAACAGAATAGAGAAGTTGAAAAAGGACGTGTACAGTTTTGAAGAACTGAATACCCTGGAGAAAAATGCCACTAAATTGAACGATAATGAAACGCTGGACCTCATTACGATAAGTCGCGCATCAAAGACCGCAAAAGGAGAAAAGCCAAAATCGCTGGTAGACGAGGACGGGAAGCCGCTGACCCGCCGAGCTCGTCGCGAAAAAAACTAATAGTCGCTGTTGTATCGCTCTGAAACTAAGTAATTCGGCTAGACCCGGAATGTCTCGGCTGAGCCAGTTAACGTGTCAATGCATTCTTGCCATTGGGTCGATCAGCTGGCACTTCTTTTCAGGCGTTGATATAGCGCCCTATTCATTCGTTCGAAAGCTGCACGCGTGTATCCTGACCGTTTCTCTCTTTGCGGTAATAGCGCGGGAATAAGGCCCCGGAATTCCTCATAGTGATATAAATCTGTGTTGCCGTCGTCGCGCGGATGCAGCTCAAAAACATGCTTCGTATCGAAAAGGCCCTGAATGCCCAGTCGGCCAGACCAGTAAAACCGCTTGTTGTCTGAAACTTCACCCAGTCGCGCGGTGAGGTCAAACGGTTCAGGAAAATTCTCGTCTACAAGCGTAAACGATACGGTCTCTCCCGCGGCCAATTTTCCTTCGACTCTAGGCAAATACGGATTCCAATCGGGATAACGTGCAAAGTCAGTCAATACTTCCCAGCTTTTTTCCGGACTCGCGGGCAGTATTATCTCCGTGCGAATGGTATACAACGGTGGAACACGAGTGGAGCCGAACACATATAGTCCTCCCAAGAGGAACACGATTACGATTGAAAATATTAATACCTTTTTCTGTTTCATTCGATATCAGCCTGACGCGAAATTATGACAACGTTGCCAGCGCGTCGCCGTCGAAACTGTGCATGGAATCCAATTGACCCTCTCGCACTTTATTGGTCCATTGTGGGTCTTGTAACAAGGCACGACCCACGGCAACCAGATCGAATTCGTCGTTGTCGAGCCGGGCAAGCAGATCATCGATAGCGCGTATTTCGCTGGATTCTTTCATCACTATTGCACCAATAAAATCTGCACTCAATCCTACGGAGCCGACAGTGATTGATGTTTTTCCGGTGAGTTTTTTAGTCCAGCCCGCCAGGTTTAAATCGCTGCCATCAAATTCTGGCTCCCAGTAACGTCGGGTAGAGCAGTGGAAGCCATCAAGGCCAGCATCCGCGAGCGGCAACAGAAATTGCTCCAGTTGCTCGGGGGAATCAGCCAGCTTTGCTGCAAAATCCTGCTGTTTCCACTGCGAGTAACGAAGAACAATCGGGAAATCCGGCCCGGTTGCCGCCCTGGCCGCCTTAATAATCTCTACTGCAAATCGGCCACGATTTTCCATGCTACCACCAAAGGCATCAGTACGCTGATTCAGGCCTTGCCAGAAGAACTGATCAATCAAATAACCGTGGGCACCATGAATTTCAATACCATCAAAGCCAAGGCGCTGAGCGTCCGCGGCGGCGCTGGAGAAACTCGCAATCAGGCTTTCAATCTGCTTTCCGGTCAGGGGTTCAGCGATCTTTTTGCCTGGAGCCAGTAACCCGGAGGGGCTGACATTGGTCAAATCGGGATTGTTCATTTTCGTGGGGTCACGGGTAATTCCAACGTGCCAGAGCTGGGGGAAAATCTTACCGCCGGCACCGTGAACCTGATCAACGACATTCTTCCAGCCCGCCAGGGCTTGCTCGCCATGGAATGCCGGAATACTTTCACCCATAGACGCTACCGGATCATTAATGGTGGTTCCCTCGGTAATAATCAACCCGGTGCCACCTTCAGCTCGACGCCGATAGTAACTGGCTACATCATCACCAGGAATGGCATTGGGTGAAAACTCGCGAGTCATGGGAGCCATAACGACACGATTATTAAGTGTGAGTTTGTTCAGGGTATAGGGGCTAAAAAGCGCGCCCAGTTGATTACTCATTTCTGCTTCCTGGTTTTCGGATTGGTGTGCATGGTAGCCCAATTACGCCCCGCAGGGGATTGGCCGCACTCAGTTTTTTCCGGCCAATGGCCAGTGAATACGATTCATACAGCTACCCTTGAGTAGTTTTCTCGTCAGCTTTTGGGGGTTTTATAGGGACCAGAAAAATGGATCTAGTCGCCTTTATGACACGTGGCCTTCCAGAAGCTGTCCACGGCGTGTTTTGGCGTCTTAGCCAGCTTCTGCATCAACCCAAAATCAATCACCGATAGAACGTAACGCTCCCGAACGTCGTCTAACATGGCTAACCAGAGTTTTGCTGTCATTTCAGAGTCATAAAGTGCTCGGTGAAAAACACCCTCTATAGGGATATTCATAAAGTCGACCAGTGTACCGAGCTTGTAATCCGGGGCCTGCTGGCAGATGCGCCGAGCTGTGAGCATTGAGCAAGAGAACTGACCAGAGTAGTCAGTCGAGATTCTTTCAAGTTCAGCATCAAGAAATCGTTTGTCAAAAGAAGCATTATGCGCAACCAAATTATATCCAGTGATAAACTCAGAGAAATCCCGCATAACCTCTCCACACGGTCTGGCCTGGGCGAGCATCGCATTGGTAATACCGGTGTAGGATTCGATATACCCGCTCACATACAGCCCGGGGTTCATCAATTCCTGGAAACGGTCAGTCACCTCGCCATCTTCAATCTTTACTGCTCCGATCTCAATGGCCCGGTCACCCACTCCAGGTGACAACCCAGTGGTCTCGAAATCAAGAACCACGACTGTATTGGCATTAGGCATTTTTATGAATACTCGAAGGCACTAACGACTCTTCACGAACCCTTATCTCTTTTCTGTGGCCAGCCCTTTACCAGACCAAGCTTTTTGCACAACGATTGTGCTGAAACAGTTGTGCCCTTATGCGGGCTGGCGTCTTCACTGGTGGCTAACCACGCGAGAACCGCAGCGGGCACCGTTGGCGGTGCGCCACCATAGTTTTTCGTGAACTCCTCTGTCAGGCCTTGCTCCTGCATTACCTCAGTGATGACAAAACCCGGATCAACATTGAAAAATTGTACCGAACTGTCGCGATGCTCTACGGCAAGGATACCCACCATTCTCAAAAATGCTGCCTTGGATGAGGCGTACGCAAAGCCCCAGCCACCTTCGCCGGTTGGGGCGGGTGGATCCATCATGCCCGAGGCTGATACCATATTAATTACGCAGCCACTGTTTCGCTCCAACATGGGGGGTAAGCAGCGTTGAACCAGCAGTAGCTGCGAAAAAACATTGCCCTGATATACTTTTTGCATCATAGCCGGGGTCAGTTCCAACACCCGATTCATTATTCCTGGCCCCTGGTAAATGCCATTGTTCAGAAGTACATCGATGTGCTTCCATTCTGCCATGACAGTATCGACCGCCAGCTCAATGGACTGCGGATCCAGCAAGTCCATTCGAATAGGCAAGGCCTGCTGACCAAGCTTTTCGATCTCGGCCGCTGTAGTCCTGAGACTACCCGTTATCGCGCAGACATCTGAGCTGCTTGCACCGTGCTCATGAACCTCGCCCTCGTCCATTGTCCGCGCTGTTATGGCGACATCGAATCCCTGCGCTGCCAACATAATGGCTGCCTGTTTACCGATACCTCGGCTCGCGCCAGTAACCAGTGCAACTTTATTGCTCATGTACTCTCCTTGGGTTTAATTTGTAATGGCCCGGGCAATACTGGCCGTGCCCACAGGTAAACGCAAATTTCGTCCTCTAAGACCCGTCACAACCTCAAGAAAATTTCTTCTGTAGCCAGGGAATCAAATGGCCGTTAAACGCGGCTGCCTGCTCCCGATTCACCCAGTGCCCGGCTTTATCAATGATGTGCATTTCCAGGTCACTGCAACGCTCTGGCATATCCGCTGCGAACTCGGGCCGAAGAGCTGGGTCCCGCTCTGCCATGAGCATCAGACATGGAATATCCAGGGGCGCAACGCCCACATTCGGATGCGCAGCGGCATTGCTGTCGATATTTCGATACCAGTTAATCCCGCCGCGAAAACCGGTACGCGTAAACGCTGCAACATAGTGCTCGAAGTGTTCATCACTCAGCAGCGGCTCACCGAGAACCGGTGCATCCTCGACATCTAGAAAAGGATTCATATTCAACTTGCCATCAGCAAAAGCGGCCGCGTACACCTTCTCAAGCGGTGGTGCCGTGCGCATGATCTTCGACACAATGGTGCGCACGTGTTGATCCATATAGGCCTCCGCGATGCCATCTTGCTGAAACCAGGCGACGTATTGGCGGTCGATATCACCTTCGACCAACTCGGTATGCACCGCCACGCTGGGAAAAGGAATATAAGGCGTACAGCCAGCCGCAATTCCAGCGACGCGCTCCGGGTGCAACACCGCCATTGCCCAGGTTACAAACCCGCCCCAGTCGTGGCCGACAAAAACAGCTTTCTCAATCTCTAACGCATCGAGCAGGGCCACCAGGTCCCCGGTCAGTTCGGCCAAGGTATACGCTTCCACCGGATGGGGGCATGAACTACCACCGTAGCCGCGCATATCTGGCGCGATGGCTTGAAAACCCAGTTCAGCCACAGCAACTAACTGCTGCTGCCAACCCAGGGCCAGATCGGGAAAACCGTGAACGAATACTACAGCGGGTCCGGGTCCGCTTCCGGCCTGGTAAGTTGCTAAATGAAAGTCAGCATCTTGTGCCCGACCTGGTAATGCGATATCCGTCAGTGTCACCGGCGATGTCATTGAACCACTCCCATTGCTGCTGCCTCTTGATAACAACCTTTATTCCGGGGGCGATCACCCCTAGATCGAATAAACCGTAACACTGGGCAGTGCACCTGGTTTAATGTTCAACCAGTTCTTCAATCTGAATGCGGTCACCGCGAGTGCGCGCAGTTTGTCGAATTATTTGACAGCTGTCAATTTAAATGAGAGATTGGCGATGCTGGCCGCCCGAAGATACATTGGAACTCTACACTGTCGCAGCGGCCAGCGGCAGCAACCTCAAGGTCAATTGCCGTGACGGTGCTGAGTAGGGAAACCAGGCGGACAGTATTTAAAACATACGGGGCTATACGACAGTGGCAAAAAGAGCGAGAGGACGGCCTGCACAAAGCGCAGTTTCAGATGATGCGCTTCTGGAGGCGGTACTGCAGTCCTTCGCAGAGAACGGCTATGACGGCGCTTCTGTACGGGAGATTGCACGCGGCCTGGATGTGAGTCACAACCTGATTCCACAGCGCTTCGGATCAAAAGAAAAACTCTGGTATGCAGCGGTCGATCATGGTTTTGGCCGACTGATACAGGATCTGATGCAGGAAGCCGAAAGACTGGGCAGCGACGAACTGCTGGTGCTGCGCGGCCTGATCGCCAGCTGTATTGAGATGACTGCGTTGCACCCTTCTCTGCTACAGATCATTAATCAGGAAGCGACCCAGCCCGGGCCTCGACTGGACTATCTTTTTGCAAAGTACATCAAACCCATTCGCGATTTCGGGGATGCCTGGTTGGTTCGCCTGGCAGAGGAAGGGCGCATGGCGCCTGTCTCCGTCACCCTGCTCTACTTTCTGATAACGCACGGCGCCGGTGGCATGTTCGCCCTGCCCGCACTGACTTCCCGCCTGGGTGGCAGCGCTCGGGAACTGGACAGCGCCGGTATTCGAGAACAGGCCGAGAGCGCGGTAAATGTCCTGTTTGACGGCTTGCTAGTGCGCTAGACACCCTGCGCCCTTGGCGGCGCGAGTTCTAACATAAATTGACAACTGTCATTTCATATTTCACACTGTTGCCCCTGCAGCATCTAGAATGGCAGGTGTAAGGCACAAGGTACGGCAAGGAGTGACCTAAAGTGAGTTCAGAAAAAAGACAATCGAAAGCGCCGCTGGCGTTTCAGTGGGGGATCTTTCCCCTGGTCATGGGTAGCGCGGTGCTTGCCTCCTGGTGGCTGATACGAGGCGGCATGGACCCCGCGCTGGCTATCATCGGACCACAGATTTCGGCGTTTTTCGCGGTCGCCGTATTCGAACACGTGTACCCCTATCATCGCAGCTGGAATGTTAATCGTTCCGATGTCCGAGTCGACGCAACCCACGCCATCAGTATCGGTATTCTGCTCGGGGTGATTACGCCGGTGGCCGTCTCTATTGGTGTGTTTGTTGGTGGCTGGCTTTCCGACCAGTTTGGCCTCGGACTGTGGCCTACCGAATGGCCGCTGCTAGCGCAGATCGTCCTAGTGCTAATTGTCGGCGAGTTACCCGGTTACTGGGTGCACCGCTGGGAGCACGAATGGGAAGGCCTGTGGCGGTTCCACGCCCTGCACCACAGTGCACCGCGACTGTATTGGCTAAATGCTGGGCGCTTCCATCCTATCGATAGCTTTATGACGTTTGCACCCGCCTATTTATTGCTGGTAATTATGGGTAGTGGCGAAACGATGCTGGCCTACTTCGGTTTGATCTCAGCCGTTCACGGTATTTTTCAGCACGCCAACATACAACTGCGCCTGGGACCGTTGAATTGGTTTTTCAGCATGGCAGAACTGCATCGCTGGCATCACTCCAAAACGATGGTTGAGGCAAACCACAACTACGGGCAAACCGTTAGTATCTGGGATTGGGTATTTGGCACGCGCTATCTGCCAGCAGACCGCGAGCCGCCAGAGGATATTGGCATTCTCAATCTGGAAGCCTTTCCCATGACCTGGTGGGCACAAATTCTGTCACCGTTTCGCTGGCGGAAAATCAAGCGCGACAGTGCAGCAGTCTCCTCGGCCTCAGCTAACCAAACCTCTACTATGGAAGTACCCGCACGTCCTTTAGCATAGTGATGTCCCGTATCTTATTGCGCGATGCGCACCGATTATGAGGGACGACAAAGGAACAGCAGATGCAGCCCGATTGGTCCATGTCGCTTAGACGTAGTCTCATACTTGGAACTCTCCTGTGCCTGATTGCCGCATGCTCCGACCCGGTCTCTGAAGAAACCCTGAATCGATCACGCGCCACGCCGCAGTGGTTTGATGATGCCAAGCTGGGCATTTTCATTCACTGGGGTCCGGCCTCGGTACCGGCATTTGCGTTTGGACCACCACTACAACCGGGTGAACTTGAAGAGATCATGTTCGGCAACTCTGAACGCAAGGAAATGCCCTATTCAGAATGGTATCTCAATGCCATGGCTTACCCCGACAGCCAGACCTCCAGGCACCACGCAGAAACTTACGGCGACGCGCCTTACACTAGCTTCAAGCCCGTGTTCGAGGAACACGTTAACCAGCAATGGGACCCGGATGCCTGGGCAGACTTGTTTTATCAATCTGGCGCGAAGTACGTTGTGCTGGTAACCAAGCATCATGACGGTTACACCCTGTGGCCCAGTGAGGTTACCAACCCCAACCGCAACAACTGGGGATCCGAACGCGATATGGTTGGTGAACTGGCCACTGCCGTGCGCGCTCGCGGTATGCGTTTTGGCACCTACTACTCCACCGGCCTGGACTGGAGCTTTCAGATGGTGAATGAAGGCGACCGCATCCGCGATATCATGATGAGTGCACCATCGGATCAGGTGTACGCTGATTACACCTACGACCACATGGTAGAACTGATCGACCGCTATCACCCGGATATATTGTGGGCGGATATCGGCTACCCCTCCAAAGGGCGGCAGGGGGAATTATTTGAGTACTATTTTTCTGAGGTTCCCCAAGGCACTGTCAACGACCGCTGGGGCGCGGTCGACACGCTGGGAGAAATCGCACGCATTCCTGGCGTCACCTGGGTATTGAAAACACTTGGGCGAATGATGATGTCCAATCAATCCGCCAATATGGAGGATGACCCCGCGCGGTTCGGCTATAAAACCGCCGAGTACGACAGCTTCGCCGACATTCCCCCGTTCAAATGGGAGACCACCCGCGGACTCGGCGGTTCCTTCGCCTACAATTCAAGCGAAACGGTGGCAGACATGCTGTCTTCCAATGAGTTAATTGACTACCTGATCGATACCGTTTCCAAAAATGGCAACGTGCTAATCAATGTCGGCCCGGATAGCTTTGGCCAGATACCGATTATTCAACAGGCGCCGCTGCTAGGCCTGGGTAACTGGATGGCGGTAAACAGCGAGGCCATTTATGCCACTCGCCCGTGGACACGCTTTCACAACAAACGCGGTCGCGAATTACGCTACACCCGCAATGACACAACGCTCTATGCCATTGTATTGGGTGATGTGGATGCAAACTTCACTATAGAAGAACCAGGCACCTCCTACAGTAGTATTAGAGTGCTTGGAGCGAAGGTGATAAACACGAACAGTACAGACGGCATACTGACCATCGACATTGATAAACCAATGGCGGGTCCTGCTGTCGTGGTGCGATTTGATCTGCCCTGAGCTGGGCGGCTGTTAACCGGTAATGGAGGAAGTTCCCATGTTTGACCTGATCATAAGCGGCGGGACGGTGGTAGATGGTTCCGGCGGCAAAGCCCGCCTGGCTGATGTCGCAATCAACGGCGACAAAATCGTCGGCGTGGGCGATTACGCTAGTCAGGCGAGCACCCGCACCGTGGACGCAAGCGGCTGCCTGGTAACGCCGGGTTGGGTTGACGTACACACCCATTACGACGGACAGGCCACCTGGGATCCACTACTCGCGCCCAGTAGTTGGCATGGCGTGACCACTGCGGTAATGGGCAATTGCGGCGTCGGATTTGCGCCGGTCAAACCCGGTGAGGAGGGTTTTTTAATTCAGCTAATGGAGGGTGTGGAAGATATACCCGGCACAGCTCTGTCCGAAGGCATCGACTGGCAGTGGGAACACTTCCCTGAGTATCTCGACGCACTGGATACCATGCCCCGTGCCATTGACGTCGCTGCCCAGGTTCCCCATGGCGCCGTACGCAGCTACGTAATGGGTGAGCGCTGCAACACCGACGAACTACCCACCGATGCAGACATTGAGGCCATGGCCAACATTGTGCGCGAGGGCCTGGAAGCGGGCGCGGTAGGATTTTCTACTTCACGCACGTTCCTGCACAAGGATGTCAACGGCGCACTCGTACCCGGCACCAATGCGCCCGCGGATGAAATGCGCGCGTTGGGGTATGCAATGAAGGGGCTTGACCACGGCGTCTTCGAGCTGGTTTCCGATCACCTGGGCAATGAAGACGAGGTAAAGTGGGTCATCGACGTGGGCCAGGAAAGCGGTCGCCCGATCACCGTAGTATGGACGTCATTCGAGGCCTTCACCGAAGGCAACTTTATGGCGCTGGCACATTCGGCCGCTGAACAGGGTGTAAAGGTGATACCGCAGGTAGCAGCGCGGCCCACCGGCATCTTGCACGGGCTACAATCTTCGTTCAATGTGTTTATGGCCCACGCCACTTATGTCAGCGAAATTGCGGAGCTGTCCCTTGAAGATAAAGTGGTCGCAATGCAGCGCCCTGAAATACGGGGGAAAATACTCGGCGAAAAAAGCTCCATGCCGATGTCGCCATTTGGGCTCTCCTGGGAAGAGTTACTATGGTACGTGTTTCCACTGGGCGAAAAGCCAGATTACGAACCGAGGCGAGAAGACAGTATTGCGGGAATCGCCGCTGCACAGGGCAACGATTGTTTTGCTGTAATGTACGATCTGATGGTCGACCAGGATGGCCGCGAGTTGTTCTATCAACCACTCAATGCCTACGCGGACTACAATTTTAATTTTTTCGAAAATACCTTAACTGATCCGGATGCACTGTTTGGATTGTCAGACGGAGGAGCGCACTGCGGGCTGATTGCCGATGCGGGTATGCCCACGTTTGTGTTGACTCACTGGGTGAGAGATCGTAAGCGCGGCAAGCGCCTCCCACTGGAGCTAATGGTGCGTAAGCTGAGCTACGACACCGCCAGAGCCTACGGTATGGAAGATCGCGGTCTGCTGGCAGAGGGTTATCTGGCCGATGTTAACGTGATCGACCTCAAAGCACTGCAACTGCATCGACCCGAAGCGATCTACGATTTACCCGCCGGTGGCAAGCGTCTGGTACAACGAGTGGATGGCTATCGCTATACACTGAAATCCGGCGTGGAAACGTTTATAGATGGCGAACATACCGGGGCACTGCCGGGGCGCTTGGTGCGCGGCGGTAAGGCGGGTGATCAGGGCGCAGCGCGTTTGTAGTCACTGAAGGTAATATCCACCAGCGAGTCAAAGCTTTTGAGGAATCCCGCTTTGCCGACCGCGTGAGACTGCAAGGTGTGGATTAGGTTCTCGCCCTGCTCCGGCGCAAACGTGAGTGCCAGGCGATACGTGTCTACGGTGACCGAAAACGCGGGGGACAGTGCTCCGGTATTATGCAGTTCGATTTTTTCTATTTGTTGTGACTCCGTATTTAACTCCAATGTGCCGCGCAGCAAATCCTGGGACTTCTCCAGCGCTCTTACCCGTGGGGTGAAAGAGAATTTCAAATAGGCGTCCCCTTGTGCCGATTCCTGCTCAGCCCCTCGCTCCAGGACCTGCAACGTTTCAACATTCACCATGTAAATATAACCGGCGGTATCGGGGTCGATATCATCAATGCGCTTCTTTTCCGCCTCACGAAACTCTTCCAGACGGTCTTCGTCCGGTGCCTCACCATTAACTGCGAGCAGCTGCCGCCGAACACTTTGTTCACGCTGAGGGTCGCTGTGGACTAGGCGCAGCTCATCTCCCTCAGTCACTGCCATAGTGAACGACCAGTCATCATCGAGAGCGGTCGCATCCAGCTTTTCCAGCGCGGCTTTTACTAGGATTTTTGGGTCAGGGGTTTCGGCTAAGGCACCGAAATGTGAGAGGAATAGGCCACAATAAATACTCACACAAAAAGCAAAATGCCGCCCGCCCAGACGCTGCAAACCAGACGCTTGAGGTGACAATGGAGGCCGACTGGGCTGATCAGGCAATTGTGTGTACCACTGCCTTACTGCAACGCTGGACGCAGCTTACTTTGGCGTAGCTGCAGGTTATATCTGAACAGTTGAAATCCCAGTGTCAATTTCTTCCACAGAGACGGGCTCTCGGCAGATTCCAGCAGGTCTGGTGGAAACACACTTTGATAGGTGGGGATATTGTGCTTGTCGCGTATCGACTCGAGTGAGTTATTCCATTCCGCCTCCCATTCAATATCCATCATATAGGGGGTTTCGCGACCATGCTGCCAGGCCTCGGTGACTATTTGCATTAGCACCGTGAAACCCCGGGGCTCACTGGTGGTGCTCAAGGCCATACCAAATGCCAGGAACATCCCGGAATAATTATGACCGAACTGGGCCAGCTGGAATGCAGAGATCGCGATCTCATTTGAGGAATGCGTGGTGTATCCCGCAACCAAATGCCAGACATCGTGCATTTGTAGTATGCGAGCATTCAAGTAGTGCAGAGAGTGTGGCTTCGCGTTCAGTTTGATGCCTTCCCGGTCGAGCACCTCCGGGTCGTAGCCATTCTCCACAATCATATTATTCAGAGATTTTCCGAGACTACCCTGCGGACAATGGGCCAGGGCATTCATGTCTGTAAATCCTGGAATCGGACTGGTCAATGCAATGGCAGCACCGAGATGGTTGCGGGCATTGCTCTCGGCAATAGCTTCATAATCGGGATGCACTTTTTCACCCAGTGCGGCTACCGCAACAGTAACGGTGTAAGCGTCATAGCCCTCAGGCGGTCCTTGAACAACCTCCCAGAACGCCTCCCAAAAAATGTCTTCCAAGGGTGCTTCAGCCAGACCCGTGGGAACTTCCGGTGCAGAACCAGAGCCAAGCCAGGCGGTGGCGATATTGTCGTATACGGCTTCGATTGCATCGGGACAGGAATACCCGGCCCAAATCATCGCACCTGTTATCGGAATGAACCCGGACCGATCGCCGCGCTTTACCGCCGCGACAGCCCCGACGAGGGTTGCTGCATCAGTTCTTTTGGCGGCCTGCTGAATTTTGTCACGCAATGACATTATCTATCTCCTTCCTGGCGAACCAGAATGCCCCAGCGAGCGAAATTCCGTCGCTGTGTGCCTGTCTAATATGTACAGATGTCAATTATACGACATCCGCAGCCATTGACCAGCAGATTATCGGCATAACCGGCCATAACCGGGCATAGACAGTGCCAAGTACACTTACTTGTCGCTTTGCGAATATGAAATTATACTCAAATAATGCGATTTACTAATAAGCTTGGACGTCTGGCTAGCATCGCGATGGTGTGGATAGCATGCTTGGCTGCCCCGGTATTTGCCTATGAGATCTCCAGCTCTGCCATAGTCAACAACGATGGTAGCCTACGAATAAAAGGGAAAACTGTTTCTCTTTATGGCATCTATATCCCCGAGACCAATCAAACGTGCAAGACTTATAGAATCCCACCGGCCTGCGGATCGCGAGCGGCCGTAGCGCTGGACTTCAAAATTAGTGGCTTTGTCCGCTGCGAAGTAATGAGTGAACACAACAAACGCAGTGTTGTCGGCCGATGTCGTGTCAACGCCTCAAAATTCGATGACGGTGACGACCTTAGCGCCTATTTACTCCAAAAAGGATGGGCCGTGGCACTACCCGATGCGCCATTTGAATACCAAACTCTCGAAAAAATAGCCAGAACCCGCGGGTTTGGTGTCTGGGGCATGCCCGTCGACCGGATCATCAATCGTCCTTGAGGCGCGACTCTCACCGCTGCACCGCCCTCCCCGGTCATTGCACACGCACTCTACTTGCCCTATAAAGAGCGTTCATAATCAGGTGGAGATCCCATGTATAACTACTGCACCCTTGCATTAGCGTTAACCCTCTGCTCATTTGGCGCCAGTGCGCAAGACAGGCAATTACTTTGGGGCGACACGCACCTGCATACGTCTTTTTCTTCCGACGCCTACACCAATAACAATTTGACTGCTGATCCGGACACCGCTTATCGCTACGCGACAGGCTTGCCAGTGATTCACCCTTACCACAAGTCACGGACGCAGATCGGAACGCCTCTGGACTTTCTGGTGGTATCGGACCACGCCGAGTTTCTGGGAGAAATCCGCAACATCCATATCAACGGAGTAGACACCCAGGGATTGGGTCCCATTGATACCATTAAGGCGTGGGTTGCGGCTTACATGTTGAATGAAGCAATCGATACTGGCGAGGGAAGAGAGCTATTCGTTCGAGTGCTCCCCGATCCAGACCTGACGCCACTGGAAGATGCTGAGGCCAGTGGTCTCCAGAACAGTGATCTGGGCATTCTGCCCATGCCCAAGCAAGTTGAGTTTGACACCTGGCGCCAAATTACCGACGCCGCTGATTATTACAACAAGCCCGGTGAATTCACTGCCCTGATCGGCTGGGAGTGGAGTTCAATTCCCGCAGGCGCCAATCTGCATCGGGTGGTTATTTCAGACAGCGATGCCCCAACCGCACAGCTTTACGACCCCTTTGGCCTGGACGATAGCCCCTTTCCGGAAGACCTGTGGGCCTGGCTGGAAAAAACCAGCAAGGAGACGGGAGCGCGATTTACCGCCATCCCGCACAACTCCAATATATCCAAAGGCTACATGTTTTCCGATAAATCGCTGCGCGGTAAGCCCTTTACTGAGGACTATGTAGCACTGCGCAGTAAATGGGAGCGCGTAGCCGAGATTACACAAATCAAAGGTGACTCGGAAACACATCCCAAATTTTCACCTGAGGATGAGTTCGCCGATTTTGAGACATACCCGTATTACATCCAGCGCAAGTGGACCGAGTATCAACCACAGCGCGGAGACTTCGTTCGCGAGACGTTAAAGCAGGGACTTGAGCTCGAATCAAAACTCGGACAAAACCCGTATATGCTCGGCGTGATCGGATCAACCGATTCGCATACCGCGCTCTCCTCTGCCGAGGAGGACAACTTCCATGGCAAGTTGGCGACCGATTCCATCCCGGCGAACAAGCAGAGGAGATTCACCGGGGAAGGCCCAGGC
>TARA_R110002072_G_scaffold76776_2_pt1 | contig 23321 bp, 21 predicted proteins | sample TARA_R110002072 | Tara Oceans TARA_R110002072 (sample SAMEA4397118) | marine metagenome | biome: Polar Biome; feature: [SRF] surface water layer (ENVO:00010504); material: water (ENVO:00002006), including particulate matter (ENVO:01000060) such as... | depth 5 m | reverse complement strand
CATATTTTTAAAAGTAATTTTATCTTTGGGTTCGTCATTATAATCATTAATAAAAAAGTTAACATTTCCACCAATTGATGATTTTGTTGAAATTTCCCAATTATCATTATAATAAAATAAATTAATCATTGTACCATCAATAAAATCTTCTGCATAGCAATCAGTAGCATTATTATGATCACTAAAAACTGTAAAATCAAATGATTTTGGTGGTGAAAATGATATAATATTAGTATCTGAAATAATAACTGATCTAAGATTTGAAAGATTATAGTTATTTTTTAGTTCTTGTTTATTATATTTAATTAAATATAAATTTTTATTCAATGCTACATTAGTGTTTTTAATAGAAAGACTATTATTTTGTTTAGAAAATTCATTAATATTAAAATTATTAAAATCAAGAATATTGAGAGAATGAGTAACCATTTTACTATAAATATATATATAATCTTTAAACCATTTCGATATATATTTATAATTAAAAATATAGAAATATGTTTTAATATTTGAAAATATTAAATATTATAAATATTTAATATTATAAATAATTTCTATTTACTATATAAGATATGTCTTTAACACAAAATCCGGATACATTAAAGATTGTTAGTCAATTAGATGAAGAAAATGAAAAGCAAGATAATGATGATGAAATTACTTCTAATTCTGTTAATTTAGGATTAGGTGATATCATTAAATTTGTAGCTCCAAATAATGATAATATTAATGATAAAGTATTTTATATTTCTTATATTGATGAAAATAAAATTAATTTTGTAAATAATGATCAAACTGTAATTATAAATATTGATGAATTCGGAGAATTAGATGAAAAGTCAATTGAAACAATTGAGGTATTAAGCAAACCAGAATTTAAAGGATATTCAAAACAAAATAATTTAAATATTAATACTTGGATATCCATACAATTTGATGGTGAATTACCATTAACTATTAATGGTATTATTACAGATTTAGAAAATGACCTAATCGAGATTAAAACATATCCGGAAGAAGAATATATTTACATTGATTTTGCATATAGAGGAATTCCCGAAGATCTACCAATTAAATCGATAACAATAATTGATAGTCCAATACAAGAAAAGAAAGATATTGATGGTGATGAATTAGAAACAATATTACTAGATGACACAAATATTCAAAATATTACAATAAATAAACAAGATTTTGAAAAAGATTTACAAAATATTTTAATTCCAAATGATTTAATAGAATTTGGAGAGGAATTAGATGAAATTAAAGTTTTAGTTGACGTTGAAAAATCAGAAAAAAGATTTGATATTGAACAACAATTAAACGATTTATTAGATGAAATGCTTTCAACCATTCCAAATAGTAGTCGTAGTTCTATTATTTTAAATAAAATACACAATCAAATTGAACGATTTAATGAATTAAGAACTATGTATTCTATTATTGATGATGCTAATAATTATAATATTAAACCAGAAACAAGTAAAGATTATAAACCAATTATAGATGAAATTTTAAAATTCGATAAAAATATAAAATGGATTACGCCTATTTTATCAAATAAGAAAATATTCTATGAATTTGAGAATGATATACCAAATGATGATAGATTGTATATAACAAAAAATATATATGATGATATAGAAAATTATTATAATGAATTAGAAAAAATTAAATCAAATTCAAATATTGAATCGATTAATAAATATAGATTACTTTTGCAAAATATTTCTGAGTTTAATAAAACATTTATAAATGATAACAATAGTTATTTTTATAAAGCAAAAATAAATCATTTTATTAATTTTTTAGTTAATAATTACGATAATATTATGTCAAATACCTTTAATAATAATGATTTTAAATCATATAGTTTCTATAATCAAGTTTTAAATTCACCAGATAGTAATATTGAAAAAATTATTGATAATAATAAAAAGAAAAGTACTAGAGTATATCATAATTATGATGAAGCTTTACTAAATTCTTTTGTAATAAATGATGAAAATACTTATAAATATCAAAATATGAACATGAAAAATACAAATATACATGAAAAAAGTAATTATGCTTTTTATAACAAATATTTTATAAGTCATAATAATTATTATAAGAAAAGCTTTACTCAAGAATTTTTGGATAATTTCAACTCTATGATTGATGAAAATAAGATACTAAAAACAAATATATTTTATAATTTGAATAGTGAATTATATAAAATAGACGAAACATTATCAACTAAAGAAAACGAAAAATTGTCCAAATTTAATCTTGAACAATTATTACAAAATATACTTCCTTCTACTGGTTTTTTAATAGATAAATTCAAAATATCAAAACTAAACATAAATGATTTTTTACACGATTTACAGCCAAATTATTCAAATATATATAATATAGAGTTTGAATTATATACAAAAATTATAAGTAATATTAAGCAAAATATAGAAGACTATAAAAAAACAATTGTTTCAAATAAGGAATATTTTGAAACTATGATAAATACTAAAAATAAAAAAATAATTGATATTATAAAGTCATCTGGTAATAAAAATTCGCTAACTACAATATTCAAAAAACTTGGACTAACTATTAAAAATGATTTTTTTACTTATTATAATATTAAAAATTATAAATTAATACAAGAAGACAATGCTGATAAAAAAAAATCAAACGATTCAACAATCAATACATTCTCTAATGAAACAAAATATTTATATACAGATGAAGAAATATTTAATTATACAAACACAGTTGATTTTAATAGAACTTTATTTAATTCTTTTTATCAAAATTTATTAGAATTAATAACTACAAATCAAATTGAACAATTTTTAGATGTTAAAAATAAAAATATTAATGAGTTAAAAAAACAAGCTAATGATACATGTAAAAAATTTATTCTCTCTAAAAAATATTTAGAAATTGATGAATTAGAAAATGATAATAATAAATTAATATATTTTGATAAAAAACTAGATAGAACAAATTATAACCTAATTGAAAAATTAAAAGATCAACGAAAAAATATGACTCAAGAAGATTTTAAACTATTTTTAAAAAATAAATTACTTGAAGAAAATTTAATTGATGAAAATAATGTAGATAGAGAAATAGAAGGGTTATTGAAAGGCAAGAAAGAAGTTATTGACGGCGATTATGCACTTCTTATAAATAATAATAAAGAGAAAACCACGCAAAATAATATTGATTCTGAAACAAATTCATTAAATGACAAAGTTTATATTAGACAAAATAATAAATGGATTCGAGATAAAAATATTGATCCAAATTTATTTTTTGTTTCTAATAAGTTATTTTGCAATCTACAAGATAAATGTATTGAATCTAATAATAATTGTGATACATTTGATGATTTTGAAAAAAATATAGAGAACTCAAATATTAAAGATATTATAAATCAATCTTCGATTGGATTTGAATCTAATATAGAAAAAACTAAAGAAATGATTCAACAAAATTTGAAAAATGGAATAATGTTTTTAGAGAGAAAAAACAATTACAATAAAATTAATATGTTAAAATATAATGAAATATTACAAAAAATAAGTCAGAGCTATATTGATAATGAATTTGAATTATCGCCATATGAAAATCTTAAAAATAAAATATTAGGTTATTCCGATTTTGTAAAAAAACAAGATTACATTATTAAATTTTGCAATCTATTTACGCGCGAAGGATTAAATGACGAAGATAAAAACTGGCTATATTGCAATAAAACAAATAAAAAATTAATACCAAGCTTTTTTAAATTATTAGCTATATCATATTATAATGGTGATTATATTTATGTTTTAGATGAGATTATTGCGCAAAGAGGAACACTTAGTGATGATGGAAATAGTTGGGTTGATAAATATAGTGGATATGTTATTAAATTAATTGAATTTGATAGCGAAGAAGGGTATAATGAACAAGGTTTTAAATTACAAACCAGAGATGTATTAGATAATGAATATGTCATAACACAAAGTAATATTAAATATACATCTGAAACTAGTCAAACTGTTTATAAGATTACGTCTTCTATATCAAGTTTTATAGGATTAAATTTAGAGCCATTTCATGATTTTATTATTAATAATGTCGTTGATTTATTAAAGGTATCAATACCATCTAAAGAAAACTATGAAAAAACACAACAAAAAGCAAGAGAACAAGGAAAAAAAGAATTAGCTGATTATATTACTTTATATAACTCTACGTTAATAATTAGCACAATGGTTTATATAGTTATTGCTATTCAAACATCTATTCCATCATTGAAAACAAAAAAAACATTTCCAGGCTGTATAAAATCATTTAATGGTTATCCATTGCAAGGTAATATAGATAAATCATCTATAATATATATTGCTTGTGTTGTGAATAATATTAAAACAAATGTAGTACCTTGGAATTCGATTATTAAAACATCACAAAATTCACTAATTAAAAAAATGGAAATTATAATTGATAATCATGTATTAAAAAATAAAGAAATATTAGATATATTTGATAAAAAACTTGAATATTTAAAGTATTATAAAGATGATATAATTCCAGATGAATTAGATTTAAATAGATGGACTACATTTTTACCTCCATTATATGAAATTAAATTAAGCGATGAGTTACTACAGCCAGTATCTAATGACTTTAAAAATATTTTATTTGACAAAATTCGAAAAGCTAAATCAAATAATTATTATCATGACATATTATTTAAAATTAATAATTTTTCTTTTGGAATAATTAAATCAATTCAAAATACTGTAAAAAAGTTTACAACATTATTATCAACAAACAATGGAGAACCATTTTTAGAAAATGCATGTTGTAATGATAGTATTAATACTATTCAATTTTTTATAAATGAAGATTCATCTATTAAATTATATAATGATAATGCAAAACTTTTGCAAGAATTTGCTATCCAATTAAATATATTAAATAGGGCACCTATATTATTTCATCCATTTAATACAAAAATAAAATCATATGAGATTCCAAATACTTTTAATGAAAAAATAATTTATGAATATTTTATTAAAAATTGTAAATTAGATAGTATATTACCGATATCAGAAGACATTAAAGCAATATGTATGAGCAAACCAAATGATTATAATCCATCTGATAGTATTGAAAAAAAAATACAAATATTAAAAAATAATGGAAATAATTATTCTATACAATCACTTGATGAATTAATGCAACTTATTAATTTAAAAAATTCATTTAAAGTTAACTATAATGAAAATATTGATTCTATACAGAAACTACACAATACATTAAAATCTATAAGTGAATTGATTGAAAACGATGAATCAGTTGATAAATTATTTAATAAAAGAATTATTGAAAAATTTATTGAAATTATAAGTAAATCACCTGGTGTAGTAAGTGAAGAAATAACAGATGAAAATAAAAATGAATTAATTCGCGAATTTAAAAATTTAATAATAAAAGATACCGAATTAAATAAAAATAGAACATTTGATTATATTAGAAGACATGCTAATATTAATAAAAAAGAATTTAATAACTTTACTAAATGCTTAGACGAATTTTTCACATTTAAGGAATCTAATTTCCAAAACATTCAACAATTTTACAAAAATTGTATTAGAAATATAATTAGAGTGTTTCCAAATATTATTATTAATAATAATAATATACAACAATCAAATTTTATACCGTCATATTGGAAATTATCACCTAAACATAATGAAGATTTATTTAATATATCGAATAATTATTATAAATCACTATTTGAATTTTTTGATAGTAAAAAATTAGATTTAATGTTAAAATATTTTCAAGATAAATGTTTATTAATTGAAAAATTAATAAAATACACTAATTTTTACGAACCAATTAAATTTAAAAAATCATCATTAACTCTTTTTACAATATTTGATGAAAGTTTAACAAAATTACTATTTGAGAATTATTTATATAGAATTTTTACGTATTTAACTGATATACATAATGATCCAATATTTTCATTACAATTAAATGAATTAGAAAACGACGATACATATGAAAATTCATCTTTAAATAAACAAGATAATGACAATGATTATAATATTGAAGGAGGAGTATTAAAAGGAGAATTAGACAATGAAAGTACTGGAAACATAGAGTATACTTCTTATGTTGAAGCTGATCGAGATGTAATTGAAAATAATAGTGCTAAATTAATTTATAGTTTTATTAATATATTATGTGATACTAAAGGATTAATAGATACAACTTATCAATCTATTACTAAAAAAGTTAATTATGCTAAAGATAAAGAAAAAAATACAATCGTGAACTTTTTAAAAGAAATGACACCTGAAGAACGCGAGATTGAAGATTTATTAAAAAATTCAAAATTAGAAAAATGGTCGGTTGGATTACAAAAAGGACTAACACAATATGATGCTAATTTTTATGATAATGAGAGAAATAAATTAGAAGAGCAACTATTAAAAGAAGTTAAACTTCAAAAGTTAGATGATGTCTCTAAAATGAATACTGAAATTTATCAATATGATTTAGAGTACGAAGACCAACTAAATAAAGATGTAGATAATGAATTTAGTCTAAGTCATATACCAGATGATAATGATTACGAAATTGATGATTCTGAACATGCAAATTATGATGGCGATGACTATGACTAAAAATTAATATTACTTTTTGTCAAATACTTTTACAAAAAGTAATATAATTATTTAAAATGTATTTATTAATTATAAATATAATGGTAGCAAAATATTTAATGTTATCTTTAATGTCTTGTCATGCAATGGCATTTAATACTGGACCGCCAATTGTTAAATCATTTAAATATGTTGGTGCTACAGATCCAGTAGGTTATTTTGATCCTCTTAAGATTTCTTATTCAAAAAACGAAAAAGAAATTCAGTATTTAAGAGAAGCAGAGTTACAACATAGTCGAGTTGCAATGTCATCTATTGTAACATTTCCATTAATTGAATATTTATATAAAGATGATCTGGCTATTAATTTTTTAGCCCACCAAAGTTTTGTATCGCAACTTCCATATTGGTTTTCAATTATGTTATTTGAAGTTGCTAGAATGAGAACATATTGGAAAGATCCATTCAAAACAGATAAGTTTTTTACAATTAAGGATAGTGCTCAACCCGGAAATGTATTTAACTATGATAAAGATAGTCTACTAAATTCAACTCTAAATAAAGAGTTAAATAATGGACGTCTTGCAATGTTGTCAATTGCATATATGATGGGTTATGAATTATATACACAGCATCGTATTTTTGATTTTTAGACATAATAAATTTTTTTATATTAAATTTTAAAGATTAAACTAAAATTTAATATATTTTTAAATTATAATGATTGAGTTTATTAAATCAAATAATGTTTTATCGTCACTTGTAATATTTATGTTTTTATTTATGATTATAATTTTAACTAAACCAGCTATAATATTTAATAATGATGGAACTTTTAGAAATTTTGGTATAGGATATAGTAAAAAAACAGTTACACCAATTTGGTTAGTATCTATTATTTTAGCAATAATTTCATATTTTATAGTATTGTTTATAATTTATAATCCAAAAACTCTTTTTTAATTAATTACCAGTTGTACCAAACGATGAACTTTTTACATCAATATCTGGATTATTTTCACCAACTACAAACGGATAATATAATCTATTATTATTTCTTGACTCTTGTCTTTCTCTTTCATTGATTAAAAAATTATTTCTTTTTGATTGCATTTGTTTAACCGAATTATTGCAACCAGTATTAATAATAAAATTATAACTTATAGTTGTTACTAAAATTCCTGTTAATAAATTCCAGATATACTTTCCAACTAATTCTTTTAGTTGTATTAATTTGTATAATGATTGTATTTCTTTACTATTAATATTTAATCCTTTTCTAAAATAACCAGTTGCTATTAATGTTTGTATAAAATTTTTAAATTTACTTGGATCAGTTGGAACTTGATTTATAAATAATGAACTGTTTCCATATATTTCTTGTATTCCACGCGCAACTAATTTTTCACTGTTTGTTAATGTGTTATTTGGATTTGATTTATTTATATTTAAAATTATTTTTAATAGTTCATTTAATCCCATTAAATTCATTGCTCCATAACCAAATGTATTTGCAAATGGACTTACCCATCCTGGAAATACAATTAATAATATATTCATTACACCAAATATTAGAATCCAAGGAATAATAGTATTCATCATTGTTGTTGCCCACTGTGGTTGTCCTCCACAAACAGATTTTGTTATATTTAAATTTATAAAATAGTTACCTATTACTAATATTAATATATATATCATAAAATACATGCTATTTGTATTTAAGTTATCATCTGGTATACTCTCTGGAATAGTAATATAAATAACTACTGTAAATATTGTAGTAATTAATATAAAAAATAATATAGATGCTATACTATTTGATGCTTCTTCACTCGGTGGAGGATCTTCATTATTTACATTTCTTTCATTATTATTTTTTATTTTTTTTTCTGATATAACTTTGGTTTTAGCCATTGGTATATTTATGTTATCCATTATATAATAATAGTTATTATATTTTTTGTAGTAATAAAATTTATATATTATTTTTATATTTTAATAAGTTGAATGAGCTTAGATTATCTTAATTTTAAGTCACCAGTTATTAAAGATATTCCATTTTCTTCGCATTTAGTTGATCCTAAAATTAAAAATTTTTTTAATTTAACTTTAAGAAAATGTCACGACTTTAAAAATAAACATAATACTATGATTTTTAATTTAATATATTTATTTATTTTTTTATTTATTTTAGGAATTATACTTTTATATAAATATAAAGGTAAAAAAAACAGCTATGAAAAAAATTTAAAAGATAAAAAAGACAAGGAATATATACTTGCTAAATTAATACATATTAACAAAATGAGCAATAAAGAAAAGCAAAATAGTCTTGGCCTTATAACTGATTTACCATCTATTAATAATGTAGTAAATCAAAATTTTAACTATAATAACTTTAGAAAACAAATATTTAATAATTAAATAAAATATTTACCTTATTAATATAATTAAATATCAAAATAATTATATTAATAAAATATAATGACATCTTTACAAGAATCTCAATCTGATTCTAATTATAATGATGCTTTAAATAATTATTATAAACTTAAAAATGAATATGAAAAAAAATATAATGCGAAAAAAAGTAAAATACTGAATAATAATGTTTTATCGATTAAAGAGAAAAAAAAAGAAATAAACAGTTTTAAAAAAAAGTGCGTAAATTGTCAAAGAGATGGTGGTACTATATTTAAATATCAAGATAAAAATTTGATAGCGTTATGTGGTGTTACAAATAATCCATGTAATTTAAATATATCTATTAAAAAAAGCAAGGTTATTAATATTAAAAGTTTATTAGATTCATTAGAATTAACAATTGAAAATACAAAAGTTGATATAATAAAAGTAAAATTAAATTTTTTATTTAACTATAATAATCAAGAAATATCTTTACAACTATTTCAAAAATATAAAGAAGAACTTGAAAATATTAACGTTCAATATAATGATATATTTATTAAATATATGGATATTATTAATAATGAAGAGAGAAAAAGTAAAGTTAACGAAAATTTACTTATGCAAAATAAAATTATTGAAAAAATTAAATTATTAAATAAAGAATTTAATAATACAAAATCTTTTTTTTTAATAAGTGATATTGTCGAAATTTATATTAACGAATTAACTAAGTTAAACGACATTTTAATTAATTTAAAATACGAATATAATAGTGTAGAATCAATTAATTCTGAAATCAAAAATATAGAAAATTACAAATTATTTCAAGAAAAAAATAAATTTACAGATTTTGAAATTATATTAGAAAAATCAAAAATAAATTCATACAAAAAATAAGATATTATATATTTTACCATATTTTACTATATTTTACTATATAATATATAATATATATATAATATAGTAAAATATTATGATGAAAAATTTATTCTCCTTTCCTGCATTTATTATTTCATTTTTAATCGGTTTAATTTTTGTATATTTAAGTGATAAACCAGGTAAAGTAATTCATGTTTATCCTACGCCTGATAATATACATCGATTTGAATATATTGACAAAGCCGATAATTGTTTTGAATATCATGCACACGAAGTACAATGTCCCAATGATATTAATAAAATAAATTTAATACCAATACAATACTAAAAAAATTTTACCATCATATTTTTTGCATATATTTTAATATTTATATAATGTAAAACAATGCTAGAAATATTTAGTAAATTATTTTATAATAATAATAATAAATATAATAAATTAAATGAAGAAGATAAATATCAAAGTATAGATAGTGAAAGTAAATTTGATAATATCAAGATAACTATCGATAAAATTGTTAACAATATTATTGATAATGAATCCACAAATAATCAATATATACCTGATTTTATTGAAAAAAAAATATATTCAAATATATTTAAAACATTATTCACTACATTTTATGAAACATTAGATAATACTAAAATTGAGTTTTTTGATAATACTATTAGTTTTAAAATTAATTAATTATTTAATTAATTATTTATAATAATTATAATAAATAATTATTATATATATATTATCTATAAATGATAAAAATATTTGAAAAATTTTTACATGATAATAATGCAAAATATTTAATATCGATATTAATTGGACTTGGTATTGCTACAATTTTCAGAAAAGCATGTAAAAACGAAGAATGTTATATATTTAAAGGACCTTATTCTAGTGAAATTCAAGATAAAATTTATTCATTTAATAATAAATGTTATAAATTTATTCCTAAAAATATTACATGTAATACAAAACAAAAACAAGTCAATTTTGCGTAAATTATTATATAATTTAGTATAACTTATATAATAATATGGCCTCTAATTCTGGAACAAGTAATATTTCTGAATTACCATTTAATAATGTACCATTAAATAGTGTTGAAGATGGTGGAAATAGAGTTATTGAAAATAAAATACAAAACGAAATAAATAATAGAGATCAACAAACTCAAATAATAAATAATCCAGCAAAAGAATTATCTAATAATTTAGAAATACAAAATAATCCCAATTCTCAAAATGAAATTGATTATAATTCAATGATAAATGATTTACAAAAAGCTAGTCAAAGCGGTGTTACTTCATTACCGTCTAGAGATATACCAATGAATACCCAACAAATTACTCAAGATGAACATATTCAGCCTAATTTTGTACCAGATAATAATAATGATTATATTGGAAATAATATTATGATTGATAATACTGTTAATCAAAATAATAATAATATAAATATATTAGATGATTTTTATAATACATTGCAGACACCTATATTATTAGCAATATTATATTTCATATTCCAATTGCCTATTTTTAAAAAATATTTATTCAAGTATTTACCTTCTTTATTCGGAAAAGATGGTAATCAAAATATTTATGGTTATATATTTTATAGTATTATGTTTGGTAGTTTTTATGTTTTTATTAATAACTTAATATCTAGATTAAATGATATTTGATTATAAATTATAAAAAATAAAAAGAATATTTGCTATTTTTTCTCCAAATTCATTATCACTTGGATAATGTAATCCAGCATAAACTCTTGATAAAGCAATATTTTTTGCTAAATTTATTAAATCCTCTTTTTTTTCTGGAAATTCTAAAGATAAAACATTTGCTAAATATAAAGATTGTATACAATGACCTGATGGAAAAGCAGGAGTATTAGCTGTTAAACTTTTTTTAATATTCAATTTATCATTTATTTGATATGGTCTTGCCCTATTAAAAAATAATTTTAAAAAAAATATTGTAAAAATAATATGAGGTTTTTGAATTATATTATTTAATTTTTTACAATTATTAGGTATTATGTCTTGAAATGCATAACATGGATTTACATCTGTTTTTTTAAATAAATTAATAAAATAATTATCATTTTTATCAATAAATTGTTTCACAATATTTATTTCTTCATAATTGTCTGGATATAATGGAATAGTGGGGTAATAAAAAAAATATCGCTCTTTTAAAAATCCAAATAAATATATTAAAAATACAAAAGACAATACTAGTTTTATATTATCATTTTTTAATTTAGATTTCATTTTTATATATATTAAATTTTTTTTATTTTAACATTTGTCAAATTTGATAATATTTCAACATTTGGATCATTATTATAATCATTTATATAATAAATTTTTTTTATACCTGCTGTACAAAGAAATTTCATACAATTAAAACATGGATAATGGGATATGTATGTTATCGCGTTTTTACAAGATACACCACGATTAGCACAGTCGAGTAATGCGTTTTGTTCTGCATGAATTGTAGCAATATTATGATTATTTAATATTATTGGTTCATGTGGACATTTTTTTATATATCCATTATATCCTTGAGAAATTATTCTTTTATTTTTTACTAATAAACAACCGACCTGAAGTCTCGGACATACTGATCTTTTACATGTAGTTTTAACAATTTTTTTAAAATATTTTTTCCACGAAGGTCTCTTTCTATCTTGACCAATCATATTTTTAAATAAATAAATAAATAAATAAATAATATCTATCTTTTTAATATTATTTTTTTAATGTTTTTCTTCTTTTTACACTAATGTAACTATGTTTATCTTTATTAAATGTTTTACTATAATTCGGATTATATTTTAAGAAATTATATTCAAACTCTTTACTATTTTTTTTTGTTTTTAATAAATTATATTTATAATTTTTTTCTCTCCTAATTTCCTCTATAGTTTTTTGTTTTCCATAACAAGTTGGTGTAAATCGTTTCAATATACCTTTTTGTTGATTTTTATTTTTTTGTTGAATTTTAAATAAAAATTCACTGATACATAATATTCTATTTTTATCATAATAAGGTCGTTTACTATAATAAAATGCTAAATAAAAAGATAATAATGTATCTATTGTACCTATTCTATATATTTTATTATTTATTTTAATACTATTATAATTATAACATGCATCTGTTTTATACAGAAATACTATACTATCATTATCTACTTTAATCTCATAATGAAATGGAATATTTTCTCCTATTGGACTATGAAAAATAATAGTAACATTGTTAAAATGTTTTTTTAATTCATCTTTCATCTTTTTAGCACTTTCGAATGGATTATTTGATAATAAATCAAAATCAGGATAATTATGTAATTTTATTTTTTTATAATAATTATTATATAAAGATAAACTATACCCACCAAAAAAAACTAGTTTTTCTTTTACTGCTATTTTTTTGATTATTTCATAAATTTTTGATTTATCATTAATTCCCGAAAACTCTCTTTCAAAATCATATGAATTACATTCGATACCTTTTAATGGATAGTTTTTATTTAATAAAATTAACCTTTTTAAAACTTTCTCCCATCTAGATACATCTCCATCTGGTCTAGATAATTCCAAGTACATACTCATTCGTAAAAAATCAGGAGGAGCATAATATATATTATCCTTAACAATTGCATCATTTTTTATTGTTTTAAATATATTATTATCCAATTGAGTAACATCGGCAATTGCTTTAAAATTTACAAATACTTTAAAGGTACCCGGATGAACACCTGATTTAGCTTCAACTTCTTCATAATTTTCTTTAAAATAAATATCTGCTAATTCTTTTGCATCAGTTAAAGCATTTGTTGAAAAAAAATCATAATCGGGCAATTCAACATTTTTATTATAAAACTGATCTTTTGATGGTAAAATATTATTTATTGCAGTTCCTCCATAGCATATTAATTTCTTTTTAGCTAAAAATTTCTCAAGTATATTAATAATTTTTTTATTTTCTTCAGATTGAACTAAACGTTTTCCCTTTTTTTTTTCAATAGCTTTAATAGCATTAGTCAAAATTTTTAGTTCATTATTCTTAGAATTACTCATACATATATTATATTAATAAAATACTTTTACTAATATAATATATTTTTCAAAGACATTTCTAAAATGTTATTTTATGACCAGTTGGCAATGAAGTTGTTTTAGGCACTTGTTTTAATGCTGGATTTGGTGGTTTAATCTCAACTTCAACTGGTGGTTGTCCTCTTAATTGAGCAGGTTTTAGTACAAACGCACTATTATTATCATTAAATAATTTATTATAATATTCTAAATTTCTATCAAAATTTTGCATATTCATTGCTACAAATTGACATCCTTGATTAAATGCAGTATTTGGATTGAAATTATTAAAATTTCTAGATAATGGGGGTGTTATAATTGTCATATTTTCTTTATTATATTCAATTATTTCTTTAGATCCATCTCCAGTTGTTAATTGATTATTATTGTAAAGTCTCATAAAAATAGAATTAGATGTAATATTAACTAATTCATCGAGTTTGGTATCAATATAAATCGGATTTGATTTATCAACTATTATAATTATTTTTCCAATAAATTTTTTTAACCATAATGTTCCTAAATTAACTCCATTATTCTCGAATCCAAATTCCGGTCCTAAAAGTCTATCATTTAGATGATTTATAATACTTTTTGCCATTTTATCAAAAATATCTTTATGATTTGTCATTATTCTAAAATGTAATATTAATGGATCAAAATTATTTGGACATTGAGAAGAAAATGCAAATGAACTTATTGTTTGCATTGCTTTATCGAAATTAACATAATTATATGTTTCCTTTAATCTAAAATCATTTGTGCTAGATGTTGATATTACTGGATTATTATCAACTGAATAAATTTCAAAGTCTAAAAATCGAAAACCTTGTTTAATTGTTGTTTCTAGTGCACATGTACTAACAAATGAATTTGTTGGTTGTCCACCAGAACATGAATTGAATGATGATTTAATATAATAATCAAATAATTGATTATTAAAATCATTATGAACTATATTACCATTTGGAGCAAATGAACTAATAAATGTATTATTTTTTTTATACAAAGAGTTTAAATCAATACAGTTTAATAGATTTTTTTGAAGTAGCACAATTCTAATAACCCATAAAACAAGTAAAAATATAACTAAACAAGATATTAATATTATAATTTGCGTGAACAAATCTGTTTTTTTGGTAAAATGATTAATATTTTGTTTAATTGAATTATAACCATATTTTATACTTGATTCCATTATTATTATACTTATAATAATAAAATATAATTTTATCTTTTAAAAATAATAAGTTAAATATAATAAATAATTATTATATAATTATCGATGCCAGGAGGCTTATTAAATTTAGCAGCTACCGGAAATCAAAATGTTATGATTCATGGAAATCCTACAAAAACATTTTTTAAATCAACTTATGCTAAACATACAAATTTTGGTATGCAAAAATTTAGAATAGATTTTCAAGGACAACGAAGCTTACAATTAAACACACAAACTGATTTAACTTTTATTGTTCCGCGATATGCTGATTTACTTATGGATATATATTTAGTTATAGATTTACCAAATATATGGAGTTCAGTATTACCACCCGATGCAACTGCGGATTCTCCACGTAATATATGGAGTCCATATGAATTTAAATGGATTAAAAATATTGGTACTAATTTAATTAAAGAAGTTAGATTTACAATTGGTGGTCATTTAATTCAAAGTTATACTGGAAGTTACTTACAAAATGTTATAGAAAGAGATTTTGATGAAAATAAGAAAAAATTATTCGATATAATGACCGGAAATACTGATGAATTAAATGATCCCGCAAAATTTTATAATGGAAATTATCCAAATGCATTTAATTTTAATGAAAATAGTCTTACTCATGAAATATTACCATCAATAAGGAAAAAACGATTATATATACCAATTAATGTGTGGTTTACATTAATGTCTAAAATGGCATTTCCATTAATTAGTTTGCAATATAATGAATTGCAAATTGAATTTAGATTAAGGCCAATAAATGAACTATTTGTTGTCAGAGATATTGATCATCCTAATAATTATGATTATACACAAACACCATATATTAGAGCAAATCAAAATATGAACAGATTTCAATTATTTAGATTTTTAGAACCCCCACCAAGTGAAAAAATATCATCTACTTCAGATAATTCATATAACAGTAATATTAATAATTGGAATTCTAATATTCATATATTAGCTAATTATTGTTTTTTAGATAATGATGAGGTACGAATTTTTACATCAAAACCACAACAATACTTAATAAAGGAATTTAGAGAATATACATATCATGAATTAGTAGGATCTAATAATGTAGAAATAGAAACAAATGGATTAGTTTCAAATTTTATGTTTTTCTTCCAACGAAATGATATAATATTAAGAAATGAATGGTCTAATTATTCAAATTGGCAATACCAAGATCAAATTCCTAATATTCCTGAACGTAGAATAAATGATTTATCTATTGTATCTACTAGTAATGGTATAAAATTAAATTCTAATTTAGATATATCACAATCACTATACGATATTTCAATGTCGTATCTTATGTATTTTACAAAAAATTATGATACGTCATTAAATACAAGTATTGATTATTTTATAGCTAATCAAAAAAATATTTTAAATGAATTTGCAATATTATTAGATGGTAAATATAGAGAAAACTTATTTAGTGAAGGTGTTTATAATTATATAGATTACTATATAAGATCATGTGGAAAAGGTAAAGAAGGATTATATTTTTACAATTTTGGACTAGGAACAAATCCATTTTCTAATCAACCAAATGGAGCAATTAATCTAGCTAAATTTAATAGGGTTGAATTTCAAACTAATATAATTCGTCCACCATTAAATCCATTTGCTCAAGTTATCGAAATTTGCGATGATGATGGTAATCTAATTGGTATTGAAAAAACAGCAAATAACTTACATGAATATACATTTGATTTAACAGTTCAAGAAGAGAGATATAATATGTTATTATTTACAAATGGAAATGCACAATTAATGTTTGCTTAATATAAATTTTTGTTTTAGATAATTTATAAAAAATTATTATTTTATTTTAGATAATTTATAAAAAATTATTATTTTATAAATTATTGTTTTATTTATACACTTGAAGATTTTTAATTAAAATTCATTGGTGGTTTATAATCGTATGGATTTGGACATTTTATTGGTTCGCCATTTGTATTATTATAACACATTTGTTGTCCAGTAAAGGGATTATCATTTATTAATCTATTATTTGAATTAGCATTAACTAAATTACTTAATTTTGAATCAAGGTTCATATACCCCATATTATCATGTTGAGAAGTATTTAAATTAGAACCAATATTTCTATTATTAGTTGATGATTTAAATAACTCACCTATATAACTATTGAATAACTCACCCATGTGTCCTCTTAATTGTTTTTCAATATCAGAATTATTTCTACCAGTATTTCTATTTTGACGATTTTGTATATTATTAGTTGAATTAATGTCAGATTTAGAAAAATTATTATAACTATCACCACTTAGCTCATTTAATATATTAAGCGGAAGTGATTGATTTCTTTCTAATGATGGAATTGATTTTTGTTTTTTCATTTGTTTAATATCTCCTTTTATATCCATATAATATCCTTCTGATAATATAATATTTTTGTTATTGAATACAAATTCATAAGTATTATCTTTTTTGTTAAATTTAACATCATTTATATTATTACATCTGGAACATTGTGTTCGAACATCCTTATTTGGATTATCTGAATCAAATTTAAACATATTACTCCATGAACATTTAAATGAACTTATAAATTTATGAATGCCATTGTCATTTTTTGTAGCTTGACTACAATCATCAAAACTAATCACACATGAACTATCGCAATTATTTGATTCTATTTTAATATTTGGTTGTATTTGTGGTTGTGGTTGTATTTGTGGTTGTATTTGTGATTGTGATTCATTATTTGAAATAGCTTGTGGTTCAGATGAAGGTAAGTTTTTAGGTTTTTTAATATCAAAAAATCTTTTTCCATTTGGACAACATCTACCTCCATACATTGTATCTGCTTTATCTTTATTTATTCTTAAATTATTATTACAATCACCAAGACTTTTATCATTAAGTGGACCATAATCATTTAGAATATTATCTCCACACATTATTTTAATACGATCATCTATAACTTTACATACCGGAGAAGTAGTTTCTTCCCATGTACATTTATCATTTGAATTATTATTTTCTAAATTTTCTATTAAATTACTATTAAAATTTATTTTACTTATAATTAGAATACCAAATAAAACTATTAAAAAAGAAAATAAAATGATTATTTTATTTTTATTATTCATATTATAATAATTAAATATTTTATTATAATTTTTATTAATATATAAAATATTGAAAAATTATAATAAAATATTTAATTATTATAATATTCAAAAAATTATTAATATATAATATTCAAAAAATTAATATAAATATATATTAATGTCAAGTAAAGAAATTAAGGATGAAATTAATTATAATGATCCAATAAAATCATCAAATGAAATGAATGATGTATCATTAAATTCATTTTCAAATCATAATTTTAAGAAATTTGGAATTTCTATAGTATTTATATTTATATCAATACTAATATGGGGAGTTTTAGGAACAACATGTATTTTTTGGTTAAAACACGCAACTACAACATTTGTAAATTTAAAAAATGCAAAATGTTATAAAAAAAGCGGTGGATCATTAAATTTTTTAGATGTTTATTTTCCTTATGATAAAAACTATTTACCTTATAACTTACCAAAGGGAGAAGGATGTGAAGGTTTAAATCCTGTTGGATCAATTCCTAAAATAAAAGATAATTTATGTGATAATCCTTTTAATGGACTTAAAGGAAGTGGTTCTAATACATTGGAATTAGTTAATAAAGTAGATTTTCCATATAATTATTTTTCAAATATAAAAGATCTTGAAGAAATAATAAATAATAAATCTGTATCAGTTACATCTAGATATTGGAACTTACTAAAAAAAATATCAATTCAAGGGTGGTTATATTCATTTGTAAATTCAAGATATGCATTACATAAAATATTTGAACAAACTAATAATAATAATCAAATTCCATTACCATCTTTTCTTATATTACTTTTATCTCAAATTATTTTTGCAATAATTATATTTATTAGATTTTTTGTTTCATTATTTTCACCAATTGCCCATATTTTCAAAAATATTTATTCAAATGAATTATATAGTTATTTCTTTAAATTCACATCTATTTTAATAAATTCAACAAAGGATAATTATAATAATAGTAATTCAGAAAATTTAATAGAAGGTATTATAAAATTCTTTAAGACTTTATTATTAATATTTGTATCATTTTTAACAATACCAATTGATCTATTTATAATGGGAATATTACTTGTGATAGCATGCTTTATTACTGGTCCAATAACAGGATCTATTTTTATAATATCATTACTAAGTATTTTTATTCAACCTTTTAAATTAATAGAAGGTGCTTTTAAATCTGGAAAATTTGTTGAAATATTTACATGTAATTCTCAATTATTATTATTAATATTTGGTTTTTTTGTTACATACTCGGCAAATAAAAATTTAGATTCATCTATATCTCCATTTATTGCAACATCATATGGGTTATATATTATGTATACAATATTTAATTACTTATTGTCATAAATAAGATATAAAATTTTTAATTTATTAACTTATTATTTATTAATTTATTATTTATTATTAATACAATATAAATATAAATAAAGTTTAAATTATAAATATGGGTAAAAAAAATAAATCAGCTGGTAAAAAAGAATTACCATTTGTAAGTGTTTGTACACCAACATTTAATAGAAGACCATTTATACCTTACGCAATAAAATGCTTTCAACATCAAGACTATCCGCAAGATAGAATGGAGTGGATTGTTATTGATGATGGATCTGATAAAGTTGACGATTTGTTTAAAGATATTCCAAATGTTAAATATTTTTATTATGATGAAAAGATGCCACTCGGTAAAAAGAGAAATATTATGCACAAAAAATCAAAAGGTGATATAATTGTTTATATGGATGATGATGATTATTATCCAAAACAACGAGTATCACATGCGGTTGAAATGCTACAATCACATCCAAGTGCATTAGCGGCAGGATGCAGTGAAATATATATTTGGTTTAAACATATACAACAAATGTATCAATTTGGTCCATATGGTCCTAATCACGCAACTGCAGGAACATTTGCATTTAAAAGAGAACTGCTTAAAGATCATGCATATGAAGAACATGCCGCTCTAGCTGAAGAAAAAGCATTTTTAAAAAATTATACTGTTCCATTTGTTCAACTTGAGCCGAAAAAAGTTATTTTAGTTTTCTCTCATAATCAAAATACATTTGATAAAAAGAAGTTATTAGCAAATGGTGACAATAAATTTCAAAAACCAAGTGAAAGAACAGTTGATGAATTTGTTAAAGAAGATGATCTTAAAGATTTTTATATGAATAAAATAGATGATTTGCTTGCAAATTATGCACCTGGTGATCCTGAAAATAAACCAGATGTTTTAAAACAAATTAAAGAAATAGAAGCTGAACGTGCTAAAATGATACAACAACAACAACAAAGTGGTGGTCAAATCATGATAACTAAAGACGGTCAACAAATTCCATTAAAAAATGATGACATAATTCAAATATTACAAGGTCAACAAAAACAACTAGGTGAACAGCAAGAACAGTTAAAAAAATTAGTTGAACAATTACAAATTAGAGACAATATTATTATGCAATTAAAAGGTAAATTAGAAGAATTTGAAAAAGATAATTCTGAAAATATGAATTATCAAACAAATTATAATTCTGAAGAAAATCAACAAAATACAGTAATTGAAAATAGTGAACAATAATTATTAATTTTTTATTATTAATTTTTTATTATTAATTTTTTATTTAATTAAGTAAAAAATTAATATATATAATGGTAATTTAGTATTCTTTTAATTCTATTTATATCTAGTTCTGTAATATTATAATTTTCAAGAAAATCAACAATTTCATTATCATCATAATTTTCAAACATATATAAAAAATAATTAAATGTGTCTTTAATATTGTAACCTAGTTCATTACATATATTATTTAAAAATGTTGTATTATTGTATTCTGTACTATATTTTGTTAAAATTTTAGTAAATCTTATATCTTCATCTTTGCAATTAATATTTTTCATATTATTACTTTTAAATTCGTTAATATAATTATTATTTTTTAATATTTTTATAATAAAATTTAAATCATTTAATTGCCATATTTGTTTTTGATAAATTATTCTATCTACAAAATCTGTTTTACAATAATTTTCTAAAAATTGATAATAATAATTTATATGATCTTTTGAATTATAATCTAATGTATCGATTATATTTTCATGATATAGTAATCCAACTATAGTTCTATCATTTTCAGATATAATATTGTTGCAATAATTAAATTTTTCATTAATTATATTTTTTGTTATATTTTTAACATTTTTTGATATTGAAATATTATTAATTAATTCATTAATTAGTTCTAAATTAAAATCATTATCATTTAAAATATTTATTAAATTGAATATTTTGTGGAAATTGTATTCAGAATATTCTACTATTTCATCAATATGGTTACTAATATTTTTATTTTCAATGTAATTATTAAATATTATTTCAACCTCATATTTTGTTGGTGAATTTATTTTAAAAACATTGCAAACTTTCATTAATTCTAAAATTTTTTTTTCACTATCTTTATTACCAATAAAGATAACTGGGCAGTTAGTTCGATGTTCTAGTTTCTGTTTTTTAGTTTTTTTAAGTCTAACTAATTTAATTAAATTACCTAGTGTATTTTTATCACTTGAATTTATACTATCAATATCATCAATTATTATAATTATAGTTTTTGGGTTTTTATTGAATAAACTTATAACATTCATATTAGATGAATTATTTTCATATAAATTTTCAATAAAATTACTAGATCTAATATCTGTACCATCAAAATATATAGAATCCATATTATTTTCTTTTAATATATTTTTTACAAATGTAGTTTTTCCACTTCCATTATTGCCGTAAATAAAAATACCTTTCTTTTCATTTTCATCATTATTAAAATTATTTAATAAATTAATAATATTATTCTTAATTTCATTTCTATTAAGTAAATTATTTAGATTACAATTCATAAAGTTATATAATTTATTAAATTATATTTTATATTGTTATAATAAAGTTATAATATAAAATATAATTATTTAAGATGATGTAATACAACTTTCATTATTATTTGTTACTCCATCCCATAATACACCACAATTATGCGCCCAACTATATTTATTGCATAATGTTTCTTTATCACTTGGCCCTGTAAAGTTTACTGGATCAATTTTACTACAATTGTCTGTTTCTGATATACTTTTAGGGTTAATTTTAAGTAAATTTTTACAAACGGTTTTATCACCATCACGTGTAACATTCCAATAATCAGGACATTCTGCAACTACTGGTGGAAAAGTAGCCTTTCGAGATGAATAATACATTACCATACCAATAATAATTAATAATATAATTAATATTATTGTGGCTATTTGTAATACTAACGTATTAAAATTATTAAACATTATATAAAATAATATTTTATTTTTTTTTTCTTAAAATATTATAAATGTCAAATGATGAATTTTTGAAAACTAATTTTAATTATAATAACAAATATAATGGGCGAGTAAATATAATGTCTCAACCTCCAAATCCACTTTTTTTACAAGATAAAATAGTATCTAATTCAAATACATTTCATAATTCACTAAATGGAATACAGGAAACTTCTAATTTATCAAATACTTTCTTTTCTAGAGAGAATATTAGAATCATACAAAATGCTATTAGACGAGGAATATATGATAAATCAAATGGTAAATTTATAATAGGAGAACAAGATAATGATACATTAAATATTATTATGAGAAGTATATATTTACAAAATAGTACAAATTTAGAAACAAATATAGCAAAACAAATAATGAGTTTAAATAATTTGGTTATAAATTATGCAATAAATCAAATTTATGGAGAAGTCAATGGATATATGAAGTATAAAAACGATATATCGACCTTAGCTGTTCCTTTGAATTTACCAATTTATGCAAATAAAACTTCAAATACTTTAGAATTAAAACCATTTTTTTGAGAGAAAA
>TARA_R110002072_G_scaffold150953_5_pt1 | contig 23343 bp, 18 predicted proteins | sample TARA_R110002072 | Tara Oceans TARA_R110002072 (sample SAMEA4397118) | marine metagenome | biome: Polar Biome; feature: [SRF] surface water layer (ENVO:00010504); material: water (ENVO:00002006), including particulate matter (ENVO:01000060) such as... | depth 5 m | reverse complement strand
GGGTGGTCAGGATCTGCGTGTGCACGAGCCGATTGATCACGCACCAGCAGAATCGTTACAGGTCGAGTTCCCCGCCAAGGGTGTTCCGATGCCCGAGGGAAGTGCGGCTCATGAAGCCAAGCCAGAAGCCAAGCCATCAGTTGAAGAGCCAGTGTCCATCAAGCCAGTCTCCGCTCAGTCAGACGCCCCGACCCTCCGCGACGGGCTCTGCGCGATGATCCCGGGGCTGAGCCCCATCGAGACCCGGTGCCCCAAAGCTCCAGGGGTCGAGCTGGCGATTGATGAGCTTGGCCGCTTGCACATGATCGTGAATGACGCCGACACCGACGACGCGATGAACCGCCTGCTCGCGGCTCAGAGCTGGGCCCGCAACAACCTCGCGCTGCTGATCCGCGCCGAGCCCGGGCTCTGCATGCCGACCGCTGATCGCGATGTGGATACCGATGCGTTGATGCACCTGATCGCCGTGGATCCGCGGGCGGTTCGTGATATCTACGACACCCAGGTCCGCGTGTATTCACTCGCGCGTGTCAAGGTCGGCAAGGTCATCGCCCAGATCGCCACGCCGGTGAACTGAGCTGAGTCATACGAACATTCTTGAGCTATAAAAAAGGCCGCGATCGAAATCGCGGCCTTTGTCTTTGCAAACTCAATAGGGATCAGGCCGAGTTGGCCTGCGGGATACGCAGCTCGGTGAGCTGGGATTTGTTCTCGATCGCGTGGGCGTTGATCACATACTCCGCGCCATCGTTCTTCTGGTCTGGGAGATCGTACATGTGATCCATCATCACTTCTTCGAGCACCGCTCGCAGTGCACGGGCACCGGTCGCCCGCTTAGAAGCACGCTGGGCGAGCAGCTCGAGCGCGTCTTGGGTGAAGGTCAGCTTCGCGCCCTCAAGGCTAAAGAGGTGCTGGTACTGACGGATCAACGCGTTCTTGGGCTCGGTCAAGATCTGGATCAGCGCCTCGTTGGCCAACGGCATCAGCGGCGTGATCACCGGCAGACGCCCGACAAGCTCGGGGATCAATCCGTACTCGACGACATCCTCATTGGTGATCTGTGACTGGAGCCACTCACGCTCGGCGTTGTCGTCGATGAAGTGCTTCCGCTCGTTGTCAGCGCCCGATTCGTTGGCCACGCCGAAACCGATCTTGGTCTGCCCGAGTCGGCGACGCACGATCTCATCGAGCCCGACGAAGGTCCCGCCCACGATGAACAGGATGTTGGTCGTGTCGAACTGGATGTACTGCTGCTCGGGGTGCTTGCGTCCGCCCTGGGGGGGCACATTGGCGATTGTGCCCTCGAGCATCTTGAGCAGCGACTGCTGCACACCCTCGCCCGACACATCGCGGGTGATCGAGACATTGCCCGAGGACTTGCCCACCTTGTCGAGTTCGTCGATGTAGATGATCCCACGCTGGGCCGCCTCGACATCAAAGTCGGCGGCTTGCAGCAGCTTGAGCAGCAGGTTCTCGACATCCTCGCCCACATAGCCCGCTTCAGTTAGCGTAGTCGCATCGCCAATAGCGAACGGGACCTTGAGCATCCGGGCCATGGTCTTGGCGAGCAGCGTTTTGCCCGAGCCGGTGGGCCCGATGAGCAGGATGTTGGACTTGTCGAGCTCGATATCGTTGGCCTGCTCGGATTCTGAATGCAGCAGACGCTTGTAGTGGTTGTGCACCGCGACCGAGAGCGATCGCTTGGCCAGCTCCTGCCCGATCACATACTGGGCCATGAACTCCACGATCTCGCGTGGCGTCGGGATCTCGGAGAGCGATGCAGAGACCGCCGAGACGCGCTTGCGTTCCTGGCGGAAGATGTTCTGGCAGAGCTCGACACAGTTCGAGCAGATGTACACTTCGCCCGGCCCTTCGACCATCGGCCCGACCTCGCGCGAGGTCTTGCCGCAGAATGAGCAGGTGGTGATTTTGCGTCCCTTGAATCCGCTGCCGCCCGATGAACTATCGGAGCCATCGGAGCCATCGGAGCCATTGCCGCCGATCGAGCCGGAGTTGCCTCCTGAGCCGGATCCCGAGCCGTCCGAGCCGGTGTCCGAGGCGTTCTTTGGCGAGCTCTGGCGGTTGGTGGGGGATTGATCTGTCATAATGCGTGTAGCCTCTCGGTGGTGGAAACAAATAGCCCCGTCCCAAAGCAGGGAATCATGGGGTGTCACGATGGTATCGGCCTTCCGACACCCCCGGCTCAACCCTTATCTGCGGGGTTTTTCAGGTTCTTGGCGCACACCTTGCGCCCTTCAAAAGGAGCCAGAAAACCCTAGACTCGCCGCCGGCTCGGCACCACCTCCATGGCGTGCAGATTCCAAAGCAACGGCGGTTTTATCCAGATAATCGGTACAAACCCACCCTGTTTTTGGAGGGGTTCTGAAGTGTTCGTGTGCTCACGGCGGATCGTTGGGCTCGATACTCAATGTGTCCTTTTCGCCAAGCTCGTCATCCTTCATCTGGCGCGACGCTTTCTCGATGATCGCTCGTCGGGTCTGATCGAACTCTTCTTTGGTGATCTGCCCGGTCCGTTTCATCTCGTCGAGGTGCTCGAGGAGCCCGCCGCCCGGCGAGTTGGAGCGCGAATCCTCCGAGGACATCATTCTCCGTCGAACGCTGTAGAGGATCACCGCGCCCAAAATCAGCACCACAAAGAGCAGCGCGATCGCGAGCCAGTAATCGGGATCAGCCGCGGCCCCTTGCGCGAGCAGGGGGCTCGTTGGTGCGGGGAATATGGCGAAAAAAATTGGAGTGGGCATGCAAAATAATACCACACCAGACCGAGGTTGTGAGGCCCTCGCCTGCTTGTTTTCCAAGCAGCGGCGTGTATTTATGGACAACCGGCACTGAACAGATCAAAGAAGATTGCGACATCGTAGAAATCGAAGACCCCGTCGTTGTTCATATCCGCGAGCGGGTGTTGGTTGTCGTAGGCCTCGCCGAAGAAGGCGATGTCGGCGATATCAAGCACGCCATCTTCAACGAGATCAGGGCGGCAGGGGAGTTCGAGGTCGAGCAGATCGATTTCCTGAGGTGGCGCGCCGAACTGGGTCAGGTAAGCGCGATCATTGATCACGCTCACCCCATACGCATACCCGGTCGAGTCCTGTTGCCCGAGGAGCACAAGCTCCGCGGGGTTGCGTGCATCAACCACGACCAGCCCACCAAACCCATCGGCGACAAACACCGTCGAACCAACCATCGTGACCCCGAGAGATATGCCCGGGGTGTTGTATTGCCCGATCAGCACTGGTTTCTCCGGATCGGTCATGTCCAGCGTCATCAGCCCGCGATCGAGGTTGGCGACATAGGCCGTCGTGCCGACAATTACATATCGCCGTGGATCATCGAGCAGGTCCAGCATCGGGTTGGGGGCGTGTCCAACAGCATGGTCGGTCCGCTCCTGAACGAAGCCGTCGGGGGCCGGATGAGTATCTTGCTCTGGGTCATCCGCTGATCGAGCCGGTTCATCGTCGGGTACAGCAGCAGGGGGGATGCACGCGTAGGCACAGACCGGCGCAGCAAGCAGGGCAAGCGCGGTGCAGCGTAACAGCTGAAGATGGAGCGAAAAAGCGTGCGACATGGCGGATAGATCTAGAGTCCGTCGGGTTGAGCGGATCGGGGTTGAGTGGATCCGATGCTAGCCATGAAAACTTAGGCAGAATGGGGCAAATAGCGTATTTCGTGGGCAGAATTTTCGCAATGGGGGTTCTTACTCAGGGAGCCGGGTTTGCAGTGCCTGTTGTAGGCGGGTCACCAGGGCTTGGTCCCGCCCTCGGGGCTCGCTGGCTCTGCTATGGGCAAAGTCATAGGCCGTGAACGGGCACTGCTTGCGTCGGGTCGGATCCTCTGTTTCGAACCGCGGGATGCAATGCCCGTGGAGCTCGGGGGCCTGGTTGCATAAGACCAGGTAGTTGATCCGCAACGAGCCGGTCGCGGCCATAATGGCGTCTCCAAGGATCGTCATCTCGAGGAAGAACTGGGCGCGATCCTGATGCGTGAGCTCGTTGGGCGATGGGACGATGACTTTGGGGATCAGCATGCAGCAGCCCGTGATCTGGGCTGGCTGGTTGGGATTGAGTATCGCGTAGCTGCTCGGGAAGGTCGCGAGCAAGAGCGGCGAGTCGTGGTGCACGATCTGATACAGGAACTCGGTGATCGGTGGACGCGTGTTGGTGGTCATGGTGGAGGGTAGCCGATGAAGTGCACTCGAAAAAAAACCGCCACTCGAAAGTGGCGGCTTTTCAGTTTGTGTTGCGATGAACGCAGCGGGTTTAGCCGCGACGGCTCATCCGACGCTTGACACCCAGTGGGATCAAGAGGCCAAGGCCAGCGAGTGCTGCGGTTGGCAGTGGTACGATCGAAGCACCGATGTTCAGCTTGTAGCTGAAGGCCTCGTCGTTGGCGACGGCACCGTCAAAGCCATTGAGGATGATGGAGTCATCGCCCGCGGTGTCATCATCGTAACCCGATACGCCGACAAAGTATGTGCCTGCAGCCAAATCGAACTCACTCATTGACAGTGGAGTGGATCCTGAGAGCGATGCCAATACAGTGACGCCATCAGAAGTGACGACCTGCATCGAAGCGCTGTGTGGGCCGGCGATGCTGAACACAGTGTTGAACTGGAGGGTCGCATCCGCAGTGATTGTGAATGAGAACCAGTCAACATCGCCACCAGCGGTGATTGAGCCGTCGCCAATTTCGCTGAACGAGCTAGAGAATGTACCAATGTCGGAAGCTGATCCGGTGGTGTCTCCAACGACTTCCGTGAAGCCAGCTTGCGCTGCTCCGACTGCTCCAGCAGCAACGAGTGCGGCTACGATAGTTGAATTTTTCATGTCTTCTCCTCTGTAATCTCTTCTGTAGCTTGAGTTTCCCCAAACGGTTTATGAGCACACCGAACACATCGTGGTGGGCAATTCATCCCTCATGTCATCCTCGGCGAACTGTTTTTGACCTATCCAGTGCGGAAGGCCAGCTCATTTCGGAAGAACATCTGTTCTAGAATATCACGACAAAGTGGGCTAATCAATACAATTGCAATGAGTTAGCACGAAATTGCTCGGAATTTTGAAAATTTGAGATTCAACTCAAAATTCAACGCCCAATAAACCATATTCGGTATTTGTCCATATAAATGTCCCTTTGAGCAATGGCGAAAATGGATGCTGAACCCAGTTGTGTTCGGGTATTGAACGGAGATGGGTCTGCCGTCATCTCAGTGATCGAGCAGCCTCTATAGGTAGTGTGCCGCGAGGAGTTTGGTAAGAAACCGATAAATTTCCGATTATGTTTCTGAAACAGTACTTGAAATTGGATGGGCTTCCTGTATATTGCGTGCATGGACCAAGCGCCCGCCCAACCAGAAACTGCAGAACAAGTCGCCACCGTCGACCAGTTCCAGAACGACATGACACAGGTCATCGGGCTGGCGAGCGATGCGTACTGCCGGATCATCGAAGAGAAATGCCCCGGGTCCAAAGCGGTCAGCGCCGTGTGCTCGGCTTTCGGGATCCATCGCAAGCTCGCCTGGCAAGTCATCAAGGTCGCCTACTGCGACGATCCGTTTGTCGCCGCCAAGCACATGCCTTCCAAAAAGAGCACCGATGTGTGGGTCCACGCGGTGGAGGCTTCGGGCATTGATACGCAGCTGGTCGATGCCGTCCGTCGGGCGGAGGTCCGGTTCCAGGAGCTGATCAGCACCCACGCGTCGAGCAAATCCGAGTTTGACATCCTCGTCGAGTCCTCGGCCCAGAACGAAGACACCAGCACCGAAGAGCGCTGGCGTCAGCAAGCTTTCGAAGGCAACAGCTTCACCTGGGGGGTGCACTGCCGGGTGATGATGGGCGTGTGCGTGCTGATGCCGTCGGACGATAAAGAAGATTATTTCCATCTGGCGCAGATCCGCGGTCTCATGGGCTACCGCCAGAGCCGACCCGGCGTGCGATGGCTGCTCAACCAATCGGTCGCGGTCGATGATCATGTGGCCCACGAACAATCCATGGAGCGTGTTGCGCTCGATCCGGAGGCCGCGTTGGCCCACAACGGCGTGCCCGTGCTCCCCGAGTTCTGCTCGTCGCCGATGCCCGCGTTCACTCGGACCAAAACCCCAGACGGGATGATGCAAGACGAGTTTCTCTCATCCGAGATCGGGCTCCAGGGTCAGCGGACCCTCGTGACGGGCGAGCTGCTGAGAAACATCGCCCCTACGCACGCGACACCCAACGACAAGACCGCGCACTTCGGGACCGGTGTCCGGATCCCGGCAGAGATGCTCAACTTTGATATCTATGTTCGCGCCGGGCTCTTCGGGGAGGTCGAACGCGAGCTGCGCGTGTTCTCTGATGTCGCATCGAAGCTGACCTTTCAGGATATCGATGTGCTGAGTGTGAGCGACAAGATCGTGAATCTAGGGCTCGGGCTCAAGCGGGCGCACGCCCCGGACCTGCCCGGGCACCAGAGTTTTACCCAAGCAATATTCCACCGCCTCGAGCTCGATCCCAACGAGTATGAGTTGTACAGGATCCGCATGGCCTTCCCGCCCATGCCCTCGACGGTGATGATGAAACATGAGTTGCTCCCCAAGGACGAGGGGCGATCGTAAGTAGAGCATGTACGCTCGAGTTTTGTGTTATCGCGGCGATGGCCGCAAGTATTCTAAATGGAGATTGAAGATGAAAAAGGCAATGACAACAATCGGTATGCTGGCACTGATCAGCGGTTCAGCGATGGCTGATATCTCGGTAAGCAACTACGACGATCTGGACGAAGGGTTCTTCGGCGATTCGTTCCACTACAACGGGGTCACCTACTCCGATGTCAACAATGTGGACGGCGTGTTCCCTGACGGGAGCACCTTCGAGGCCGGTGGTGGTATTGAGGGGCTCGGGACTACCATTATTGTTGAGAATGCAACGCTGCTCTATAACGATTTTCCGGAATGGGGCTCAGCGAACAACGCGCTCACCTTTGGCACTTCATTTATCCCAGGCGACAATCTCTCAATCGGTGCGCTCTCGACCGTCACCATGACGCTTGATTCAGTCTCGGACTTCGCATCCGTCGATATGGCATTCTTTGAGAACGGCCCTTGGGGCGGTATCGAGTATCACATGGACGCGATGATGGGGGGGCAGGTCGTCGGGACTGATTCGTTCACCATCTCGGACTTCGGCGGTCGCGACAACATCGCGTTCGACTCGCTGAGCGTGGATGGCGTTGAGTTTGACTCGCTGCGTATCTACGGCACCTTCGGTACCGAGAACTCCGGCGGCCGCGTACTGCTCGATAACCTCACCCTCAACTCGGTGCCTGCACCGGGTTCTATGGCCATGATCATGGGCACCATGGGCATGATGGCCCGTCGTCGCCGCTAAAGCCGTGATTATCGAATCAGTCAAGACTGACTGAGTGAAGTTTTATTGTTGTGTTCTTTCATATGTCCTGCATCGGTGTGATCGCCGGTGCAGGATTTTCTTTGCGCTCAAGAGCGGCCAGATCTACTTTGGTGTTAGAACGAACCCGAAGCGATCTCCTCGCGGATCGGCATCAAGAGATTCGGCAGCGCGTACTGATCGACAAGGTTCTGCCCACGCTCGATCATCTCGTCGAGCCTTGGCGTGAGCTCTTCGAGGTTCTTGACCGGATCGTATTTGCGCAATGTCAGATACACCGAGATCGGATCGGGGTTGGCCTCCGATGATTTTTTGCCCTTTGATCGCGTTTTGACCTCGAAGTGGCACTCGAGCCCCTGGTCGTCGATCAGCTTCATCCCCATCGAGGGCTGACAGTCGAGTACATTGATGGCTTCGGTATCGAGCAGCGCCGCGATGGGCGAGCCGGCGAAAAGGGCGTTGGCCGTGATCGCGTCGTGGTTGCCCTTGGCGGCCAGATCGAACCCATAGAGCAGCTCGATGTACTCGATGTCCAATGGCGAGATCGACAAGAAGTACGGCGAGATCTCGCAGGCGGTCCGATGGATCGAGTACATGTCCTCGGCGGTCGATGGGTTCACCACACCGGCGCGGACCGATGCGTTGCGGATCGCCAGCCAGCGGTGGGGCGAGGCATTGGGGGCAGACTCGAGGGCGAGTTCCTCTTTGTAGCGACGGAAGGCGCTCATCTCTGGGTACGAACGCCGGGTGCGCTCGAAGAGCTCAAGCACCGGCTCACGATTGGTCGGCAGCTCCATGCGGACGCTGAGCTTGGTGTTGATGTAAAAATCGGAGCAGAGCGCCCGGTAGGTGCTTGGCATGGTCTGGCCTCCTTGCGCAGATGATGACTCACAATAATGATCCAGTGTATCCGCAAGCTCGCGCGGGGGGCTCGATATCGCACAGACCCGCCGATATCGCCAGAAATGGGGACAATCTGTCGATAAACACCGCTGTGCTTGTGGACGATTTGGGGCGAACCACGGGCGAAACAGCCGATTGATTGGGCGTGACCAAGCCCGACAACACCCCATCCGACTCGCTGCCCGATCAGCGGCCCAATCAGTCCGACGATAGCGTCGGCAAGCACACCCGCACGGTCGCCGGGCTCACGCTGGTCTCGCGCGTGATGGGCATGGTGCGTGACTTGATCACCGCGCGGGTGTTTGGCGACACCGCAGTCGGCTCGGCGTTCGGGGCGGCCTTCGCGATCCCCAACATGTTCCGGAGACTCTTCGGCGAGGGTGCGCTCTCGGCGGCCTTCCTCCCCGAATACACCCGCATGAGCGACAGCGATCCCGAGAAGGCCAACGCCTTCGCCTCGCTGACCATCGGGTTGCTCGCCTTGGTCACCGGCGTGCTCACCATTGTCATCGAGCTGGGATTGCTGGCCGTCGTGATCTGGGCCCCCGAAGACCCGGAGCGGGTGTACTCGCTCAAGCTCATCATGGTGATGCTCCCCTTCATGCCCATGATCTGCATCGCGGCCATCTTGGGCGGGATGCTCCAGACACTCGGACGCTTTGGCCCATGGGCCGCCGCGCCGATCCTGCTCAACCTGTGCATCATCGGAGCGGCCCTGCCGTTCTTCTGGGTCGAGGGTGCGGACCCGCGACAATGGGCCTACTCCATCGGGATCGCGGCCGTCGTGTCCGCGTTGCTCCAGGTGCTCTGGTCGCTCTGGGCCCTGCGCGGCAAAGTCCGCTGGACAAAGGGCGTGTCCCAAGCACGATCCGATGGGAAGCTCATGCTCGCGCGGATGATCCCAGTCATCATCGGACTGGGAACCCTCCAACTCAACGCCTTCGTTGATACGCTCATCGCGATGTACCCCAACTGGGTCGGGCCCACGATCTTCGGCTCGCCCTACCCGCTCGACGAATCCTCCAACGCGGTGCTCTACTACGCCCAGCGTTTGTACCAGTTCCCCCTCGGGGTATTCGGGATCGCCGTCGCCACGGCCGCGTTTCCGGCGCTGGCGCGCGTCGCCGGCGACAAGCAACGATTCAGCGATATGCTCGCCCGTGGGGTCCGCCTGAGCCTCTATATAGGATTGCCCGCCAGCGTCGGGCTCTTGATCGTCGGCCCGGGGTTGATCCGCGTGATGTATTCTGGATTCGGCGCGGGCGAGGGCTCTGCTAGTCATGGATTTTCCGAAGACGGCATCATCCGGGCGAGCGCCGTGCTGATGGGCTACGCGATCGCAGTCTGGGCGTACTCGCTCAACCAGCTCTTCACCCGCGCGTTCTATGCCCAGAACGACACCAAGACCCCGATGCGGATCGCGTTGGTGATGGTGGGGGTGAACCTGTGCCTCAATGTCGTACTGATCTGGAAGCTGCGTGAAGCCGGGCTCGCGTGGTCCACCGCGATCTGCGCCATTGGGCAGACCATCGGGCTGATGATCGCGTCCAAGCGTCGGCTCGGGGTGACGCTCGTGATCGATGGCTACCAACCCGTTGTTAAGATCGTCATCGGATCCCTGGTCATGGGCGGACTCTTGATCGGGGTGCTCATGGTCTATCCCCAGCCGATGGCGTGGGGCGGGCAGCTGGCGCGGGTCGCTGTGCTCACGGGGGTGGGTGTTGCCGCGTACGCGGTTTGGTCGATAGTGATGAAGATGGACGAGCTGGGATGGCTGCTCTCAAGGTCAACCAGCGATCAGAAGTAAGAATCAAGGAGCGCCCATCAAAGGGCGAAGCGCATGATGAACAACGAAAACAAGCAGAACGAATACAAGCGGACAGTTCAGGTCGGGATCTTTATCGCACTGGCCATCGCATCGGTCGGACTCAGCGCCTGCAACACCGTCAGCGGCGTGGGCAAAGACCTCCAAGAAGCCAGCGACAATGTCAAGGAAGCGATCGAGGACTAATCCAACCACGATCGGGCACCGTGATCGACCTTACAGGAAAACCCATCATCATCACCGGCGCATCGAGCGGCATCGGCGCCGCCGCTGCGATCGCGTGCGCCCGACAAGGTATGCCCGTCGCGCTGTTCGCGCGCCATGAGGACAAGCTCAACGAGATCAAGGAGCGGATCGAAGGCGCGGGCGGACACGCGATCGTGGTCTGCGGTTCGGTCGACGATGTCGATGCCAATCACGAGCTCATCGCCCGCACCCAAGAAGCCTTCGGCGACATCTACAGCGCCATCGCCAACGCCGGGTACGGGCTCGAAGCCGAATGCGCGACGGTCGATATTGAAGCGGTGCGTGCGATCTTCGAGGTGAACTTTTATGGCTCGATGAACCTTGTCCAGCCCATGGTTGCCGAGTTCCGCCAGCGGGGCACCGGGCACGCGATGATGGTGTCGAGCGGGCTCAGCAAGATCGGGCTGCCGTACTACGGGGCGTACTGCGCGACCAAAGCCGTTCAAGATCACTTCTGCCGGGCGATGCGCCTCGAGCTCCGCGGCTCGGGTGTACATGTCTCGAGCGTGCATCCGGTGTTGACCAGGACCGGGTTCCACGAAGCCGCGGCTCGCCACTCGGGCGGCAAGCTCAAAATCAGCCGATCCGCGCGCATGCAGACCCCCGAGCGCGTCGCCGATGCCATTGTCCGCTGCCTCAAGAAGCCCAAAGGCGAGGTCTGGACGAGCTGGGTCTCACGCATCGGGCTGGGCGCGAGCGTGATGATGCCCGGGCTCACCGATTGGTGTTTGTTAAAGATGGTCGACAAGCACCGATCGGCCAAAGACGATCCGACCAGCTGAGACATCGAATCACAGCAGTGTTTACGCCATCAGCGGGGCGCGTCCCAGTGCCCTGCGGGTGTCGGCGAGCTGCCCGCAGTGCAGGCTCGGGTGGATGGCGATGAAGGTGAAGCACAGGCCCTTGGTGCCGAAGAACACTTTCCATTCTTCGGGGCAGCCCGGCGCGTCGTCATCGAGGTCGGCATCGGTGATCGAATCAAGGTACGCCATGGTGTCTTTGTGAGCATTTTCGTAGTCGGCCATCAGCGAGTCAAAGCTCGGGTAGATCGAGGCGTCCGCGCTCGGCTCGGTCTTGTAATCAAAGAGCTCTTTGAGGTGATCGAGAGGGCAGGTCTCCTTGCCCATGATCAGGCAGTGGAGCAACGAGGATTCGGAATAGGCCAGGTGCCCTAAGACCCAGAGCGCGTGGTTGCCGCCCTTGACGGTGGGCTGGGCGACGGGCTCGGATTTGAGGTCCACCAAGAGCTGGGTGGTCATGCCTCGGGAGGTGGCGATGGTGGCTTTGATAAAGTCGATGGCGTTCATGGGGTGCTCCTGGCTGGGGTGTGATTTTTCTGTGCGGAGCAGCATGATACCGTTTTGTTCGGTATGCAATCAAGCGTGATCATAAAAAAACCGCACCCATCGGGGTGCGGCTGTGATTTGCTTATCTATGCGATGCTCAGCCCTTGGGGCCGCCCGAGAGGATGTCGGCGGGCAGGTCGTGCTTGGCGTCGTTGGTGCGGAAGAGCTTGGCGAGCTTGACGGCCTGCGCGTCATACGCGGCTTTGTCGTCCCAGATGTTGCGTGGGTCGAGGATCTCATTGGGCACGCCTTCGACGGCGGTGGGCATGTTGAGCCCGAAGACCGGGTGCTCGACGGTGTTGGTGTTGTCGAGCGAGCCGTTGAGGATGCCGGTGACCATCGCGCGGGTGTAGGGCAGGCTGAAGCGCTTGCCGTTCTCGCCGGCGGGGCCCCCGGACCAGCCGGTGTTGAGCAGCCAGACATTGGCGCCGTGTTCTTTGATCCGGTCAGCGAGCATCTGTGCGTACTCGGCTGGTCGGCGTGGCATGAACGGGCCGCCGAAGCAAGGTGAGAAGTTGGGGGTTGGTTCGTTGACACCTTCTTCGGTGCCGGCGACCTTGGAGGTGTAGCCGTTGATGAAGTAGTACATCGCCTGCTCGGGTGTGAGCTTGGAGATCGCGGGGAGCACGCCGAACGCGTCGGCGGTCAGGAAGATGACATTCTTGGGATGCCCGCCGACCGATGGGATCTGAGCGCCGGGGATGAAGTCCACCGGGTAGGTCACGCGGGTGTTCTGGGTGAGCGAGACATCGTCGTAGTCGGGGATTCGGGTTGCCGGGTCGATGACGGTGTTCTCGAGCACGGACCCAAAGCGGATCGCGTCCCAGATCTGAGGCTCATTCTCATGAGTGAGCCCGATGACCTTGGCGTAGCACCCGCCCTCGAAGTTAAAGACGCCCTCTGGGCCCCAGCCGTGCTCGTCGTCGCCGATCAGGGCGCGATTCTCGTCCGCAGACAGGGTCGTTTTGCCGGTGCCGCTGAGCCCGAAGAAGAGGGCGACATTGGACGGGTCATCCTTGGCGATGTTGGCCGAGCAGTGCATCGGGAAGACGCCGACTTCTGGCATGTCGTAGTTCATCGCGTAGAAGAGTGATTTCTTCATCTCGCCGGCGTACTCGGTGCCGAGGATGATGACGATTTTCTGTTCGAGCGACTGGGCGATGAAGGTCTCGGAGCTGACGCCGAGGGCGGCTTGTTCCTCGGCCGTCAGCTTGTGCATGCCCGCGTTGATGACGGTCCAGTCGTGGTTCCACGAGCCGTCGCCGGCGTCGGATGCCGAGCCGGGCTTGATGAACAGGGTCTGGGCGAAGAGCGAGTGCCACGCCATGGTGGTGACGACCTTGACGCCGAGCCGACGCGAGACATCCGCGCCGGTGAAGCCCTCGAAGACAAACACTTCGTCCTGGGCATTGATGTACTTGGTGGCGATGTCGAGGGCGGTGTCGAACTGCGTCTGGGTCATCGGCTGGTTGACCTTGCCCCAGTCGATGTTGTCGTGGATGGCGGGGGAGTCAACGAGGTACTTGTCGGTCGGTGAGCGTCCGGTGCGATCGCCGGTGTTGACCGAGACGCAGCCGTTGGCGGCGAGCTGTCCTTCGCCGCGCCGGATGACGCGCTCCATGAGCTCAGCCGATGAGCAGTTGGTGTGGGTGCGATCTTTGGAAAGATTGAGTTGATCGGTGACGGCGCTCATGGACGGGCTCCTCTGGTCCTTTGCCCCCCGCGGCCTCTCGAGCGGCGGGGGATTGTGTGATCGGCGAGCGAGGTGTGCTTGACAGGGATGGGAACAACGACTTGAACAACACCCGGGCGCAATACCAGGGTTCCCCTCGCTCGATTGTCAGGTGAGAATTGTAGCCCTGAAGGTCGGAAATGTTGTGAATTCTGTCAGTGAACAGGCAGACTTTGGGGGGTGATCGGTGCTATATTCTCCTCGCAGGGCGACCCCTTGGGTTCGCCTTCTTGCTGGTGGACGTAGCTCAGTTGGTAGAGCACCTGGTTGTGATCCAGGATGTCGCGGGTTCAAGCCCCGTCGTTCACCCTTTTCCGATCAGTTCAGGCCGCCTCTCATCGAAGATGGGGGCGTTTTTTTTGTAAATGGACTGATCGATTATTGATTGCAATGATGATCGCGTTAGGCGGCCTGACGAGCGGGCGATGCAGTGGCTCTTTGCTCACTGATGAGCCGGATGCAGGTTTCGAGGAGCAGATCCTTGTCGATTGGCTTGGTGAGGTACTCGTTGCAACCAGAGTCCAGGCAGTGCTGGCGATCGCCCTCGAGCGCGTGGGCCGTGACGGCCATGATCGGGGTGTCGATCCCGGCTTCGCGGATCTTCACCGACGCGAAGTACCCGTCCATCACCGGCATCTGCATGTCCATAAGGACCAGATCAAACGGTGTGTGGGCGGTATCCGCTTCGAGCACCGCGCTCAGTGCCTGCTGCCCATCGCAGGCGAACTCGATCTGGGCGCCCGTCGTGCTGAGGATATGCTTGAGCAATATCCGGTTATCTTTGGCATCATCGACGACCAAGACCCGGCAGTCATTGAGCACGCCGGGGGCATCGGCGGAGGGTTGCTCCCCGTGCGAGTCGGCGATGCTCGGTGATGCCGCGGCCAGCTCCCCGGGATCGATGGTGACCCGGAAGACCGAGCCCTCGTTGAGCGTAGATTCCACGGCGACATCGCCGCCCAGCGCTCGCGCGAGATCGCGTGAGACCGCCAAGCCGAGCCCCGCGCCCCCGAACTGGCGGGTGAGCGTGTCCTGACCCTGCCTGAACGGATCAAAGATGGTCTTGAGTGATTCGTGGTCGATCCCCACCCCGGTGTCGGCGATGACGATCTCGAGCACCTGTGTTTGATTGACCTCGTTCATCTGTGCGCTGATGTCGATCGTGCCCGAGGGTGTGAACTTGATCGCGTTCTCGGTGATTTTGGTGAGGATCTGTTCGAGGCGCTTGGGATCGGTGGTGATCCGCTGCGGGCAGGATGGATCAATCGTGAGGTTGATCTGCAGGTCTTTGGTCAGGGCTTTGGCCGTCGCGCCGCGGTAGAGATCCGAGAGGATCTTAGTCAGCTCGCAGGGCTTCTTGGCGATGCGGAGCTGGCCGGCCTCGATCGCGGACATATCGAGCATATTCTCGATCAGCGCGGTGAGCTCAGCGCTCGAGCTGTAGATCGATTGAGTCAGGCGCGAGCGTTCGGATTCGCTCAACTCGCTGGTGTTGAGCAGGTCGGCGAAGCCCATGATCGCCGTCATCGGCGTGCGGAACTCGTGCCCGATGTTGGTCAGCAAACGCCAACGCACCGCGTCGGCCCGCTGGGCCTGGTTGATCGCCTTGGTCAGCTGGGCCACTTGGCGGCGGATAATCAGGAAGGTCGGCTCGATCACAAACAGCAGGATCGCCACGAGCACACCGATCAGGATCGCCATGCCAAACTTCGCCCGCCCGATGCTCGACGCGATCGTGCGCTTGTACGCGCGTTCGTACTCATCGAGGACCTGGTTCATCCGTGGAAAGAACAGGGCGTGGGCTTGCTCGATCTCGTCTTTGGCCGCATTGACCCGATCGAAGGTCTGCTGGTCGATGTAGGGCGCGCGTCGGATCATGCTGATCGTGAGCGACTGCAGCTCATCGGACGAACGCACAAGCTGACGAAACGGCAGCTCAACATCCTCGTAGGTGTCTTCTCGTTCTGTTGGGCTGTTGCCGTCGAGCTTGAACGAAGACCAGCCTGATGAGAGCTGCGTATGGGTGTTCTGTAGATCGCTCGTTGAGCTCTGGAGCTCGGTGAGCACGGGCTTGAGTGAATCCCACTCGCCCATTCGGATCGCGATATCGATCTTGAGCGCATCGGTGACGATGCGCTGAGCGAGCTCGCGTTGACGCCCGGCGAGGTTGATCTTGGTGGCCGAGGTGTTGTCGAGCGATGAGGTGGTACGGATGATCATCACCGAGGAGAGCAACGCGATAAACAACGCGAAGGAGATCGCGAGGATTCTGAACTTCTTGATGTTCTTGCTGATCTCGTTGCTGTTGAGTGACTTCATGTGTGGATATCCGTTGTGCTCTTAATCAATCGCACATCGAGTTATCGACCCGATCGGGCATCATCTGAATCCATGGAGGCCAGAATCTATGGGATGTGGTGTTCAGAATCGCTCGGGGCGGCCGATCAAGCAGCCTTGCCAGCTTGATTATCGGCCTGGGCGCACAACGAGCGGATCTCTGCGATCTGACCACTCAGCGACCCCAGATCGCCCGAATCCGCGATGAGTTCACCCACAGCACCCGCCAGCTCGCGGAGCGATTTCATGCCGAGCAGGGACGCGATGCGTTTGATCTTGGTGCAGGTGATGTACAGGTCTACACCGTTCTCAGATTCGATCTGTTCATTAAGCACGCTGGTGATCTTTGTCAGCTCTTCGAGGAGCTTGGCCGCCGATCCCTTGTCCACACGACTGCGCACGCGTTCGAGGGTGGGCGCGGTCCATTGATTGATTAGGAACTCGCCGAGTGCGCACAAGAGCGTCTGTTCGTTGAGCGGGATGGGCAAGAACATGTCCGCGGCCGACAGGCGGATCTGCTGCTTGGTGGATTCGTCTTCGAGCGCGTTGCCCGCGAGGATGACGGGCTTCATAAACCCGGATTCCCGCAGTGATCGGATGAACTCGGGCCCGGATCGGTCGCCGACATCGAGGGTAACGAAGAGCAGGTCCACATCATGGATGCCCCGCTCGAGCGCTTCCGCCGCGCTGTCGGCGAATCCGAAATCTAGGTTCGTCGTCAGCAGGTACTGGCGCACAAAGGGGGTAATGCTCGGGTCGTTGCCGACAAAGAGGACCTTGCCGACAAGCTGGGGGGTCTCAACAGTTTCGAGCGAGCTGATGCCCGCGAGGATGTCGGGTTCGATGTATTCTTGGATGAAGATCTCGTGCTCGAACTTGATCCCGATCTCGTGGACCACGCCGCCCCGGTGATCGCATCGGCACACGGTGCCCTTGATCTCGACGGGCTCGCCGGTGGCTTTGGTGAGGGTCGATTGCACGGCGCTTCCCGGGTAGATGAAGTTCGAGTGGAGCACCGACATGCCCCCACGGGAGATGTTCCTGGTCGCCACGGCGATCTTTCGGCGTTGTGAGTGTTTGCCCGGATCGAGCGTGAGCTCGAAGCACGGATCAAAGTATTCGATCCGCGTGAAGTGCCGACTCGGGGCTTTCTTCGCCGCCTTGGGCGGCTGATCACCGTTCGATTCGAGCTTGCTCAGCAGCTGCGAATACGCCTGGGTGCCCAGTCCCAGCGAGTTGCGTTGATTCGCGCCGAGTTGTTTGTTGGTGTGTTTCACGCGGGGTTCTTTGGGCTATGCAATGGTCGTGCGGCTTGGTGTTATGCGGCTGATTTCGCTTTGATCCGTCGGCAGGTGACCACGAGGGTTCTGATCTGTGGGGCGCAGTCCTTGAGCTCGCCGGCGGCGAGTGTTTTCTGGGCCCCGAGCGCCAGCTCCGAGATCGTCGGGAACCCGAGCGGGGACGCGGCCCCCGAGAGCGTTCGGCAGATCTGCAGGCACGCGGGCCCATCATTTTCACGCAGGGCCTTCTCCAGATTGATCGCCATCCGGGGCACATCGGTGAGGAACTTGCCGACGAGCTGGTACGCCGGGTTGTCGGTTTCGAGTGTGGAATAGAGCGGGCCGCCATCGCCGTCCGAGTGGAGAAACTCGCCGAGCGCCTGATAGAGCCGGGTTTTCGAGAGCGGCTTGGAGAGGATGCCCGAGGCAGACGATGCCCGGATGGATTCCATCACCGGCTCGGACTTGTCCGAGGTCATCAGAATCACCGGCGCATCGCACCCGGCTTCGTGCAGCGCTGCGATCAGATCGGGGCCGGACTCTTCGCCCATATGGTAATCGGCGAGCACAATATCACAGCCCTTGCTCGCGCGCGAGACCGCCGACTCGATCGAGTCCGCGGTGCCCAGGGCCAGGTTGGTCTCTTCGAGGAACATCAGGATCAGGTCACGATCAAGATCCGTCGGCGTGACGATCAGCAGCGAGCCGTGCAGTCGATCCGGCTCCACACGCTCGAGCGAGTACGCCTCGTTGAGCGGGTCGAGCCCGAGCAGGTCCTTGGTCGAGATCTGCTCGTTGAACGCGATGCCGACCTCGTGAACGCGTCCCTCGAGATGGCCGCAGCGGACGATTTTGCCCTGGATGGTCTGGCTGGTGCCATTGGCGAGCTTGAGCGTGATTTCGCAGGGGCTGTTGACATGCACGAACGATGCGTGCAGGATCGACATCCCGCCGCGTGAGATGTTCCGGGTCGCGACCGGGATCGTGACCTTCGCGCCGTTGCCGTGCTGGATGGTGAGTTCCACGGCCCCGACCCGAAACGACCAGCGCACATACTCGCGATCCGGGTTCACATATGATTCCTGATCCTTGTCAAACTGCTCGAGGAGCTTGTTGAGTTCGCGTTCGCCGAGGCGGAGTGTATTGGCCAGGTTCTGGGCTTTTTTCATCGGGCACCTTATTAACAAATGGGATGGATCGTGCGTGTACGCTCGATGTATCACCGCATATCGGCGTGTTGAAGCGGGGGCTTTGGCCCAATAGCAGATTGAGATCGACTCGAACGCTGATCCCCCCAGATCCACGGGGGCAGCGTGTCTGGCGATGGTAATCTGAGTCCAATAAACAAAGAACAAGCCCCGATGAACGGGGCTTGCGGGGTACATGCAGAGATATAAGTTGATATGTTTGGCTTAGATATCGAGGTTCTTGACTTCCAGCGCGTGATCCTCGATGTACTTGCGCCTCGGCTCGACATGCTCGCCCATCAGCAGCGAGAACAGGTTGTCGGCCTCGCCCGCCTGGTCCCACTGCACGCGGAACATCGAGCGGACATCATGATCCATCGTGGTCTCCCAGAGCTGGATCGCGTCCATCTCGCCCAGACCCTTGAACCGTTTGATCTCCATCCCGCGTCGTCCGATCTCGTGGAGCGCCCGCAGGATATCAGGGATATTCTCGGCTTCGACGATCTTGGAAGTCGCTGAGGACAAAGTCTCGGTGTCATCATCTGAACCGGGCTTGGGTGCCTTGCCGACCTTGGTCGTGCTCCACGCAAAGCGGGCCGGGAGCTTCTCGCCCGTGATCGATTCTTCTTGGACCAGCGCGTAGTCGTTGATGTCGAGCCCGAGCTCGTCAAGCTCCTTGAAGATCACCGCGAGCTCTTTGTTCTCGTGGAGCTCACGCACCGTGGCGATCGGGGAGTTGATCTCGGCGATTGTGTCGGAGTCTTCGGGCGTTGCCGGCAGCTCGATGCCTTCCTGGGCTTCTTCGATGTCGTCGGAGTGACGCCAGTTGTTCTTCTCGATGATCTCGAGCGCTTCGACCTCGGACCAGGCGTACTCGCTGGTGGCCAGTGTCGCGACGATGTGCGTGGGCAGGGTGCCCTCGCGACGAGCCGCGAGCAGATCGACGAATCGGCACCCGCGGCGCTCGGCCACCTCGACCAGGTCGCCCAGTCGGGTGATCGCCCGCACAGCGCGCATGGCGTCGTTGCCCGAGATCTCGGTGAGCGTCGCGGGCTCATCGCCCAGGCGGGTGTTGTCGATGTCGCGGATCAGCAGCGACGAGCCGTCGAGCCCCAGCTCGGTGAGCACGGAATCGAGCTTGCCCTCGTTGAGCACATACTGCGATTTCTTGCCCTTGATAATCTGATACAACGGCGGCTGCGCGATGTAGATATGCCCGCGCCGCACCAGCTCATTCATATGACGGAAGAAGAAGGTCAGCAGCAGCGTGCGGATGTGCGAGCCGTCGACATCCGCGTCGGTCATGATGATGATCTTGCCGTAGCGGAGCTTGGAGATGTCGAAGTCGCCCCCGATGCCGCAACGCAGCGCACCGATGAGCGTGCGGATTTCTTCAAACCCGAGCACCTTGTCGATGCGTGCACGCTCGACATTGAGAATCTTACCTTTCAGGGGCAAAATCGCCTGCGTCTCGACATCGCGCCCCTGCGTCGCGGATCCACCCGCGGAATCGCCTTCGACAATGAAGAGCTCGGCCCGGTCGAGGTCCTTGGTCTTGCAGTCGCGCAGCTTGTGAGGCATCGAGCCTGAGTCGAGGGCCGTCTTGCGCCGGGTCAGCTCGCGGGCCTTGCGGGCGGCTTCGCGCGCCTGGGCCGCGACGATGCCCTTGAGGCACAGCTTCTTGGCCTCGGCCGGGTGCTCTTCGAGCCAGGCGTTGAGGGCTTCTTGCACCGTGCCCGAGACAAACGATTCGATCTCGGGGTTGAGCAGCTTCTCTTTGGGCTGGTTGTTGAACTGCGGGTCGGGGAGCTTGACAGAAACAATTGCGATGAGCCCCTCGCGCAGATCGTCGCCCGACGGGTTGGGGTCTTTGTCTTTGAGGAACCCGAGCCGACGGGCGTAGCCGTTGAGCGTGCGGGTGAGCGCGGTCTTGAAGCCCTGGCCGTGGGTACCCCCGTCGGCGTTGTGGATATTGTTGGCGAAGGTGAGCAGGCTCTCGGAGTACCCGTCGTGGTACTGGAGGGCGATCTCGCAGAGCATGTTCTCTTCAGCGATCTCGTTGCGCAGGAACACGGGCGATGAGAGGGCGGTCTTGCCCTGCATCAGGTGCACAACATACTCAAGCAATCCGTTCTCGGCCTTGAATGTATCGTGCTTGATCTTACCATCAGGCCCGACGCGCTCGTCGGTCAGGCGGATCACCACGCCCGGGTTGAGGTACGCCAGTTCGCGCAGGCGGTGAGAGAGCACGCTGTAATCGAAGGTGACATCGTCAAAGATCTGGGTGTCAGGCTTGAAGACGACGGTGGTGCCCGTCTCGCGCGACGCGTTGGCCGGGATCGGCCCGACATCGGAGAGCGGCTTGGTGACCACGCCGCGCTCGAATGTAATCGACTTGATCTGCCCGTCGCGCCAGACCTCGGCTTCGAGCAGCGAGGAGAGCGCGTTGACACACGAGACGCCCACGCCGTGGAGACCGCCCGAGACCTTGTAGGCCGAGTCTTCCTGCTGGAACTTGCCCCCGGCGTGGAGCTTGGTGAGCACGACCTCGATCGCGGGCTTGCCGTTGACGGTGGGGTCGTCGTTCTTGACGGGGTCGGTGGGGATGCCACGCCCGTCATCGGTGACCTTGATCGAGCCGTCGGCCTGGATCGTCACGGACACAAAGGTCGCAAAGTCTGCCATCGCCTCGTCGATCGAGTTGTCGACCACTTCATACACGAGATGGTGGAGCGCGCCCAGCCCGGTGCCACCGATGTACATGCCCGGGCGTTTGCGCACAGCCTCGAGCCCTTCGAGGACCTTGATCTGGTCCGAGGAGTAGCCGTTCTTCGCAGCCGGTGCGGCTCCATCGCTCGGGATCGGATCGGAAGCGGGGTTGGTGCTTTGGTGTTCGCTCATGGTGTGCTTTGTTTCTGTTCGAATGGGTTGAAAATCGAAGGCTCGAACAGCGAAAGATATTCTGTGGTATCTTGTGATGGCGTATCGGTTTCTGATCGATTTTGATGCGTTGAATCATAGCGCATCTGGGGGCATTCTGCCCGGTTTCACACGGACAAACTGATCTGAGATCGGGCCGCTATCTGGCAGTGGCTTTGGGGGCAAACGATGGCAGTTGAGCCTGAAAAAACAGAAGAAAACGCCGATTTTGAGCGTGGGTTATATGTCTGCGAGCACCCGGGGCACGAGTTTGTCAACGCGGGCTCGTCGGGGACGACGATGGGGCTGTTTTGCACCCAGCTCTTCGCGATGCTTTTCCTGATCCCGGCCGTGGGATTCTTTGCAATGCGGAACCTGCTCGGGGCGTCGATGGTGCTCGCGGGGATCGTCACCGGGGCGCTGCTGGCGGTTGTGCTCACCGCTGGCATCGTGATGCTGCGCCGGGTCAACCGCGTGAACCAGAACAAAAACGCCGGGACTTTTTACACCAACGAGAGCGACTCACGGTTCCGTGTGCGGGTGGTCATCCCCAAGAAGCAGCAGGGGGCCAAGATCGTCGAGTGGGCCAGGGCGATGAGTGACGAGCTGGCGAGCGAAGTGGTCGGCGAAGAAGCGGAGATGACCGCCGAAGAACTCGAGATGATCCGAGGCGGGTTCGAGCCGATGATCGTCCGCCCGTGGTTCGGGCTCAAACGCGATCGTCTCTACTGGCGGACCTTTGCGATCATGTGCGTGGTCGTCGGGTTCGGGGCGACGATTCTGCTCTCGCAGGTGCTGGGCAGCTGGCAAAGCATCATGCAATCCTTCGGCTTCCTCACCTACGCGGGCATGGGGCTGATGATGGTCGGGGGCGTGGTGAGCGCCGAACTTATCTGGCCGACCTATCTGCGACTGGTGCCCGGGCAGCTCGATGTGTTCCGGTTCGGATTTCTGGGTTCGGGCAAGCCCACGGTCGAAAGCTTCGATCTGCGAAAAGTGGGCGTGTGTGTGGACTTTGGGCGTCACATCGCGGTGATCGAACCCCCGCGTCCGATCGGCGAGCCGCTCCCCAAGCTGGTGCAGGCCAAACGCTGGCCCCACGCCCAGGCATTTCCTGAAGACTACACACCGATCTACATCGCGCTGACCATGACCAGCAGCCGTCGGCTCTTCGCCCAGCGCCTGATCCAAGCCGCCCGAACGGACGAGCCGACCCCGCCGGTCCCGATGGATCGGCTCGGCGAATAAACCGGATTTTGTCTTAGGGCACGATTATGGCACGATCAGTACGCGCGAGATGTGCTCGTTGAGCAGCTCGTACACCGTGTCGATATCGCCCTCGGCCAGACGCACACAGCCCATGGACTCATCCCCGCCGATCGAGTCCTGGTCGATGGTGCCGTGGATGCCCAGGGAGGTGAGCGTGCTGTACTTGCCCACGCCGGTGAGCCCGATCCAGAACTCCCCGATCGGGTTGGCCGGATCGTCGGGCGCGTATTGATCGCGTGCATCGCGTGGGTTGACCCACCCGGGGTTCTCGAGCTTGTTGGCCGAGACGACGAACTCGCCCACGGGGGTGCCGTCGTTGGAGCCGAGCCCGACATCGAACGATTTGATATAGAGCCAAGATTTCGGATCGGCGGGCGAGCCATGGTAGATGTCGATCCGGTGGGCCGATTTGTACACGATCGCGTGGAACGGCCCGCGGACAAGCTTGAGCGTCTGCCCGAGCCGAATCTTGGACGGATCGGCGATCTGATTCACACGCGAGATCAGCTTCCAGTGCGTCGCCAGCTCACGCCGACCAGATATCCGCGAGAGTGAATCGCCCGACTGCACTTTGTACGACTCGCTCATCGGATCGTCCGGATCAACCACCGGCGAGAACAGCAGCACCTCGTTGATCGCGGTGAGCTCGTCACGCAGGACCTGGGCCTGGCTATGGGTGATGTCCGAGCCCATCAAGGCTTGGGAAAGGAGCCTGCGAGCCCCCACGCGGTTGTTCTCGGCCACGAGGCGACGGGCGGAATCGAGCTGGAGCCGAATGCCCGACGAGAGCCCCGTGTTTCGAGATTGAATGTTGGGTTGGGTACTTGGCTGGGTATTCGTTTGATTGGTATTCGAAGCCGCGTCGAGGATATCCGTGCTGGGGCCTGTATTGGTCGAAG
>TARA_R110002072_G_scaffold303135_2_pt1 | contig 23359 bp, 19 predicted proteins | sample TARA_R110002072 | Tara Oceans TARA_R110002072 (sample SAMEA4397118) | marine metagenome | biome: Polar Biome; feature: [SRF] surface water layer (ENVO:00010504); material: water (ENVO:00002006), including particulate matter (ENVO:01000060) such as... | depth 5 m | reverse complement strand
GCTTTTTCTGTCATTTTACTTAGACAACTTTAAACAACTTCTATTACTACTATTGATTATAAAAGTCTTTTTCTAACGAATTCAATATATTTCAAATATATTATGCTTAATAGCATAAACTACGAGCTCAACAATATTGTTAGAATTCGTTTTCTTGTATATTTTCAAACGTCTTCCTTCTACTGTTCTTTCACTTAGAAAAACTGCTTCAGCAACTTCTTTAGTATTCTTACCTGAGCATATTAGCTGAATAATCTCAACATCAACTGGATCAAGTAAATTTTCGGGTTTAAACAAAATGCCAGACTCATTATTTACCACGTTTGAAAACAGAGCTTTAGACACTTTTTCATCGAAATAAAAGCCTTTAAATACAACGGCATAAATGGCATCAACTATCTTTTCAAAGTCACAATCTTTGGATAAATATCCATGTGCGCCATTAGCAACACATTCATTTATGAAATCAAGTTGATAGTGCATACTCAAAATGAGCACTTTTATTTGAGGATATTTTTGAACAATTATTTTAAGTGCTTGCTGACCATTTACAATTGGCATTTCAAGGTCTAATAAAATAACATCAGGCTTTGTTTCTTCCTTTAGCCGGTCTAATAACTCTGAACCATTGGAAACATGGAACAGAACTCGCATTCCTTCTTGCTCTTTAATGAGAGAAGCCATCCCTTGTCTAATAATTTCATGATCGTCAGTAAGGCCTACTCGAATCATTCTTTTCATAAACCAAAGGTACAATAAAAATTACTTTTGAACACTGCCCTTTTTGAAAATTTAATTCAGCGTTTAAAAGGGTTGTACGTGATTTTAACGAATTTAATCCAAGTCCTTTTGATGTATCAATAAACTTTGTAAAATCTTCATTGCTGATTCCTAAACCGTTATGCAAAATATCAAACTGGATTTTCTCTTTAGAGGCAAAAATACTCACATCAATTTTAGACGGTTTATCGTGTTTAACAATATTATTAAATAATTCTAAAATGACTCTATATATATTAATTCCAATTCGATCATTTATAACAATGGACTCATCAACTTTTTCGACAATAGTTACTTGAATACCTGAGAGATTATTCACAAAGTTTTTAACAGCTGAAATAAGGCCAAATTTCAACAAAGATATTGGAGATAAATCTTGTGTTGTGCGTCTAATACTCTCCATGATATCGTCAACATACTTTCGTTCTTTTACCAGTTCTTCTATTTTTAAAGTCCCTTTTTTCAAACGCTTTTCAAACTTCGAAAGATGTAATTTCATTGTTGAGATTAAAGGCCCAATGTCGTCGTGTATATTAGTTGCTATTTTTTGACGTTCTAATTCCTGAGTGTCTATGATTGCTTGAAGTAAATCAAGCTCTTTGTTTTTCAAAGATATCGCATATTCTTTTTCCCGCTCAATTGTTTTTCTTTTTTGAACAACAACAAAAATAATGATGATCATTATTAGAATGAACATCATAAAAGAACTCAAAAGAATTGTGAGCACTATATTCGTTTCATTAACCATATCCCTTTTGCGATTAAAATGTAAAAAACAATATTAGAAATTAATTGAACGGGCCATAAATAATACACTAAATCCGGGTTTTCAAAATTAATATAATACTCAAACAAAGATAGACAAACGGTAGTTCCAAAGAAAAGTAAGAAACCACTATTTATCCAAAAAAGAGAATATTTCATAAAACTTTTAATTGACCGATCGTTCAACATTTGTGAAAAGAATGCAGTTGATAAAAAAATTGTCAATAAACTAAGAAAGGTATAAGATATAGTATTAGGCAGATAAAGGTTCTTAACAAATTCAATCACCGAGATAGGCAGAAAAATCAATACCGATACAAGAGCAATTTTTATAATCGTATCCGATTCAATTAGTTTTCTATAGATATTAAATATCAAGAGAATATATAATATAGAGTAAATGTGAATGATAGGATTAGTATAAATGCCATTTCTAGAAAGAATTAAGCAAGCAAATTCTACGACAAACTCAAGTGTAAATAAACACAAAATAAGTAAGAATAAATTATTCTGTACTCCTTTTGTGTTTCTGATTAAAAAGAATAGAAAAAGGGGCATGATAGAACTTGAAATAGAAACAAGTTCAAGAAAATCATACACCAAACTCATAAGAACTTTAACTATTTAAACCATTTTTAGTTCCACATCGTGATGGACAGCTAACGGATTTATCTACTATTAAATCAGTAATGTCGTCTTCATTGGCTTTTACCCCCGCTAAGATAAGAATTTTTTCACCATCATCGTCAATCCCATAATACATTCTTATACCTACACATCCCTCTTGATTTAGAATGTTGTTTAAAATATCCTTTCCAAATGTGTGCCCATTTGGATCGCCTTCACTTTTAGATTTTCTGTAATTTGAAGTCCATTTTCCTCCATCTTTTAAAGAGATTTTTTTACCTTCTGTTCCATTAAATGCCATAATATTGTTTTTAAGTTAAACTATTTAGTTAATTACTTAAAGTTAATTATTTAAAGTTATAGATTTCGTTTACTCATTTTTTTTGTTCAACTTAATTTTCTGTCAATACCAATATTAGGTCTATTGCTCAGCTTGATAAACGCTAATCACGCATGCATTTAACGTATTTCTACGTGTTCATTTGGGTAATTATACTCAATTCGCTTATCTAGAAGGTTATAAGTAATAATACTCTTGTGTTATAAATTTAATTACCTGAAATTTGAAGATGTTAAACAACCAAATTAACTATGAGATTTTACGCATGCAAAGTTGAACAATCAAATGGAGATCATGAAGTTCATACAACTACTTGTATTTTTTTACCTATCAAGGAAAACAGAATTTCTTTAGGCGAATTTTTTGATTGTTCGGATGCTATAGAAAAAGCAAAGGATTATTATGAACAGGTAAATGGTTGTTTTTTTTGTTCAAGATTATGCCATGAAAAGTAAATGATGCACAAAGCTTAGCATGTAACATGGGTGAAGAATAATAATTTCTAAGCATAATTGTATAAGCAAATTATGACCTATGATAATGGAACCAAAATGGCATAAAATCAAATATTCACTAAACAAACAAGAATACCGATAGACTTTGCATATCCATACTCTTTTTGGGAAAGAGAAACAAATGAAAACATTAATGGTCTTAATAAGGTTATTCACTTTAGCACACCGATTGAAATGCAAACGATGGAAAATGAATTGTTTAAAAGAAAAGTAGTCTCTTAAATTATGGTGCTTTTAGGCTTGTTGAAATGGAAATAAATTGACTAAAAGAAGAATTATTCTATTTCAATAATTCCAATAGAATATTGTATATTTGATACTATGACAATTATTAACCCTATTACGTTGAGTATTTGAATCCAAGAACTAGTAATCTTCAGTCAGTCGTGGATGACGTTTAAATAATACAATTAAAATGGAAAACACACAATATTCGATTTTATTAGTTGATAATGAGTCCCGTAATCTTCGCTCATTTAAAAGCACATTCAGTCCATATTATACAATTAGGACAGCTTCTACAGGAACTGAAGGATTGAAAATCCTTAAAAAGGAGAACTTTCAACTGATAATTACCAATCAACGGATGCTACAAATGCCAGCTGTTGAATTTATTGAAAAAGCCAGAAAAAATCGACCAGACGTTCCCTACATATTATTAACAGAAAATTCAAATGATGATTTGACAGGGTTTGCTAGTGAATTCAACATCCGTCAGTATGCTAGTAAGCCCTTTGACCCCAATGGCATGAAGTCACTCATAGAACTATCTTTGATAGTTTTTCAGTTAAGACAGGATAAACGTCAACTACATGATAAAGTTATCGTGTGCAAAAATCGACTTCAAAAGATAGTGGACGCTGCTCCCGATGCAATTATTACAACTAACGAAAAGCAGAATATTGTAATGGCAAACCCTGCCTCAGAAACAATATTTGGATACGAAAAAGGTAGCTTAATAGGTCAACCGATAACGATGCTTATTCCATTGGAATATCGAAAAGAATACCGAGAGAAAGCCAAAAATTTTATCAATTCTAAATTAAACGCGGAAGATATGGGTAAAGAAATTCCTTTAATGGCATTGTCTTCTGCTGGCAACAAAATTCCCATCGAAACGTCTTTATCCAAAATAGATATTGAAGGCGAACTTTATATAAATGCCATTATAAGAGACGTTTCAAAACGTGAAAAAGCAGAGAAGTTACTTAGAGAAAGCGAGGAAGAATATCGATTATTAGCTGAAAATTCCCCAGTTAAAATTCTTAAGGTAAACAGAAACATGGTTATCGAATATACGAATCACGTCTCAGAAAGCACCGAGTCGGTAGTTGGCCAATCGTTGCTCAATTATACTCCACCTGATGATCGTGAAAAAGTTCAAAGGACCTTAGAAAAAGTTTTTGAGAATGGTACGCCAGCCTATTATGAAGTTTTTGGTGAATCTCCTAATGGTGACTTAGCTTGGCACGCATCAAATGTTGGTGCAATAAAAAAGGATGGAAAAATCACAAGCATACTACTTGTTGTTCAAGATATTTCTGAAAAGAAAAAGAGTGAAAATTTAATGCTTAAATTAAATAATGAACTCGAAATATCAGTAGCAGAGCGCACAAAAGAATTACAAACAGCCAGAGAAGAGTTGGAAGAGGCCTTAAAAAATGAAAAGGAGCTGGGAAAACTTAAGTCTCAATTCGTTTCTAGGGCATCTCATCAATTCAGGACGCCACTTACAATCATACAATCAAACATGGGACTTTTGTCGCTACAAATTGATAATAAAGAGGGCATAGATGATGCCATCAAACAAGCGTTCGAAAAAGCAAACTGTAGAATATTATCTCAAATAGACCGTATGACGCGAATGATGAATAAGGTTTTAACTCTTGGCGAAATTAATGCTGAAACTACTCAACTTGATTTAATGCCTCTCGATTTAGTGAATTTATCCAGAGAAATAATAGGCAATTACAATGAAATACAGGATGACAAAAGGGAAATGACATTAACTATTCTGGGAGAACCCACTTTTTTAAAACTAGATTCTCGACTTTTTTCTCACGCCATTTCAAATTTTGTAAGCAACGCATTCAAATATTCACAGGGTAGACCTGCACCTGAAATGAAGTTGGTTTTTAAAGAAAATTCAATTCAAATAGCGATCATTGATCATGGCTTGGGAATTCCTGAAGAAGATTTAGCATTTTTGTTTGAGCCTTTTTTTAGAGCGTCAAATGTCGGAGAAATTTCTGGAACGGGATTGGGAACATCGATTGCCAAAGAATACATAGAGCTAAATTTGGGATCAATTGAGGTTAATAGCACAATTAATATAGGAACTGAATTTATTTTAACGTTTAAAAAATAAAATTATGGAACAATTACTTATAGTAGAGGATGACAAAGACATTAGAGAGTCAATGCAAGAAATATTTGAACTATCGGGATACCAAGTTTCAGTTGCGACCAATGGAAAGTTGGGTTATGATTCTATCATGAAAAATTGTCCGGATTTAGTTTTATGCGATGTTGATATGCCTGAAATGGATGGATTTGAATTGCTACAAGCCGTTAATCAAGGATTAAAGAATATGATCGTTCCTCCATTCTTATTCTTAACAGCAAAAACTGAACCTGAAAATCTTCGACAAGGAATGAATTTAGGGGCCGAGGACTATATATTTAAACCTTTTGATCACACGAATCTTCTTCAGTGTGTTCGACTTCGATTAAACAAGCGTTCAAAATTATTACAAAGTGGAAATCTTGAAAAAGTAAGTCTAAATGATTCTTCATTTGAGAAATTAGCGCTCCCTTCTGAAGAAGGATTGATTCTTATTTCTTTTGATGAAATTATCAAGTGTCAAGCGGATCGTGCATACTGTTCATTTCATTTGGTTAATGGCAAATCTACTTTAGTCTCAAAGTCAATGAAAGAATTTGAGCCATTGTTACTAGAAAATTCTTTTGTGAAAGTACATAAGTCAACTATCGTTAATATTAACTACATCAAAAAATACTTGCGCGGGAAAGGAGGTCAGTTGATTATGTCGGATGAATCGATTGTGCAGGTGTCGATAAGAAGAAAGGAAGAGCTGATGAAAGTACTTAACCCTAAAAAGTAAATCTTAATTCATTTATTCAGTTAGGTTCGGCTTATTAAAAAAGTAGGCTCTTAGCTGATAATTTTCTTTGTCAACCTAAAACACCATTTCTTTTAATAGTTAAAAGAGCCATACTTCATAGCATGACCCTTTTAGCCACCGAACCACTTTCTTCGTAACGTAATTAGGGAAGTAAATTTACATGCCCTTGATATGTGTTTTTCAAATTTGAATTGTAGTCTTGACCGCTCGTTTTTAAGACCATCGTCCAGATATAGGTTCCTTGTTCAGCGATTTTTCCGTCATAAGTGCCATCCCATCCATTCAGCACATCTTGTGTGTGAAATACAGTTTCTCCCCAACGATTGTAGATCAATAAAGAATATTCCTCAGGACTAAATTCTGATCCGAACACAGGGCGAAATACGTTGTTATGCTCATCGCCGTTTGGTGTGAATGAATTAGGAACATTGAATATAAGTTCATCCCAAACGTTAATTATTTGGCTTGTGGAATCAAAACAACCATATTCGCTGTATACATTTAAGACTACTGAATATTTTCCAGGCTGGGTTGAAGTGTATGAATGACTTGCATATTCTCCACTTGCAAAGTTTCCGTCTCCAAACTCCCAATCGTAAGAGCTTGCTCCGAAAGATTCACTTTCAAAGTTTACAATATCTACTGCGCTTACATTGTCCGAATTCGTATTGAATTTGGCAATTGGATTGGCATGAACACAAATGTAATTGTCTAAAAATACTGAATCAGTGCATCCTAAATCGTTTGTCACATATAACTGAGCATCAATACATCCTGGCTCATTTAAATATAAAGAATTTTGTCCTTGTTGATCTAAAATCATTCCATTGCTAAGGAACCAAGAACATACTTCTGAAGAGCTTTCATTAGAAGAAAATGTTACTATCTCCCCTTGACAAATCTCCATTTTTGAATCCGGATTAAGAACCGGCAATGAGTTCCCCAGAATCTCTTTTGATGCACTAGCCTGACATCCATTGGTATCAACAATTGTAAGTGTATAAAATCCTTCGCCTATATCTGTGAGAAGGAGGCCTGTGTTCATAGGAGCCGTATTCCAAACGCTATTGTAACCTGGACTTCCACCTATTACTTCTCCAATAATTTCACCATCCTTTTGTCCAGAGCAACTAATTGCAAGTCCTGAGTAGTTAGAAAGTACATTGATGTTTGCAATTAGTAAAGTTGGCTCTGTCATAATGAAAGTCATCGAGGCCGAACAACCGTTCGTATCTTCTACTAGAACAGAATATGTACCTGCAGATATACCTGATTGATCTTCATTTGTCGAATTCAATCCACTTCCATTATTGGTTTCCCAGTTATACGAATAGTCTGGTGTACCCCCGCTTATATTTAAATTTATACTGCCATCTGATAAACCGTAGCATGAAATATTATCAGTACTAGGGAAGATAGATAAGGAGCTCGAAACAGTTAAAAAATCGGGTTCAACTAATGTTATTGAATCAGTCACAAAACATCCTGTACTGTCTGTAACAGTAATTAAATATGTTCCCGCTGATAATCCATTTTGGTCTTTTAAGAGAGGTGATAATCCGCTACCATTAGTTGTACTCCACACGTAAGAGTAATCTGGTGTTCCTCCTGTAACATTTAAATCTATAGCCCCATCAGATAGCCCATTGCACGAGATGTTAACACCGCCGTTGAATGAAGAAATTCCAATTGTACTAATCAATTCAGTTGGTTCTGTCAGGGTCACTGATCTTGAAACTGAACATCCATAAGAATTTGTGATAGTAACGTCGTATGTGCCACCGGACAATCCAGTCTGATTTTCATTAGAAGATATAAGTCCTGTCCCATCTATTGTACTCCAGGAATATGTATCTGCGGATCCTTGTGTGTTTGTTAATGTAATAGAGCCATCATTTAATCCACCGCACGAAATATTGCTGACATTTGCTTCAATGAGATTTTGCGCGACATACTCAACTGCGGCCTGAGAATTTAATCTTCCTGCACCTAAACCTCCAAGGTAATTTGGATTAATAGCATCAATGTCATCCGTTGTAATTTTTAATATATTCTCCACCATTTTAGGAGTCAAACAAGGGTTTAATGATAACATGAGGCCAATTGTCCCGGTAACGAATGGTGCCGCAAACGAAGTGCCATTTCCTGTAAGATACGATCCTGGGGCAATTGAAAGAGCCACATCGTACCCGGGAGCACAAAGATCAACAGAGCTATTATGTTGATGTGTTGTTGAAGGATTTCCAATTGTTCTTTCATGATTATCAGTTGGTCCAACACTCGATACTGCAATCACATAATTGCAAGCAGCAGGGTAAACTAGATTATTAGGTCCTCCACATGTCCCCCCATTTCCAGCTGCAGCAACTAATATTGTTCCATTGTCATGTGCTTCATCCATGACCATTTGGACATAGGCACTGTACGTGCACCCGGAAGCCCAGCTCATATTAATTACTCTTGCCCCACTATTAGAAAGTTGGATAACTGAGTTATAACTAATTCCAGCAAGATCTAACATACAATCATAGCCGATAGCGCTTTTTCCTATTCCATTATTAGTGGCTCCTGCTGCCGTTATTGCGACAGCAGTGCCATGATGGTAATAATTAACGGGTGTGGGCCATGTGTTAATATCCACGAATTTATTTTGCAACTCAGGATGAGAAGTATAGAAGTTTCCATCCGACACTCCAAGAATGATGTTCGTATCACCTGTGGTATAGTCCCAAGCTCCTTGAGCGTTAATGTTATTTAATGCATAATCACTGTTGAATTCAATATTGTAATCATCTGGCGTAACTAATAATTCATACTTGGGAGCTTCTTCTGGTCTAGAAAAAATAGTTGAGAATTCATTAATTTTTTCCATTAATGCATAGGAATTACACTCACATTCAACTTCATAAACTCTTTGGAGTTCTTCATTTCTTGAATCGGGGAGAGCTTGAACAACTTTAAGAATATCGAATGCTTCAATGATTTTTTGAAACTCTGTATTTGTAGATTTGAGCTTGTTATTTTCTGATGTCGGAACATCGTTAGAATTATTAATGGTGACCCAAATTTTTTCGGTATCAACCTGTCCAAATGCCGAGTGACATAGGATTGTTATTAGGGCAATTGTATTGTAGAAGTGTTTCATGACAGTGTTTTTTAGATTCATATTCAGTGCTTATTGGCTCTTGCCATGATGTAAACCTATGAATGAAAATTCACTATCATTAGTGAAAATTTCCCAACGACATCTTTCTGTTTCCGAAAGATAAATGACACTTAGTTAATTGTTTTCGAACAAGTCGATTTAATATAGCTAGTTAAGAATCTCTAACCTTTTTTGAGCATTGATTCAACGAGCAGTAAAAAAATGCATCCGTTTTTTTTTTTCTTTCGGAAACACGAAGCTGTCAAATTGAAATCGAAAGATTGTGGTTGACTTATATTAATTCTTGATAATTTATTATCCTATTGGAATCAATTGATAAAATTAATGTCTCTAGACAAAAAAAGCCGCTTCCTAAGAAAGCGGCTTTGTTGTCCCACTAGGACAATCGAATATTTGCTGTACCCTTTGTTATGACATGATTCTATAAATTGGGTAGCGAATTAGTAGCATAATCATTGAGTTAGAATCCTCTTGAGGGTTGAGGGTACTTACATTAATGAGTGAACTTGATGAAAAAGGAATATTTAAATTTCAAAATGCATAATATTTTAGCTCTTGGTTAAGACTTGCGTCAAACAATAAAATATCAGGAGATAGAGCACGCAGCAGCAGAACAATTTAAGGAAGTAATAGACTAAAAAGCGCACTTAGACAAGCTGCAAGTGCAATTGAGAATTTGAAAGATACACACCTCTCAAACTTCTTTAGCAGAATAACTTATAGAAAAGTTAGATCTGGTGCAGTTTCAGCAACGGCAAGAAAAACAGCTACAATATTTTGGAGTATGCTTTTTAAAAATCAGCAATATAATCCACCAACTGTATATTAATATCTTAATCAAAAAAGAAAAAGAAAAAGAAAAGTGATTGAACTTCAAAAAAACGCTAATTTTAATGCCAGAATGAGTAATTTACAACCTTCTTGAAAACCAGTTAAATCAAGCTGAAATGAAAACGCCAATCATAATACGCAACTAATAATCCAAAAGATGCTCTAATACAATTTGAAGGTTAAAACTAATAGAATAATCATATGAATACTAAACAATCTCACAAAGCAGACCCTCTATCAAAGAAAGAGCGAGATCGTTCCAATTTCGTTCGAGAATTTGTTCAAAATTACAATGAACCAGGTCAGATGGGTAAGGCTTACGAAGCAGAAATTCCAAAGCGCATAGTTCATTTTTGGGATGATTTATCCCAGTTGCCTCAGGATGTTAACGAATGTATAGAGTCATGGAAAATACTTGAACAATCAGGTTTCGAATTTCAGATTTTTGACGAGGATTCCGCAAGAGGATTCATAAAGACTCATTTAGGTTCTAGATTTGAGAATGCCTTTAATTTGTGTTATCATCCGTCAATGAAATCGGACTATTTCCGTTACAGTTACATATTTGTGATGGGTGGATTTTATATTGATGCAGATGATGTCTATCATGGAACGCCAATTGATCATTTTTTTGAAGATGGAAGGTTAAAGTTGCAACCATTCTGCTACGATATTGAATCAGCTCAAATGGTTTCGTCTTCCGATTTTGTTCATCTTGGTACTGACAAATGGAGTTGGATTTTCTATTTCAATACGACACCGCTAATCGCATCTCGCAATCATCCAATTGTAGAGCGAGTGTTAATTAATGCTACAGAAGCACTTGAGAAAGATCAAAAAGAAGAATTACCCGAAGTCCAAGAGACCACGGGGCCTGGAATCCTGACTAGATCAATATTAGAAGTGATCGCTAATGAAGAACATCCTGAAGAAACGATGCTTATCTTGCATGATTGGGAGGGGATTTCTACTAGTAAGTGGCCACTCAGCTATCGAAATGATAAAAGAAACTGGAGGCTTTCTAATCAACAAAACTTTCGAACTTCACAGCAAACATAGATAAGATGAACTTGTTACCCCAACGTTCAGCAATCATCAGTCACATTTTTAGATTTTGGCTGATCCTTCGAAGATTAATGCCTAGGCAGAAGTGTCAAGCATTTGGTGTCAAAAGTGAGAATGATCGGCCGCGGATTGAGAAAATCTACGTTATTAACCTTGATCGTGCACCGAGACGTTTGTTCAAGATGAAACAAGAGCTTAGCCGAATATTGGACTTTTCGAGAAAAGAATTATTGAGTCTGACCGAACGATATGTTGCTGTTGATGCTAAAGAATTTACTGAGAACCCAATTAAGGATACCAAAGTTGACCCATTTTATACTCTTAGCGATCAACTGTTTGTAGAACCCCAACCATTAACGCTTCCCACTCAGTTAGAATTAGAAACACCTATCGAGATGAGTCGAGCAGAATGTGCAGTTGCTCGATCACATATTAACGTTTGGGAGCAGGTTGCCGCTGGCGATGATGAATATGTACTCATACTTGAAGATGATGTATGGTTTCATTCGAGTTTTGCGAGAGATATGAATAAAGTTTGGAATGACCTTGCATTAATAAAGAACATCAAAACTAGTTTTGATGTTCTTTACTTATCCTACTTTGAAGTAAAGAATGGCGCACCAAAAACCATTCTTTCAAGGAATTTGTTTCGTCCAGTTCGTGGCCTTTGGCACTTGTCTGGATATGTTCTTTCTCGTGAAGGTGCTAAAAAGCTAATTCGCTTACTCCCAAGTCGTGGTCCAATTGACCTATGGATAAATCATCATTTTAAAGAGTTAGATGTCCTCGCATCTAAACAATCACTTATTAGTCAGCGGAGAGATATTAAATCGTCCAATTCGTATTCGATACTTCCAACGCTAACTACAATCGGAACAATTACTAGTGAGGGTGCATCTCTATTTAATATTCGCCCAACTGAACGACCTGTTTTTGCTTTAGGCCCTGAGGGTTCAGGTCATACGTCGTTGGGAATGGCGTTATCTATGCTAGGGTACAGATGTTGCAGTGATTTCAAGGATTTACCGAATAGTGAAAGGCAACGACTTCTCGAAGGAAGCGAGGATAGGGTTTTCGATGCATACGTGAACATTGGTTCGTTGAATGCTAGAGTTGGCGAACTAAAAGCACGCTACCCAAAGGCAAAATTTATTCTTACCAGAATTGAGGATAAAGTAGAAGATGCTACATTCAATAAGCTGAGGAAAACCCTTGAAGGTGCAGATGTAGCAATACTTCACATGGGGGAGATGAATAAATGGCGATTTGTTTGCGAGAACTTAAGATGTGCCCCTCCTAGTTGTAGTTACCCCAAACTTAAGGATGTTGGGCAAAGACCAATTCTCGATGAAAACATTGAATCGAACCAAGATTTTAATTTAAATCAACCAAAACATGATGGTTCACCTTGGCTCATAGACTCTAGGAAATTGTGGCAGGGTATTAACTCTATAGCGGGAGAAGGTTGTTCTAATACTACTGGGGAAACAATAAAAATTACCGATACTTTGGAATTTTTCAATTCAAATCATTGGCTGAGAAGAAGCGATACATTTACGGACAATTTAGCACTTTTTCGACCATCAAATGCAAAGTTCGTTTCTGAAATTGGAGCAATATTTTCGATTAAAGAAGAATCTCTTGGTGTTAGAGAATTTTCGGCAGCATCTATTAGTAGTAAGGATCAATATTTATTCGGAAAGTTCGAAGCCACTATCCAAGCATCCAATGTTCCAGGTGTAGTTACTGGTTTCTTTCTCCACCGAAATTCACCACGACAAGAAATAGATATTGAGATTGCAGGCAATCGACCAGATCACCTTTTGATCAATGTCTTTTACAATCCAGGAGATTTAGGCGCAAATTTTGACTATGGCTATAGAGGTTCCCCCAGCTATGTTAATCTTGGGTTTGATGCATCCAAAGAAAGTCATCGCTATGCGATAGAATGGAGTCCAAACGAGATTCGATGGTTTGTTGATGATAAAATAGTACATAAACGAGTAGTATGGGATCCTACTCCAATTCCGCACCTACCAATGACACTCCATGCTAATAATTGGGTAACTCGTTCTACTCAACTTGCAGGCCGTATTTATAATCAAAACCTTCCGACTGTTTCCATTTTTAGAAAAATCGAAATTAAAGCAAATATTGATGTTCCTGAATCTAAAGTTAATGCTCCAAAACCGAGAAAACCGAATAAATTTAAGTTATACGAAACATGAAAATCTTATCATACAATCCAGGTCACGACGGGACTTTAGCTTATCTTGAAGATGGTCGGTTAATTATCTCCGTTGAGGCAGAGAAAGACTCTCACTACCGCCACTCACCATTATCTATTCCAGATGTGCTAAGTATTTTTGGTGATCTCAAAGAATTGCCAGATATACTATGTAGAGGCGGGTGGTGGCCAGGTAATAATAACCAGTCAGAACAACGCTTAATTTCAGGATATCATGGTATCGGAAGTGAAGACATTATTGTTGGTAAAGAATATCTCTTTGGAAAAAAGGTTGATTCCTTCTCATCTTCACACGAACGCTCCCATCTATTATGTGCGTTTGGAATGTCAAACCTTCCTAAGGGCACTCCTTGCTATGCGTTAATTTGGGAAGGAGTGATTGGCTCATTTTACGAATTAGACGGTGAATTAAATATTACAAAGCTGGCTGATGTAATGCCAGAACCTGGGCATCGTTATGCATTACTCTATGGATTAGCAGATCCGACATTCGATAAAAAAGTTGCAGAATTTTCAAGATTTTCAGATGCAGGTAAACTTATGGCTCTTGCTTCATTTTCAAAACGAAGTAAACCATCAAATGAAGAGGAAAAAATAATTTCTTTTCTAATGCAAGATTGTCCTCACCTAAAACCGCAACAGTGTGAGACATTAAGAGATTTTCGCCATTACAACATTGGATTAGATGATCCCGAATTTCGAAATTTTGCAGGAATTGTAAGTGATCGCATATTTGATCGTTTTTATGAGTATGCTCAGTTAAATTTGAAGCGAAACATGCCATTATTGATCTCTGGAGGTTGCGGATTGAACTGTGACTGGAACACGAAATGGAGGGAGACTAATTTCTTTACAGAAGTATTTGTACCACCTGTAGCTAACGATTCGGGGTCTGCAATTGGAACAGCTATAGACGCCCAATTATATTTTACAGGCAACCCCAAGATAGAATGGAATGTGTATTCTGGTCGTGAATTCATCACTGAAGGTTTATATGATGCTTCCTTATACGATGCATACGAAGCCAATCATGAAACTGTTTCTGAAATGTTGGCTAACAATTTAATACTTGGATGGGTAAACGGAAAATATGAAATTGGACCACGTGCTTTAGGAAATCGGTCAATTATTGCAGAACCATTTAAGGATAGTACCCGTGTGAGACTGAATGAGATTAAGCAGCGAGAACAGTTTCGTCCAATTGCACCAGTTTGTTTGGAAGACGATGCGGCGAGATGGTTTAACTGCGATGAACCTAGTCCATTTATGCTATACACAAAGCTCGTTTCAACAGGTGCTCTATCCGCTGTTACACATATTAATAGAACCGCCAGAATTCAAACAGTGTCTTCTGAGACTAACTATCACTTGCATGAATTACTAGTTGCATTTAAAAAGCGAACTGGCTTTGGTGTATTATGCAATACCTCTTTGAATTTTAATGGAAAAGGATTTATTAATAACATTTCTGATCTTTCAGCTTATACTTTAGAACACAAATTGGATGGGTTCGTGATTAATGGACGGTGCTATATGTTAAAGTTATCACCGTATTATCAGAGATATGTAACAATTAAAAAGTCGGTTAACTGAGATTTGAGAATCAATTTTTTGTTCCAGAGATAAAATACAAAACAGAAATGCTTGCTACATCAACCAATATTTTCAGAGTAGAGGTTTGTAAATTACAGTTGACTTAGGATTTGTTACTGTTGTAATCATCGTTCAACCTTGTATTAAGACGATAAACGTAAGTAAAATCACAGATTGGCTGTATTCATTTTTTTTGGAGCATAATTGCCTTGCTTTTGCTCTAATTTCTTAGTTTTGATAAAAAAACATCTATGATGGTAAGGTTTGCTATTTTTTTATTTTATTTCTTCTATTCTTTAATTTCCTTTTCTCAAAAACAACTCGAAGACTATTACCTCCAAAGAAACTTAAAACAAGAAGGTGAGCAGTATCAATTTCAAATTTTAGATGAAGACAAGAAGGGAGTTTGGTTTCATCGTAAAGATAAGTTTTATTTTTGGTACAAGGCTCAGCATGTTATTTCTACACAAGGAGGTTCTTCGGGACTTCTATTAAATGGTAATTTTGAAAGCTTTTATGAAAAAAAGCAATTGTCGAAAAAAGGAAAGTTCAGAAAGGGATTAAAGTCTGGAGAGTGGTTATACTGGAGAAAAGATGGAACATTGAGAATTACAGAGACCTGGTCCAATGGTGAGATGAAAATCAGAACCCTTTATGATCAAACCGGCACTGAAAAAGAAAAAATAACCTTTAAAGGAAAAGGTTTTTACAAAGAAACTAACGATACTGTTGTTAACTCAAAAAGAAATGGTAAAAAACAGACCATTATTATTAAAGACTCTCAAGGTCAAGTTGTAAGAGTTGAGCAAAAAAAGAATGGGCAATTACACGGTAAAGTTAAATCATATAGCAACGGGGAGCTAACTGAATCGGAAGAATACAAAGATGGTGTCTTAATGGTAAAGGAAGACGAGGATGATACTAAAATAAGAAATCAAGATAAGAAAACGAAAAAATCGCTCAAGGACATCTTTAAAAGAAAAGACAAAAAAGAAGATCCAATAAAAAGTAAAGAGCCTCAAAAAAATGAAAAAGAAGTAAAACCAAAGAAAAAGCGCAAAAAAGACAAAAGTGCTGAATAGGGTAGTTAAATATCAAATAAAGTCTTCCGCTTTAGGTTATGCTATTTCATTCTTACTTTTAATTGGTTTGATTTGCTCTGGCGTATTATTTATCTCTAGTGCAAATAAACGTTTAGAAATGAATTATCTTCTAAACGACCACATGCTATTAAATAATTACTTAGGCCTAAAATATGGTGCTCGTTCAAATTCTATTGGTCAAGAAACACTAGTTCATACTTCTGGGGATACGAGTTCAATTTTAATTAAAAACTGGGGAGCTTTTAGAGTTGTTGTTTCAAGAACAAAACATAAAACTAGATTCGTTGAACGGTCTGCAATTGTTGGTTACTCTATAGACCAAAACAGACCTGCTTTGTACCTTCCAAATCAAAGAAATGTGTTGAAACTTTGCGGAGCATCAAAATTAGAAGGAACAGTTTATTTATCTGATAGAGGTTTAGAAAGAGGGAATATCTCGGGGAAGCCTTTCCAAGGTGAAAAATTGCTGCTTGGAGAGAAAAAGAAGAGTGACAAAAACCTCCCCTCAATCAACTCTGAAATTCTTAATTTTGAGTTTAAGAATTTAATAAAAAAAGGAGTAAGAATAGAGCTTCCACAAACAGACACCGTTTTTTCATTTACTAATCAAACACGATTCATTAATGAAACAGAATCTATCTCAATACACTCTTCTATTAAAGGTAATTGCATAATTCATTCATTTGATTCAATTTTTGTGTCATCGAAAGCTGCCCTTGAAAATGTCATTCTAATTGCACCTATTGTTTTTTTTGAATCTAGTTTCAAAGGTTCAGTTCAAGTAATCGCTGAAAAAAGAGTCACTTGCCAAAGCGAGGTTTTTTTAAAATATCCATCCACAATTGTTCTTATTGAAAAAAGCAGTGATGGGAATAAGGAGAATGGCATCTTCCTTGAAGAGAATAGTAAAGTAATAGGTGGAGTTTTGTTAATGTCAGAATCACCCAACTTTCGAAAACCGATTCAGCTAAGAATAGAAAAAGCCATTGTTGGAGGACTTGTTTACAATCAAGGAGAAACGGAACTTAACGGTAAAATAATCGGGAGTATATACACAAGTAAATTTACCCTAAATACGGGATCAGGACAATACTCCAACTATTTATTGGACGCAACAATTTCAAGCAAGCAATTGCCAAGTGGATTTATAGCTCCGGTGTGGCTAAAAGAGGAAGTTAAGCAACAAGCAAAAATTATAATATGTTTTTAAAAAAGATTAAGTCTTCAAGTCTTGCTGAAGTTGTGATTGCGCTTACTGTGATTGCAATTTGTTTTGGAGTTGCATCAATTGTTTTTATTCGCTCTATTAAGGTAACTACAAATTTTCAAGATGTAAGAAAACAAACTCAAATCAAATCTATGCTGTGGGGAAATTTATTATCCGATGATGATGAGTTTCCTGAAATAGAGAATGTTTGGGTAACTCAAGAGTTAGATCAAAACAATGATTCTTTGATTGTCTTCTCTTTTGCTAGCACAACTAAAAAAACAATTTGGAGGCAACAATGGTTAAAGTATGAGAGATAAGCTCCAGATAGATAGAATTAATGCTTTCACAATTATGGAAGTGACAATTGTTTTAGCAATAATGAGTCTCATTATTGGAATAATTGCAACTGCGACAAATCGATTTTCAGAACAATTAAAAAGTAGCTCAGAGATTAGTCAAGAATTAAATCAATGGAATGCGATGAGTTCAAATTTATGGAGAGAATTATATTTTTCGGACTCAATAAGCACTCAAAACAATGAGTTAATTATCTATCAGAAAGAGGGTGAAATTAATTACCGTATTTTAAATCAAACAATTATAAGAACATTAAAGTCAAATTCTATTGACATGGGAGTTTCGGCAAGTGCTATTTATAGTGAACCTAATAAAGGTGCATCCACTATTATTATTGATTTCCTTTGGAAAGGAGAAGTTATGAGTTTAAAGTTTTATAATAAACCCTTGCTTGCAAACCAAATCAATTCGTATTTTGAAAACTTCAAATGAAAGAAAAAAAATCTAACATATTTCAAAAGGAGATCTCCTTTGGTAAAACGTTTTCAGACAAGGCTAAAGAGGAGTTCTACGGAGAATTTAGTTCTTTGTTGGAAAGCGGTATTGATATTCAACGAATTTTGTCTATTCTTATAGAGGAGCAGGGTAATAAAAAAATACTTTTGATTTTAGATTCAATTCTATCTGATTTGATAAGTGGCAGCTCTTTATCAGACGCTTTAAAAGCGACTACTTTTTTTACAGCTTATGAATTTCAAAGCATACGTATTGGTGAAGAAACAGGGCGTTTACAGGTAATTCTCAAGCATTTGTCAGAATATTTTTCTAACAAAGTGAAGTTAAAAAGACAGTTAATAGGTGTTTTTACATATCCAACATTTGTGATTTTAATAACTATTGGTGTTTTGTACTTTATGTTGAATAGCGTTGTGCCAATGTTTGAAGATGTTTTTAAACAATTTGGGCAGGAACTTCCTTATTTAACACAAAAAATAATAGGAATATCAAAGCATTTTTCTACTTTTTTGTTTTATTTCGTTCTTTTGATTATTACTTTAAGTATTTATGGGTACACACAGCGTAAGCAGGAATGGTTTCGTAACATTACATCTATTATTGTTTTAAGAATTCCATTGTTTGGTCCCTTGATGCAAAAAATTTATTTAGCAAGAATGTGTCAAAGCATGTCTCTTTTATTGAATTCTCAAACACCTTTAGTTTCAGCATTAGAACTTGTTGAAGAGATGATTGGTTTTTATCCAATTGAAAAATCGATACAACAAATACGTTCACAAATTGTTAAAGGTGAATCATTACACGCTGGGTTGGCAAATTTTTCTATTTTTGACAAGCGTTTAATATCACTTGTCAAAATAGCTGAGGAAATAAACAAGCTCGATTCGACTTTTGAACGTCTATCTGACCAATACCAAGAAGACGTTGAATATAAAACAAAATTAATTGGCACTGTCATCGAACCTTTAATTATTGTAATTATTGGATTGGTGGTTGGAGTTATAATGGTGGCGATGTATATGCCAATGTTTAATTTAAGTAATGTTATTAAATAATGAATTTTAAAAGAAACAAAAAAAGGTTTGTTGATGCGTTCTCTCTTGCAGAAATATTAATTGTTTTGGCAATTATGGGAATTCTAATCATGCTTGTTGTTCCCAACCAAGCTGGAGTCGCATCTAGAACAAAAAGTTTAGAAGCCCAACAGGAATTAAAGATGATTTATAACTTACAATATGCCCATTTTTTGCAGTTTTCAAAATACACCTCGGATTTACAGGCGGTTAATTACATTCCTCACAAATTAGTAACCCAAGGAGGCACAGCTAACTACCAAGTCAGTATCATTGAGTCTTCGGTCACAGGCTTTAAAGCAAGAGCAGAAGCTATTGTTGATTTTAATGGGGATGGGAAAAATAATATTTGGGAAATAGATCAAGAAGGCACTCTTAAGGAAGTGCAATTCGATTAGAGATGTTTTTTTATACAACCATAGCTTTTTTACTCTTGTGTTTTATTCAAGATGTTAAGTATCGAGGGATTTTCTGGATAGTGTTTCCTTTATTGCTAGCAAGTTGTGTTTTATTACGATGGGAGACGCTGATGTGGAAAGATTTAATTTTCAACTTTCTGTTTCTTACTGCAACCATGCTTGGTCTAACTTTTTATCTTTCCATAAAACTTAAAAAGAGAATTCTGATAACAAACGGGCATTTTAGTTTAGGAGACATTCTTTTTTTGATAGCGATAATTCCGCTATTTAGTCTTGATGAGTATATTTTATTTTTTACTGCAGGTACAATATTCACCTTACTCATCCATATACTTATCAATCAAGTAAAAAAACAGCAGACCATTCCTTATGCAGGTTATATGTCAATTGCAACTATTTTAGTTCTTGTTTTTCAAGGTTCAATTCGTAATAACTTTGCGCAATCATGGATGTAACGAAAATTATCATACCGCCTGAACTTCAACAACTTATTCGCTCAGATTTGGCTTGGCACTATAGAATACTACCTAAAGAGGAATTAGAGTCTTCATACAGTTTCTACATCGATCAGAGTGCCAATCAATTGCTAGCCAGAGAGGAACTTTCTGCATTACTAGGAAAACCCGTTGAGTTGTTTGCTTGCGACTCCAACCAAGTTCAGAGAAGTTTAGGTCGTTATTATAGAAACACCAGTGGGGAAGACCAAAAGATCGTCTTTGATTCAAATGTGGATTTTGTTGATCGCTTAATTCAAGAAGCAAATAAACTCGGAAGCAGTGATATTCACATAGAAATATTTGGAGACAGCGCTCGCATTAGGATTAGAATTGACGGGAATTTGATGCATCGTTTTACTATTGATAAAGCTGACTACCCAGAATTGGTTAATAAGATAAAAATTCGCGCTAACCTTGATATTTCAGAAAAAAGATTACCTCAAGATGGAAGAATTCAGTACGAAGATTTTGATATTAGAGTCTCAATTTTACCAACATTACATGGTGAGAAAATTGTTTTAAGAATCTTGGGACATGATGCATCTTCAATAAGTATTGATAAGGTTGGGTTTTCTGATAAAGAGAAAATAAGCTATCTAGAAAGCGTCCGAAAGCCAAACGGTATTATTTTAATTAGTGGACCAACAGGTTCAGGGAAAACAACGACTTTATATGCAACTTTAAAGCTTTTAAATATTGAGAAAAGAAACATCGTAACGGTCGAAGACCCTGTGGAGTACACCTTGGATGGAATAAATCAAGTTCAATTAAACGAGTCAATCGGTCTTACTTTTGCAAGTGCACTTCGTTCTTTTTTAAGACAAGACCCTGATGTTATAATGCTTGGAGAAATTAGAGATGGTGAAACTGCTCAAATGGCTATTCGAGCGGCACTTACAGGACATTTGGTGTTGTCAACGATTCATACCAATTCTGCTTGGGGAACTATCTCGAGATTGATTGACATGGGAGTACCACCTTTTCTTTTAGCAAACACTCTGAATACTTCTGTTGCCCAACGATTAATTAGAAAATTATGTGTGAATTGTAAGTCTAAAAATGAGCTTAACAAGCAGGATTGGCCAGTAGGCTCTCTCTTTGAGGCTCCATCAGCAGTTACAGCAGCTATAGGTTGTGATGATTGTCATTTTACGGGTTATAAAGGTAGAATAGCGTTGTATGAGGTCATTCCAATTGACCTAAAATTAGCGTTAGAGATTAAGAGTAATCGTCATGATGTAGATGACCTACTCAAGGAAAGAAAGATTAAAAACATTGCGCAAAGAGCATACAACGAATTACTTAATGGGAGTACTTCTTTAGAGGAAGTCTATCCACTTTTATCCGGATATTAATATGAAAAAAGGAGTTTTTATTTTACTTGTTTTGATGTTGTGCAATGCTCATAATAGTAGCGCACAAAAATATACAGAAGCAACATTGAGGTCTGTTCTTGACAGTCTCTCTAAGAATCATCCTGGTTTAAACAATGAGCTTCAACTAAATGTAAGCAGTTTAGAACTCTCGGAACTCATCAATTCTGTCGCATTGGAAAACGACTTAAATATAAGTATCGATCCTTCGATAAAACAATTGGTTTCTTATAATTTCTTTGATGCGCAAGTTAAAGACGTGCTTGTTTATCTCTATTTAGAATTTGAGCTAGAATATGGCTTTATAGGGAGTATTATTTCTGTGAACAAGCGCCTTGAAACAGCTCCAATAGTTATCATTCCTAAGAGAATGGATATTAAGTACAATAGTGCGAATAAATTTCTTTCAATGGATTTAAAAAATGATACCTTATGGCAAGTTGTCGAAGAGTTAACCAAGGTGTCGGGTAAAAACTTTGTGATTGATTCAAAGATAAGAAACCAAAAAGTGAATGCTTATTTTCTCAATAGGCCTTATGATCAGGTATTAGAAATGTTTGCCAAATCTAATGAACTACAATTGAGCAAAGGCGAAAACTTTTATTCAATTGGAAAAGGAGATCTTATGGCTGCTAAAGGTCAAGGAACAGAAACTAAAAAGTCACCAAATTATAAGTCTAAAATACAAACGGGTGACTTTAGAATAGAAAAAAATTCGATAGGTACACTCGATATCTTTGCCCATCAAGTTGATTTAGCTGACATAATTCAAGCAGCGGCAGACGAAACTGGGGTCCATTACCTATTTCATTCAGAGATCAAGGGTAAAACCAATATGGATGTTAAAGATTTGCGATTTGAAGAGCTTGTAGAAATGCTTTTTACAGGGACGGAGTATTCAATTAAACAAAGCGATGGGGTTTATATTGTTGGTCAGAACAAGATGGAGGGACTTCGCGTCACCGAGCTATTAAGGTTAGAGAATAGAACAATTGAATCGGTTAAAACAGCAATTCCAAAAGAACTAACCACCGGTCTTGAGGTAAAAGAATTTGAAGAGTTGAATGCTCTAATATTAACAGGGAGCAAGCGCCTAATAGATCAATTAAAAACTTTCGTATCCTCCATTGATTTAATTGTTCCAATGGTTCAAATCGATGTTATGCTCATTTATTCTGAAAGAGGTTCTATTGTTAGCACTGGAATCAAAGCTGGTGTTAAGGACAAACCAACAACGACTAGCGGAACAATTTTCCCAGGGGTCGATATGGAACTTGGTAGTGGAACGATTAATAATATTTTGAATGCAATTTCAGGTTTCGGGGTAGTCAACTTAGGTTTGGTAACTGAAAATTTCTATGTTTCTTTAAATGCTTTAGAGAGTAATAATGTAATAAACATCCAAAGCACTCCTAAAATTTCAACCCTAAACGGACATGAAGCAACCATCTCGATAGGAGAAACTACCTATTATCAAGAGCGTCAAGTTAATGTACAAACATCGGTTACTAATCAAGGTGTCTTACAATCTACTCAATGGAAGTCTATTAATGCAGATCTGACGGTAACTATCAAGCCCTTTGTGAGTGCTGATGAACATGTGACCTTAACTATCAGCGTCGAGCAAGATGCTTTTTCGGGCAGAAATGGAGAAACGGCTCCTCCTAATATTACCACACAAACATTTGAGTCTATGGTTAGGGTAAAAAATGGAGAACTGATACTACTCGGTGGACTTGAAAAGAAAAGAAAAAGTGATTCTGGCTCAGGTGTTCCTTTTCTATCAAGAATACCC
>TARA_R110002072_G_scaffold15856_47_pt1 | contig 23361 bp, 20 predicted proteins | sample TARA_R110002072 | Tara Oceans TARA_R110002072 (sample SAMEA4397118) | marine metagenome | biome: Polar Biome; feature: [SRF] surface water layer (ENVO:00010504); material: water (ENVO:00002006), including particulate matter (ENVO:01000060) such as... | depth 5 m | reverse complement strand
CCCGCAATGCGCGAGGCGAGGTCGACCGGGTGATGGCCTCGGTGGTCGATGTCACCGAGCGCAAGGCGGCGGAAGCCGCGCGCGACAAGGCCGAGCATGCGCTGCGCCAGAGCCAGAAGCTGGAAACCATCGGCCAGCTGACCGGCGGGGTGGCGCATGATTTCAACAATCTGCTGATGGCGGTGCGCTCGAGCCTCGAACTGCTGCGCAAGCGGTTGCCCGAGGGCGACGAGCGCGCGCACAGCTATCTCGCCAATGCGCTCGCGGGCGCCGAACGCGGAGCCACGCTGACCCAGCGGATGCTCGCTTTCGCGCGCCGGCAGGAGCTCGATCCGCGCCCGGTCGATGTCGCGGCGCTGCTGCCCGGGATGCGCGACCTGCTCGAACGCTCGCTCGGGCCGGAGATGGATATCGTGCTCGATTTGGACACGAAGGTGCCGCAGGCGCTGGTCGACGAGAACCAGCTGGAAATGGCGGTGCTCAACCTCGCGGTCAACGCGCGCGATGCGATGGAGGGCAGCGGACGGCTGACCATCCGGCTCGACTGCGTGCGGACCGAGGAGGGTACGCCGCAGCTGCGCGAGGGCGATTACGTCCGCATCCGGGTCGAGGACACCGGCGCCGGGATGGATTCCGACACGCTGGCGCGGGCGATGGAGCCCTTCTTCACCACCAAGGGGGTCGGGCGCGGCACCGGGCTGGGGCTGTCGATGGTCCACGGGCTGACCAGCCAGCTGGGCGGCTCCTTTCAGTTACAAAGTCGGGAAGGCGAGGGGACGACCGCGGAGATGTATCTGCCCGTGGCGGGGGTGCAGGCTCCCGCTCCCGCAGGCGAATCCGCTCCCGAGGAAAGGGCCGAGGATGCGCTCAAGCCCTTGAAAATCCTCGCCGTCGACGACGACGCGCTGGTGCTGTTCGGCACCGTCGCGCTGCTCGAGGACCTGGGCCACGAGGTCGTCGAGGCCGGCTCGGGCGCCCACGCACTCGACATGCTGTCTATCCGCGATGATATCGATCTTGTGATCACCGACCAGGCCATGCCCAACATGACCGGAGTGGCGCTGGCACGCGAGATCCACCGCGACCGTCCCGAACTGCCCGTGGTGCTTGCCAGCGGCTATGCCGAAATGCCCGAGGGCGCGAAGCAGGACATCGTCGCCCGCCTGGAGAAGCCTTTCAGCCACGAGGATCTGGACGCGGTCATCCGCTCGATCTTCGCCGGACGGGCGAGCGATTAGACGCGCATTCGGGACCAATTCGTGCTAGGTTTGCCGCGCACCCGTGCCCGGCGACAATGTCTTACGATCGCGCCGCGGGTACGGCTTGCGCCCCGCGACTCTCCGGCCCCCCGATGGTCTTGTGCCGCTGACGCAGCCTTTGTCGCTCTTTCTCCCCCCATCCTCTTTTGGACCCTCTTCGATAGGGGGCACACAGCATGACCCTCCAAATACCATCGACAACCGACGCCTCCGCCCCTTCGCGAGACGCCGTCCACGATTCGCGGCGCCTGTGCGATTCGGAGCCGATCCACGCGCCCGGTTCGATCCAGCCGCACGGCGTCCTGCTGCTGTTCGACGCGGCCACGGGCGTGCTGTCGCACCGCGCGGGCAATTGCGAGCGCCTGCTCGGTCTTGCACCACGCGACAATCCGACGGCGTGTGACCTGCTGGGAATCTCGATCGACGATCTGATCGTTTCCTGCCTGCTCAATCTGAATGACGAGCCGGTCTATGTGGGGCTCGCCCGGCCCGGCGACCGCAGGCCGCTGGCGATGATGGCGCACCGCACCGGCCGCTTCGTCGCGGTCGAACTGCTCCAGGCCGAGCTCGAGGGCAGCGTCGCTTCGGCGCTGGACCTGGCGGGGGCGATCTTCACCCGGATCAACGCCTGCCAGAGCCTGCGCGATGCCTGCGCCGTCGCGGTCGACCAGGTGCGCGCCATCACCGGCTTCGACAGCGTGATGATCTATCGCTTTCAGGATGACGACAGCGGCTCGGTGATCGCCGAATCGCGCATCGCGCAAGCGGCGAAATATCTCGGACACCGCTTCCCCGCCTCGGACGTGCCGCGTCAGGTGCGCGAGCTGCTCCGCCGCAATCTGATCCGCATGGTTCCCGATGTGGACTATGAGCCTGCGCCACTGGTGCCGACGCCCTGCGGTGCGCCGATGGACATGTCGCACTGCATTCTGCGCTCTGTCGCCCCCATCCATCTCGAATACATGAAGAACATGGGGCTGCGCGCCTCGATGTCGATTTCGCTGCTGGCCGAAGGCGAATTGTGGGGGCTGATCATATGCCACCATTATCAGCCGCGGCTGGTACCTGTGGAGACGCAGTTGTTCTGCCGCCACATCGCAACCTCGCTGTCTGCCTTCGTGCTGGCGCATGAACGCGCCGAAAGCGCTCGGCTCGGAACGATGCAGGCCGCCGCGCTGGATTCCGTCCTCGAAGCCATGCGCAGGAGCGAGGATCCCGAGCGCCGCTTGAGAACTTCGTGCGAGGAACTGCAGCGGCTGATCGACAGCGGCGGTTTCATCCTGCTGGCCGAAGACGGATTGATTGCGGGAGCCGGTTGGTATCCGGAAGAGGATGGCCGACTGGCCGCTCTTTACGACTTCCTTCATGACAAGCTGAAGGATCGCGAGAGCTACGCCACCGACCGCCTGAGCGAGGAATACCCTCAAGGCGCGGCCATGGTCCGCGAGGCGAGCGGAGTGCTGGCGATCAGGCTGCAGGCATCGCGTCCGCTGATCGCGCTATGGCTGCGTCCCGAACAGGTCGAGGAAATCGACTGGGCAGGCGATCCGCGCAAGGATGAGGGTCTTGAGGGATCGTCGCAGCAACCGTCGCCGCGTCTGTCCTTCGTCACCTGGCGAGAGACCGTGCGCGGTCGGTCTCGCCCCTGGGCGCGGCGCCAGATCGAGGCGGTCGAACTGTTTCGTACAAGAGTCGGCTACGCCATGCAGCGCGTCCGTCTCGAGCGCGCGAACGCCGAGCTAGCCGAAGCCAATGCACTGCTTGCCACGCAGGCTACCACCGATCCGCTGACCGGACTCGCTAACCGCCGGCTGTTCGACGACCGCCTGCGCGAGGAATGGTCGCGCGCCCAGCGCGAAGACCGGCCGCTTGCACTGATCGCGATCGATATCGACCACTTCAAGGAATACAACGACCGCTTCGGTCATCCGGCCGGCGACGAATGCCTCAAGCGGGTGGCGGAAGCGATCGGCGGGACCTTCCGCGAGATCGATATTGCAGCACGAACGGGCGGCGAGGAATTCGCGCTGCTGTTGCCCGGCATCGACGCCGAGGGCGCTGCACTCGTCGCGGACCGTATCCGCGCCGCCATCGAGGGGCTCGGCGTCGAACATCCTCACCCCGATCAAACGGTTGTGACAATCAGCTTGGGCGTCGCGGCTACCTCGCCCACGCTCACCGGTGACGCTTCGGCGTTGATGGCCGCAGCCGACCGCGCCCTCTACCGCGCCAAGGAGAACGGCCGCAATGCCATCGCTTTGGACCGGGGCGACTAGCGCGCTGGCCGCGGCGGGGTCTGCAGGAAACCCAATTCGAGCCGGACACTTCTAGGCCCGCGTGCGTTCGACCGGGTGGAGGAGCTTGCTGTGCCGATCACCATCAATTCCCAAACCTACGATTTGCCCGACGATCCGAGAGTAACCCTGCTCGATTTCCTGCGTCACGACTTGGCCCTGCCCGGGACCAAGAAGGGCTGCGACCATGGCCAGTGTGGCGCCTGCACCGTGCTGGTGGACGGGATGCGGATCAACAGCTGCCTGTCGCTCGCCGCGATGCATGACGGCGACCATGTCACCACCATAGAAGGTCTGGGCACCCCCGCTGCGCCTTCGAAGCTGCAGCAGGCCTTCGTCGATTACGACGGGTACCAATGCGGCTATTGCACACCGGGCCAGATCTGCTCGGCCACCGCGATGCTGCAGGAGATCGCCAATGGCTGGCCGAGCGATGCGAGCGAGAGCCTCGAAGGTCCGATGGAGGCCAGCGGCGCCGAAATTCGGGAGCGGATGAGCGGCAATCTGTGCCGCTGCGGCGCCTATGCCAATATCGTCGCCGCGATCGAGGATGTGGCCGCTCAGGAGGATCCGGCATGAGGCCGTTCGATTTCCAGCGCGCCGACGGTCTCGACCACGCCTCCCAGCTCTGCGCCGACGGCGATAGCAAGCCGATCGCCGGCGGGACCAATCTGATCGATCTCATGAAGCTGCAGGTGGAAACGCCGCAGACGCTGGTCGATATCCATCGTCTGCCGATGGGGCAGATCGCCGACACTGACGACGGCGGCCTCAGGATCGGCGCGCTGGCGAGCAACACCGCCACCGCAGTCCACGACCGTGTCCGCAGCGACTACCCATTGCTTGCCCGCGCGATCCTGGCGGGTGCGAGCCAGCAATTGCGCAACAAGGCCACCACCGGCGGCAATCTGTGCCAGCGGACGCGCTGCTATTATTTCATGAACATCGACCAGCCCTGCAACAAGCGCGAGCCCGGCTCGGGCTGCGGTGCGCTCAAGGGGATCGCGCGGCTGCACGCGGTGCTGGGCACCAGCGATCAATGCATCGCCACCTATCCCGGCGATATGGCGGTGGCGATGAGTGCGCTGGGCGCCACGGTCGAGATCGCCGACACCAGCGGCAAGTCCCGCAGCGTAGCAGTGCGCGATTTCCACTGCCTGCCCGGCGACACCCCGTGGCGCGACAATGTGCTGGAGGAGGGCGAACTCATCACCGCAGTCATCCTCCCGCCGCCGGTCGAGGCGCGCCAGCTTTACCGCAAGGTGCGCGAGCGCTCGTCCTACGCTTTCGCCATGGTCTCGGTCGCTGCCGTGGTGGCACTCGAGGACGGACGCTTCAGCCGCGCCGATCTCGCCTTTGGCGGCTTGGCGCACAAGCCGTGGCACGACCCGCGATTGAGCGAGCTGCTGCTGAATAAGGAGCCGTCTGCGCAACTGTTCGACGAGGCCGCCGATGTGCTGCTCGACAGTGCGCAAGGCTATGGCGAAAACGATTTCAAAATTCCGCTGGCCCGGCGAACGCTGGCTGCGGTGCTGGCCGAAGCGACGGGGATGGAACTGTGACTGCGCATCTGAAACAGGACGAACCCGACACCCGCAATTTGCTCGACGACATGGTGCAGGGGATCATCGGCAAGCCGCTGGCGCGCCCCGACGGGCTCGGCAAGGTCACCGGTACCGCACCCTATGCCGCCGAATACCCGATCGCGAATTGTCTCGAAGGCGTGCTGGTCACTGCTCCCTTCACCAAGGGCACGATCACGGGGGTCCACAAGGATTCGGTGCTGTCGATGCCCGGCGTGGTTGCGGTGATCGACGACCAGCGGCTCACCGCACGAGCGGCGCAGGGGGGCGCGGGCGAAGCCCCGGCGCAGCCCGCGCGCAAGGTCGGCTATTTCGGGCAGCCGATCGCGCTGGTCGTGGCGGAAAGCTTCGAACAGGCCCGAGACGCGGCCAAGCATCTGACCTTCGAATACCGCGCCGAGAATGTCGCCGATGTGCCGCTCGACCCGGAGAAGACGGATGCCGAGCCGCAGGACGGCGCCACGCGCCAGGGCGACCTCGCACAAGCGATGAGCCAAGCGGCGCACAGCGTCGATGTGACCTACACCACCGAAGGGCACAGTTCCGCGGCAATGGAGCCGCATGCGGCCATCGCGCAATGGGACGGGAACAGCCTGACCGTCCATGCCTCGCTTCAAATGCCCAACTACAATATTTCCGAACTGGCCGATGCGCTGGATCTCGGGGAGGATCAGGTACGGTTGATTGCCCGCTATGTCGGCGGCGGCTTCGGATCCAAGCTCGGGATCAGCGAGGAAGCCGTTGCGGCGTCGATCGCGGCGATGGAGCTGGAGCGACCGGTGCGCGTGGTGCTGAGCCGCCAGCAGGTGTTCCAGACGATCATGCGCCGCTCGGAAACCAGCCAGCGCTTCCGGCTCGCTGCCGACGAGAACGGTCGCCTGACCGGCTTCGGGCACGAGGCGCGCGTCTCGCAGCTGCCGGGCGAGAGCTTCGCCGAGCCGGTGCTGCAGTCGAGCGAGTTCCTTTACGGAGGCGAGAACCGCCTGCTCCAGCTCGAAGTGGCGCGGATCCACCGGATGACCGCAGGCTCGGTCCGCGCGCCGGGCGAGGCCGTGGGAATGCCAGCGCTCGAATCGGCGATGGACATGCTGGCCGAAGAGGTGGGGATCGATCCGGTCGAGCTGCGGCTGCGCAATATCCCCGAATGCCATCCCGTCAACGGCTTGCCCTATTCCTCGCGCAAGCTGGCCGAGTGCCTCGAACAGGGCGCCGAGGCGTTCGGCTGGGATCATGGCCCGCGCAAACCGCGTCAGCGGCGCGAGGGCGAATGGTGGATCGGCACCGGCATGGCGAGCGCGGCGCGGGTCCATAACGTCGCAGAGGCGCGCGCGCGGGTGACGCTCAAACCCGACGGCACCGCGCTGGTCGAAACCGACATGACCGATATCGGCACCGGCACCTATTCGATCGTCGGCCAGGTGGCGGGCGAGATGCTCGGCCTGCCGATGGACCGGGTGCTGGTCGATCTGGGCGACACCGATTCCCCCCGCGGGCCCGGGTCGGGCGGTAGCTGGGGCGCATCCTCGATCTGCTCGGCGGTGTTCGTCGCCTGCGAGGACATGCGCGCCACTCTGGCGAAGAAGGCGGGGGTATCGGTCGAGGAATTGAAGCTCAAGGACGGCGGCGTGATCGGCGGCGCTTCGTTGGTCGAACTGCTCGATGGAGAGGAACTCTCGGTGGAGGGGCATTACGAGCCCGGTGCTGTCGAGGACGATTTCACTGCGTCCGGCTATGGCGCGTTTTTTGCGGAAGTGCGCGTCAACCGCTTCACCGGCGAGACGCGGGTCGACCGCATGCTGGGCGCTTACGGCTTCGGACGCGTGCTCAACGCCAAGACCGCGCGTTCGCAATGTCTGGGCGGCATCGTCTGGAGCATCGGTGCCGCGCTCACCGAAGCGCTGCTGTTCGATCCGGTCGATGGCCATATCGCCAACTGCGACCTCGCCGAATACCATGTTCCGGTGAACCGCGACGTTCCCGATCTCGAGGTCATCATGGTCGAGGAACGCGATCCGGCGGCCAGCCCGATCCAGGCGAAGGGCGTCGGCGAACTGGGGATGTGCGGCGGTGCCGCGGCGATCGGCAATGCCATTTACAACGCTTGCGGGGCGAGGGTGCTCGGCTTTCCGATGACCCCCGACCGGGTGATCGCCGCGATGCCCGAGTGACGATGCTCCGGACCGATAGTCCCGCTGCTTTGGATGAGGACCATGCCGCGCTGGCGGCTGCCTGCGAACCGGGCGCCGCGCTGTGCACCATCGTCGGGATCGAGGGCAGTTTCTCGCGCCGGATCGGTGCTCAGTTGGCTGTCATGCCCGATGGCGGCGTGGTCGGCGATCTCGCGGACGGTTGCCTGGAAAGCCAGCTCGCCGCGGACGTCAGGAGTTGTAGCAAGCCGGTCGTGCGGCGCTACGGACATGGCTCGGATCTGATCGACTTCCGCCTGCCCTGCGGCGGAGGGCTGGACATATTGCTCGACCCTGTGCCCGATAGAGGCGCCTGCCGCGAGGCTCTGGCGCGGCTGCAAGCGCGCCGACCGGCCGAGCTGGAGCTACCCGATAGCGAGCAATTGCGCCGCCGGCGATATATCCCCGCCTTGCGCCTGCGCGCCTATGGCGAGGGTCCCGAACTGGCAGCGCTGGCGCGGCTGGCGCGCGCTTCCGGGATCGCGATTGAGGCGAACGACAAGCGCGAATTGACGCTGGGCAAGGCGCCCGAACTCGCCCCTTCGGACCGCTGGACCGCCGAGATCCTGCTGTTCCACGATCACGAATGGGAGGCCGCGCTGATCGAGCACGCGCTGGCTGGCGAGGCCTTCTACATCGGCGCTCAGGGCGGCGAGAATGCCCGCGCACAGCGCACCATGGCGCTACTTGCCCGCGGCGCGGCCGAAGAGGACATCGCCCGGCTGCGCAGCCCGATCGGCCTGCTCCCCGCCTGCCGGACCCCCCAGGCGTTGGCGCTGTCGGTCCTGGCCGAAGTGGTCGGCTCCTATGAACGCTTGCGCTGATCCGCTCGACCCATCGATTGCGGTCGCGTTGCTGGCTGCGGGACGGGGCGAGCGCTTCACCGGCGACAAGCTGGCGGCAGAGCTCGGCCCGCGCCCACTCTGGCAATGGGCAGCCGAAGCGGCGATCCATGCGGGCTTCGTGACCCGCTTCGTCGTGGCGAGCGAACATTCGGCAGGCCTGTTCTCGGGAACCCCATGGCACGTCGCGGTAAATGCCAGCGCCGGCGAAGGGCTGGCGAGTTCGATCCGGTGCGCGGCGCAGGCGGCGAAGGATTGCTCGCGGCTGGTGATCCTGCTGGCCGACATGCCGTTCGTCGAAGCCGGGCATCTGCGCCGCCTCGCGCTGGCCGATGGCGCGCTGTTCACCCGCTATCCCGATGGCAGACACGGCAATCCGGCCGGATTCCCCGCAGCCATGTTCTCGCGTCTCGGCGGCCTGCGCGGCGACCGCGGAGCGGGCGGGCATGGCTGGAGCGAAGATGCGGAAGCTCTGTCGCCGTTCTCGCCCGCCAGCCTGTTCGATATCGACACGGTCGCAGACCTCGCGCTTGCCGAAGCCCGACTGCCGATCGACCCCTGACGGCCCCACTGGCGCGGCGACAATTCCTCGTCCATGTGGGCCGCCCCGCTATGACCGCGGGCACCAAGGGGGGAATGCGAATGGGCAAATTATCCGGAATCACCGTGATCGACCTGACGCAGTTTCTGCCCGGTCCGATGATGACCGTGATGATGGCGGATCACGGCGCGCGGGTCATCAAGGTCGAGCCGCCCGCGGGCGATCCTGCGCGCGATCAGGGGCCGTTCGAGGCGGGGCACTCGGTCTGGTTCGCCAATTGCAACCGCGGCAAGGAAAGCCGCGCGCTCGACCTTAAGAGCGAGGCGGGCAGGGCCACGCTCGCCGAACTGTGCCGCGAGGCGGACGTCTTCGTCGAGGGGTTCCGCCCCGGGGTGATGGCGCGGCTGGGGTTCGATTACGCTGCGGTGCGCGCGCTCAACCCCGGCATCGTCTATTGCTCGATCACCGCCTTCGGTCAGGACGGCGCACTGGCGCAGCACCCCGCGCACGATATGGCGGTGCAGGCGCTGGCGGGTTTCCTCGCAGTCAACGATGGCCCCGATGGGGCTCCGGTGGTGCCCGGCGTCGCCAGCTCCGATATGGCGGCGGGGCTGACCGCGCTGTCGGCGGTGCTGATGGCGCTGCTCGGGCGCGAGCGCAGCGGCGAGGGCGCCTATATCGACTGCGCGATGTTCGACAGCCTGCTGCCGTGGTGTGCGCACACTGCGGGCAGCGCGATCGCGGGCGGCGAAAGTCCGCGCTCGGCCAGCCAGCGTTCGCTCGGCGGGGCGGCCCTGTATCAGGTCTATCGTACCGCGGATGGGCGCCATGTCGCGCTGGGCGGGCGCGAGATCAAATTCGCGAGAGTGCTGCTGGCGGCGCTGGGGCGCGAGGATTTGCTGCCCTATGCCGAGGCGCCCGCGGGCGAGCAGGAGCCGCTGATCGCCTTTCTGCGCGAAACCTTCGCCACGAAGACGCGCGACGAATGGGTGGAGTGGTTCGCCGACAAGGACGTCGCCTTCGCGCCGGTGCTCGATTTCCGCGAAGCGCTCGACCAGCCGCATATCGCCGAGCGCGGGCTGCTGGTCGAGACGGAGGAGGGCGCGCATCACATCGCGCCGCCGATCCGCTTTGCCGGGGAGCGCTGGGAGCCGGGCGCGGTGCCCGAACTCCCAACCGCTGCCCGCTGATACCAGCAATCAGTCGACAAAGTCCTCGACCCGCTCGATCACGATCGCCGGCGCCATGCCGCCCGCGGCGCACATGGTGACGAGGCCGTAGCGCTTGTTCTGGCGTTCGAGTTCGTCGATCATCGTGCCGATCAGAATCGATCCGGTTGCGCCGATCGGGTGACCCAGCGCGATCGAGCCGCCGTTGACGTTGACCTTGTCCCAGTCGAGCCCGAGATCGCGGACGAATTTGGCCGCGACCACCGCGAAGGCCTCGTTGATCTCGAACAGGTCGATGTCGTCCACCGTCAGCCCAGCCTTCTCCAGCACCTTCTTCGCCGCGGGAACCGGGGCGTTGAGCATCAGCGTGGGGTCGTCGCCCATATTGGCGGTGGCGACGATCCGCGCGCGCGGCTTGAGGCCGTGCTTCTGGGCATAGGCCTTGCTGGTCACGAGCACCGCCGCAGCGCCATCGACCACGCCCGAGCTGTTGCCGGCGTGGTGGAAATGCTCGATCTCGAGATCGGGATATTTGCGGTTGATCAGCCCGCGGAAGGTGGTTCCGTTCTGGTCGATCGGCACATCGGCGATCTTGGTGAAGGCGGGCTCGAGCTCGGCGAGACCTTCGCGCGTGGTCTGCGGGCGGGGAAACTCTTCCTTGTCGAGCACCACGTTGCCCTCGTCGTCGACCACCGGGACCAGCGACTTGTCGAACCTGCCTTCCGCGATCGCCTGCGCAGCGCGCTGCTGGCTGCGATAGCCGACCTCGTCCAGTTCCTCGCGGGTGAAGCCTTCCTGGGTGGCGATGGCATCGCCGCAGACGCCCTGGTGGCTCTGCGGATGCGACTGCTGCAGCCGCTCGTTGTAGCTGCCCATCATCGGCGGCTTCATCCCCGCAGCCATCTTGTCGCGCGCCATCTGTCCGGTGAGGCTCATCATCTCGGTGCCGCCTGCGACCACGCAATCTTCCATCCCGCTCATCACCTGCGCTGCCGCGAGGCTGACGCTGGTGATCCCGCCGCCGCAGAACCGGTCGAGCGTGGTCCCCGAGCTGGTAACGTCGTAGCCTGCATCGAGCGCCGCCATGCGGCCCAGATCGCCCGCCTGCATCCCGTCCTGCGTGCTGACTGACCAGATCACGTCGTCGACGGTGGCGGTGTCGAGCCCGTTACGCTGGGCGATCGCCTTGAGCACGGTTGCCGCGAGGTGCTGCGGATGCTGTTCGGCAAGCGCGCCTTTGCCCTGTTTTCCGATCCCGCGCGGGGTGCGGACAGCGTCGATGATATAGGCTTCGGACATGCAATGTTCTCCTCTCCGGGCGCGCCTTTCGCGGCGATTGCCGGTTGACGTAGGCGTAAGCCTGCCGCAGCAAGGGCGCAAGACCAGTTTCACATTGCAATGGGAGATGAGCAAGTGAGCGAAGAAGTTTTGACCCAAGTCGAAGACGGCATTCTGATCGTCACGATCAACCGTCCCGAAGCCAAAAACGCAATGAACAAAGCCGCCGCGGAAGGCATCGCCGCGGCGATGGACCGGCTCGACGCAGACGACGATCTGCGCGTCGCGATCCTCACCGGTGCGGGCGGGACCTTCTGTTCGGGCATGGATCTCAAGGGCTTCCTGCGCGGCGAATCCCCCAGCATCGAGGGGCGCGGCTTCGGCGGGATCACCCAGCAGGGCCCCTCCAAGCCGCTGATCGCCGCGGTCGAGGGCTATGCGCTCGCCGGCGGGATGGAACTGATGATTTCCTGCGATCTCGTGGTCGCCAACAAGGACGCCAAATTCGGCATCCCCGAAGCCAAGCGCGGGCTCGCCGCCGCGGCGGGCGGGCTGATGAAGCTGCCCGATCTGATCCCCCCCAAGATCGCGATGGAGCTGGCGCTGACCGGCGATTTCATCGACGCGACCCGCGCCTACGAGCTCGGGCTGGTCAACCGCGTGGTCGAGGGTTCGGCGCTCGACGCAGCCAAGGAACTGGCAGGCAAGATCAACGAGAACGGCCCGCTGGCGGTGCGCGTCTCCAAGCAGATCGTCGACCAGTCGCGCGGCTGGAGCCTGGAAGAGCGCTGGGACGAGCAGGCCAAGCTGCTGCCCACAGTCTTCATGAGCGAGGATGCGCGCGAAGGCGCCGCCGCCTTCGCCGAAAAGCGCAAGCCCAACTGGAAGGGCAAGTAAGCGCGCGGGACAAGCGCGCTACTGCCATCTGACTGCCCCTGAGAGAGGATAACCCCCAATGCCCGTCATCGACATTCCGCCGCCCGCCTTCATGGAAGACGAGGAAATCTCGATCTTCGCCGATGCCGTCGGCAAGTTCTACGAAAAGCACGCTCCCGAAAAGCGCGTCGCGAAATGGCGCGAGGACGGCCAGGTCGAACGTGAATTCTGGAACGAGGCGGGCGAGGCCGGTCTGCTCGGCGTCTCGGTGCCCGAGGAATACGGCGGCCATGGCGGCGATTTCCGCCACGACATGGTGGTGATCGAGCAGCAGGGCAAACACAATGTCGACGGTTTCGCCGCCAGCCTGCACAACACGGTGATCCTGCCCTATCTGGTCCGCCACGGCACCGAGGAGCAGAAGAAGAAATACCTGCCCAAGCTGGTCAGCGGCGAGCTGGTGAGCGCGATCGCGATGACCGAGCCGGGCGTCGGCTCGGATCTGCAGAGCATCACCACCACCGCGCTGAAGGACGGCAATGGCTACCGGCTCAACGGCGCCAAGACCTATATCTCCAACGGCCAGATCGCCGATTTCATCATCGTCGTTGCCAAGACCGATCCCAACCAGCGCGCCAAGGGCATCTCGCTGCTGCTGCTCGAGACTGAGGGTGCCGAGGGATTCCAGCGCGGCAAGAAGCTCGACAAGATCGGGCTCGATGCGCAGGACACGTCGGAACTGTTCTTCGACGATGTCTTCGTCCCGGCCGAAAACGTGCTCGGCGGCGAGGAGGGCAAGGGCTTCTACCAGCTGATGGGCGAGCTGCCGCAGGAGCGGCTGATCATCGCCATGGGCGCGATTGCCGGGATCGAGCGTGCGCTCGATGTGACGGTCGAATTCGTCAAGGAGCGCAAGGCCTTCGGCCAGACGGTATGGGACTTCCAGAACACCCAGTTCGTGCTCGCCGATCTCAAGGCCAAGGGCACTGCGGCGCGGGTTTTCGTCAACGACTGCATCTCCAAGCATCTCGAGGGCAAGCTCGACGTCCCCACCGCCTGCATGGCCAAATACTGGGTCACCGAACTGCAGAGCGAGGTGGTCGACAAATGCCTCCAGCTGCATGGCGGCTCGGGCTATATCAACGACTATCCGATCGCGCGGATGTATCGCGACAGCCGGATCACGCGGATTTTCGGCGGCTCGAACGAGATCATGCGGATGGTGATCGCCCGCTCGATGTAGTCGCCCGGTCCTTCCAACAAAACGGCCGCCGGACTGCGATTCGGCGGCCGTTTTTCGTATCGCCGCGCCGATTCGGGCGAGTTGGTTGATGAAACACATGCCCCTGCGCTCGCCGCTTGGCTCGACGGGTGTCCGCGGCGACCGGAATCGCGGCGAGAAGGACCCAGTGCGAAGCTAGCGGGCCGATTTCGTGTAGGAAAGCGGTCGTTTTCGCGCGGGCCGATCCGGGGCTTTGCCGCCGATGGCGCTTCGGGCGGCTTCGCGCGGGCGCGGGCGCGGGCGCGGGCGCCGGAGCCAGCCCCTTCTTATTCCTCCGAGGCGGTGCTATCCTCCGCAAAGGCGAAGCGTTTCAGCGACGAAGAGCGTCCAGAGACGCCAAGCCGCTTTTCCGAGGGGGGAACTCACGGCTTTGTCGAACCATCCCATCTTTCATCGCATGCTGCGCAAGCTCGGGCGCCGCGGGGTCCTCGATGCCGCCGATATGGAGGCGCTCGGTTCGCTCAGCTACCGGGAAAAGACCTACCAGGCCGGCGGCTATCTGGTTCGCGAGGGCACGGCCTGCGAGGAGAGCGCCCTGATCATCGAGGGGTTCACGATCCGGCAGAAAGTCACCGAAGCGGGTCGCCGCCAGATCGTCAGTTTCCATATCCCGGGCGATTTCGTCGATCTCGAGGGTTCGCTGCTCAGGGTTGCGGATCACAACGTTCAGGCGCTGACGGACTGCGAGATCGTCCACTTTCCCGTTCGAGAGCTGCTTGCCCTGATCGACAGCAATCCCCGGATCGGGCGTACCCTCTGGATCGACACGCTGATCGATGCATCGATCTACCGCGAATGGGTGGTGAACGTCGGCCAGCGCCCGGCCAAGCAGCGCATCGCTCATCTCCTGTGCGAATTCGCACTGCGGCTGAAGCTCGTGGGGCTCGGAGACGAGGAAGGGTATCGGCTGCCCTTCACGCAGGAACAGCTCGCCGATGCGACCGGGCTCACCCAGGTTCATGTCAACCGCAGCCTGAAGGCGCTCGACGAGGCGGGGCTGATCGAGCGCGATGGCCGGTCCATCGCGATCCCCGACTGGGATCGGTTGCGGGAAAGCTCCGGCTTCAGCGCGCGCTACCTGCACCTCGACCAGGTCGCCTGAACCTGCGCGGGCGGTTGGAACGGGTGCCCGGACCGGAAGAATGAAACGAAGACTGGATGCGGAGACGCCGGCCTTCTGCGGATCTCAGGTGTGCCGGATTTGGGGGCGCGGGATATCAGGGGCGCGGGATTTCAGGGGCTGACTTCCCAGACCCCGGCTCCGGTATGCGAGATGTTGCACAGCTTGCGGCCATCGCACCACAGTTCGGCCCGCCGGTTAGAGGCTTCCTCTTGCGCGACAAGCAGCGCTTTCGAAGCATTGATGGCCTCGAACTGGAGTTCCTTGCGACTCCCCAAACCGTCGTCAGTGAATTTGAGGCAATAGCTTGGCAGTGAAAACCCGGCCGATGTGTCCGGCGCGGGGTCTTTGAGTTTCTGCTGCTGCATGTTCCGCTCCCGCTTGCCGTTGAGAAACCAGGATGAGCGATTCGCAGAACATGCGATATTCAAAATGTTATGCACAGGCTCAATTGCTCGTGCTTATTTGCCTCGAGCATTACTTCGACCCGTATTGCGACAGAATATTGCGTACCGCCGCAATGCTCGCCTCGCATCACCGAGTTCGTATCGACAGGCGCGTACCACCGGCAGTGAACTCGTCTATAATTAAAGATTAGGGCACCTCGATCCGAATAGGTTAAGGCTTGAAAAGCAATCGGGGATTGGTGCTTCTCCTTCTCGATCACACCAGGCTTCGATGTACCAGTTTCCGCTCTTCAACATTACGAGGCCTCGACAGCGTTTTTTCGTGTTCGTCGCGCTACCTGCCATTTGCCTGGCTGGAGCACTTGTAGTGTTCGGCCTCTGGAGCTTGTGGGTCACTGCAGAGAAAAGCGATGCAGCGACCCGAGACAGGCAGGTGCGGGAGGTACGTCTTGCGATTGGCGCAACGCTCGACGAACTCGCTCAAAGTCAGGCAGGGGTTGCCATCTGGGATCCAGCCTTTGCTGAAGTGAGCAAGCGAGAGCCTGACCTTGATTGGCTGGACCAGAATGTTGGAACGTGGCTGAACTACGTGTTCAATCACGAAGTTGACATCGTCGTGGATGGCCAAGATCGCCCAATCTACGCCATGGAGAACGGTGTTCGGGTCGATCCCGAGATATTCCTGCGCGTTCAAAAAGGAGTAGCTTTCCTAATAAGCGAGGCGCGCGGGCGAAGCAGCGCCCCGGCCAACCCACATGAGCGTCTTCCGAATCAAAAGATCCATCCACAAAGTACCGTTCGCACGTCCCCCGTTGCAGTACATGCGACCGACCTGGTGGATATCGAGGGGAAAGTGGCGGCCGCGAGCGTCATGCGCATGATGCCAGATTCGCAAATAGCCGGGGACGCGACCGGCACGGAACCGCTGCTCATTAGCATCCGCTACTTGAATACGAGCCTTATGCAACATCTTCAGCGCGAACGGGGGATTGTCGGTGCACGTGTGACCAAGTCACCTGTTATCGAAAGCTCCGCTATGCAAAGCGTCGCCCTATCTTCCTGGGACGGTGAGCCGATCGGCTATTTCACATGGCGTCCCGAGATGCCGGGCCAGGCAATTCTGCGTTCGGTGCTACTCCAGGGAGGACTGGCGCTCCTTGCCCTATTGGGTTTGCTTGCGGCGCTGACTGCCAGCGTCGGCCGGCTTATGTCCAAGGATGCGAAGTCAATCCGGCGCCTTGAAGAAGCGCGACTGAATCTGCAGGCTACAGAGACGCAAGCTCTCTACCTCGCCAACCATGACGCGTTGACTGGTCTTCCAAACCGAACCTCGTTCAGCAGGTTCGTCGATGAGGCGCTGGGCGAAGCAGGATCGGAGACGCTGCTCGGTGTGATGCTGATCGACCTCGACCGCTTTAAGCAGGTCAACGATAGACTGGGCCACTTGGCGGGTGACCAGCTAATCCAGGCGGTGGCGGTTCGCCTCGTTAACTGCGTCGGCGCCTGCGATGTCGTTGCACGCATTGGTGGCGATGAATTCGCTATCTGCCTCGCCGATCGGCGCGTCTCCGATGAATTCTCGGACGCTGCAAACGCTATTCTCAGCGAGCTGCGTAAGCCGTTCGAGATCATCGGCTCATCGGTACATGTCGGTGGCAGCATCGGCATCGCGATTTCCCCCTTCCAGGGCTCTGAGAAGACCGAGCTGCTAAGGAAGGCCGACATGGCGATGTACAAGGCAAAGGAAGACGGTCGCAACGACTATCGCTTCTTCACCGCCGAGATGGACGAGAGCATTGCGAGCCGACGCGTCATCGAAGACGAGCTGAGAGCAGCATTGCGCTCGGGCGAAGAGCTCTTCGTCGAGTATCAGCCAAAACTGGACGCCACCGGCCGACGCATAATGGGTTTAGAGGCGCTGGTGAGATGGGAGCATCCCACTCGAGGGAAGTTGGCGCCCGACGCGTTTATCCCGGTCGCTGAGGAGTGCGGGTTAATCGATGCAGTGGGCGGCTGGGTGCTTGCCGAGGCCTGTCGCGTAGCGCGCCAATGGCCGGGGCTCTCGATGGCAGTCAACATCTCTCCGGTGCAATTTCGAACACCGGACGTGGCCCATTCGATCCGATCGATCGTGTTCGAGGCTGGCGTCAAGCCTGAGCAAATCGAATTGGAGGTAACCGAGAGCATCCTCGTTGGGGACGATGACGCCGTGACAGCGGCGCTGAAGGACTTGCGCGCCTCTGGCTTTCGAATTGCTCTTGACGATTTCGGTACAGGGTATTCGAGCCTGAGTTATCTGAAGAAGTTCAAGGTCGATCGGATCAAGATAGACAAGAGTTTCGTAAAGCGTCTCGGCCACGATTCCGAGGCAAATGCAATCGTTCAGGCGGTGATCGCTCTGGGGCATGCGATGGCTCTTTCCGTCACGGCCGAAGGGGTGGAAACGGAAGAGCAGGAGCGTTTGCTTCAGATCGCCGGCTGTAATGAACTTCAAGGTTTCCTGTTCTCGAAGGCGCTGTCTGAGAAGGACTTGCACGCCTTCTTACTCGAAACGTATCTGCCCTTCGATGGCGTTGAGCTGGCGCGCAAAGTAAGGCGTCAAGTCCGCTCCGGTACATGACAGGGTTGGCGCAACAAACGCCCGCTTACATCATCTGAACGCCTGAAAGCAGACGCCCAGCCTCCACCCAAAAGCCGGCAGCGAACCGCTGGGCCGGATACGCCTAAACCGCCGCCTCTCGCTTCAGCGCGATCCGCGGCAAGTAACCGCCAGCCAACCCACCAGCGCCCCCCTCAGACCGCCACCACCTTCTGCTCGATCGCGCCGAAGATCGAGTGGCCGTCCTTGTCCTTCATTTCCAGCCGGACGGTGTCGCCCGCCTGCATGAAGCGGGTCTTGGCCTCGCCTTCGTAGATGGTCTCGATCATGCGGATTTCGGCAATGCAGCTGTAGCCGCGGCCGCCCTCGGCGACGGGCTTGCCGGGGCCGCCATCCTCGCCCTTGTTCGAGATCGTGCCGGAGCCGATGATGCAGCCCGCGCCCAGCGGGCGGGTCCTGGCGGCGTGGGCGACCAGATCGGCGAGCGAGAAGGTGGCGTCCTGGCCGACATCGGCGCGGCCGAAGGGCTCGCCATTGTAATCGACGGCGAGCGGCAGATGGATCACGCTGCCTTGCCAGGCCTCGCCCAGCTCGTCGGGGGTGACGCAGACCGGCGAGAAGGCGCTCGAGGGCTTGGACTGGAAGAAGCCGAAGCCCTTGGCGAGCTCGCCGGGGATCAGCCCGCGCAGGCTCACGTCGTTGACCAGCATCAGCAGCTTGATGTGCTCCGCGGCATCGGCCTTGCTGACGCCCATCGGGACATCGTCGGTGATGCAGGCGATCTCGCCTTCCATGTCGCAGCCCCAGGCGGGATCGCCCAGCGGGATGTCGGCGCGCGGCGGCAGGAAGCTGTCGCTGCCGCCCTGATACATCAGCGGGTCGTGGTAGAAGCTCTCGGGCACCTCGGCGTCGCGCGCCTTGCGGACCAGTTCGACGTGGTTGATGTAGGCCGAGCCATCGGCCCATTGATAGGCGCGCGGCAGCGGCGAATGCGCCTCGCGCTCGTGGAAGCGCTCGCAGGGCACGGTCTGGTGCTCGACATCGGTGGCGAGGTTCTGCAGCTTGGGCGCGCAGGCGGCCCAGTCGTCGAGCGCGGCCTGCAGCGTGGGGGCGATGTTGTCCGCCGGGCAATAGCGGGTGAGGTCCTTCGAGACGACGACCAGTTTCCCGTCGCGGGTTCCGTCGTTCAGGGTTGCGAGCTTCATCTCAATTCCTCTCGGGGCTTATGCGTTAGCGGGATTGTCGGGCTGGGCATCGGGATGCGCCCGCTGGAATTGTGGCAACGCGAGACAGGCACGTTCTATCCGTGTGATGTGCGGCTTGTCGGCGAAATCGAAGCCGAAGCGCTGTGCGTTGTAGACCTGCGGCAGCAGGATGACCTCGAAATAGCCGGGGGCGGCGAACAGGAAGTCGCCGCTGCCGAGCTGCGCCAGCCGCCTCTCGACCGGACCAAGCGTGCGCGCCAGCCAGTGGCGGTACCAGGTGTCGATTTCGGCCTGATCGTGGCCGAGCGGATCCTTGAGGTATTTGAGCACGGGCAGGTTGAGCGGGGCGTGGAGCTCGGTGGCGATCGCCATCCCGAGCTCGCGCGCGGTGTAGCGCTGTTCGAGATCGGCGGGGAGCAGCGGGCGTTCGGGATAGGCCTCGTCGAGCCATTCGATCAGCGCCATCGACTGCACCTTGTCGCGGCCGCCGGCCTCGAGCAGCGGCACCGAGCCGAAGGGGTTGCGGCTGGTGAAGGCCTCGCCCTTTTGCTCCGACTGGAGCAGGTTCACCGGCACGTTCTCATAGGGCAGACCCTTGAGCTCGAGCGCAATCCGCAGGCGGTAGCTGGTCGAGCTGCGGTAATAGCCGTGGAGTTTCATGATCGGCGTCGTCCCCTCAGCCAAACGCCGCGATCCCGGTCACCGCGCGGCCCAGGATCAGCGCGTGGACATCGGCGGTGCCTTCGTAGGTGTTGACCGTCTCGAGGTTCACCATGTGGCGGATCACCTGATATTCCTCGGAAATGCCGTTGCCGCCGTGCATGTCGCGTGCGACCCGGGCGATGTCGAGCGCCTTGCCGACATTGTTGCGCTTGACGATCGAGATCATCTCGGGGGCGAACCTGCCCTCGTCCATGAGGCGGCCGACGCGCAAGGACGCCTGCAGCGCCATGGCGATGTCGGTCATCATGTCGGCGTATTTCTTCTGGAACAGCTGCGTCGCGGCGAGCGGGCGGTCGAACTGGTGCCGGTCGAGCCCGTATTGCCGCGCGGCGTGGAAGCAGAACTCGGCCGCGCCCATGGCGCCCCAGCTGATCCCGTAGCGGGCGCGGTTGAGGCAGCCGAACGGTCCCTTGAGCCCCTGGACATCGGGCAGCAGCGCCTCGGCGCCGACATGGACGTCGTCCATGACGATCATGCCGGTGGTGCTGGCGCGCAAGCTGATCTTGCCCTCGATCTTGGGCGCGGAAAGACCCTTGGTGCCCTTGTCGAGTACGAAGCCGCGGATGCCGCCGCCATGCGCCTCGCTCTTGGCCCAGACCACGAAGACATCGGCGAAGGGCGAGTTGGATATCCAGGTCTTGGAGCCGTTGAGAATGTAGCCATCGCCGTCCTTCTTTGCGACGGTCCTCATCCCGGAAGGGTCGGAGCCGGCATCGGGTTCGGTCAGGCCGAAACAGCCGATCAGCTCGCCGCTGGCGAGGCCCGGCAAGTATTTGCGGCGCTGTTCTTCGGTGCCGTAGGCGTGGATCGGATACATCACGAGGCTCGACTGAACGCTCGCCATCGAGCGGTAGCCGCTGTCGACGCGTTCGATCTCGCGCGCGATCAGCCCGTAGGCGACATAGCCCGCGCCCGCGCCGCCGTATTCCTCGGGGATGGTCGCGCCCAGCAGCCCGGCCTGTCCCATCAGCGGGAACAGCTCGGGGGCGTCGATCTCCTTGGAAAAGGCCTCGATCACGCGCGGCTGGAGTTCGGACTGGGCGAAGCCGCGCGCGGCGTCGCGGATCATCCGTTCCTCTTCGGTGAGCTGGTCGTCGAGCTGGAAGGGGTCGTCCCAGGCGAAGGGCGCCATGCCGGCCATGTGGTCTCCTTTGATCTGATCAGGAGCGATGGCAGGCTTGCCGCGCGGCTTCAAGGGGCGGTGTTTGCGGCGGGCAACGGGGCACTAGTCGCCGAGCGCGTCGTGCACCGACTGGATGATCTCGGCGGGCGGGCAGGGCTTGGCCAGCGAAGTCGAGCCGGGGAAGCGCCGGTGCACTTCTTCGGGCAGGTAATTGCCCGAGTGGAAGATCACCGGAATGTTTTCCGCCATCAGCTTTTCGGCCAGGGGGAAGGCATTGCCGTCGCCCAGCTGGACGTCGAGGATCGCGAGATCGGGCTTGCGCTTCTGATAGGCGAGCATGGCGGAGGAGATGTCGACGAACGGACCTTCGACCGCATAGCCAGCCTCCTCGACGGTATCGCGCAGATCCCAGCCGATCATCGCCTCGTCTTCGGCGACAAGTATCGTTGGCTGCCGCATGAGCGTCCTTTCCGAATTCGCGCCGACCCTTTGGCTATGAATGCTTCAAGCCGGGCCGGGTTCCTTCGGGCGGTCGCGCGTCAGTCGAGCCTGCCGAAGCGGCCCTCGTATCCGGCGGTGTCGCCCTGGGCCAGAAAGCGCGCCTGTTCGACCCAATTGTCGCGGCGGATGCGGCCCTGGAAACGGCCGAGCTCGGCGTCGACGCGGTCGATTGCGGCCTCGTCCCAGGCGGCGATCTGTTCGAAGCCGGTCACGCCGAGTTCGTCCAGACGCGCTGCCAGCTTGGGTCCGACGCCCTTGATCCGGGTGAGGTCGTCGCCGGCGGGCCGGCTCGTCGCCGCGGCCGAGGCGACCGCCGCGCCGGTGCCGGCAAGACCGGTGGGGGTCGGCGGAACGACCGGCTGCGGCGCCTCGACACGCTCGGCCGGCTTGATCCCGGGGGGCGCCGGCGGTGTCGGAGCGACGGTCTCGGGCGGAGCGGCGGCGACCGCGCCGGAATCGATCAGCGCCTGATTGCGCGCGGCGGGCGAGGCGCCTTCGTCGAGCACATCGCCGGTCTCGCCTGTCACCCGCGTGCGGCGGTTCGCCTTGAACAGGAAAAAGGCCAGCGCCAGCCCGATCAGAAAGGCCACCAGCAAAAGCGGCCAATTGGCTTCGATCAACTCAATCACAGGTCGTCTCCTTCGTCTGCATCCATGCCCGGCTCGGCGGCGCTGTGCCAGATCGCCCAGCCCAGCAGCACGCCGCCGCCATAGGCAACCAGCATCAGCACGATCACTTCGAACCAGATCGGCATGTCAGCGCGCTCCTGGGGTGTCGACGGGGGTGGGCACCAGCGGTTCGGTGGCGATCACCGAGAATTCGATCCGGCGATTGGCGGGGTCGCTCGGTGCCAGCCCCTCGACCGGCTGCCGCGAACCATAACCCATCGCGCGCAAGCCATCGCGCGGGATGCCGCGGCGCATCAGCGCCTCGCGCACCGCCACCGCGCGCTCGCGGCTGAGTTCCAGATTGCCCGGCTCGGGACCCGAATTGTCGGTGTGCCCGCTGACCGCGATGATCGAGCCGAGGCAGGGCTGCAACGCCTCGGCGACTTCGTCGAGCAGCACCTGGCTGGCGGGCACCAGTTCCGAAGATCCGCCCTCGAACCGGATGGTGCGCGAGCGCAACAGGCCCTCGACATCCTCCTGGCAATGCAGCGGGGTGTAGCGCGGGGCCTCGGCCTGCGCGGCGGCGCTGCCGTCGGCCCAGAACACCCCGCCGACCCCGGGCACCTGCGCCACCGCCCGCGCCACCCGTGCGCGGGTCGCCTCGTCGAGCGTTGCGGCGTTTTCGAGAACCAGGTGGCGGGTCGGCGAACCTGCGCCGTTGGTCATCCGCGCCCGGACCGGGGTGCCTTGGACCCCCGCGATGGCCTGCGCCACCAGCGGCTGCTTGGCAGCGACGAACGCCTCGCCGTGGCGCGCACCGCCCCAATAGCCGATCGCCGCGACGAACGCGGCGCCGGCGAGCAGGACGAGGGGCGAACGCTTGGCCATGGCCCGGCTCTAAAGGCCGCCCCGCCCAAGCGGAAGGGTTGATGCAGCGCTTTTCCTAATCGCTGGCGGATTGCGCCTGCGCCGCCTTGACCAGCTGGATGAATTCCTGCCGCCAGAAATCTTCCTGCCGCCCCGCCAGTCCGGCGATGTCGGCGTAGGAGAAATCGCCCAGCAGCGTGTCGCCGCGCAGCTTCTGCCCGAAGCCCGCCACCGCCGCGGCGAAGGCGAAATCGCCCCGCGGCGCGGCGGGCTGCGCGAGCGCCGATGCCGGGAGGACGTGCTCGACGAGCGTCGAGGTGTCGCCGCCGGGCAGCTTGTAGCGCAGCTTCACATGCGCAGCTTCGGCCGCCAGTTCGCGCGCGCGCGGATCGCTCGGGGTCTCGTAACGGCGCTGCGCGATCCAGCCCTTCGCGCCCGCGGGGATCACCTCATAGAGCGCGGTGACCTGATGGCCCGCGCCGATATCGCCCGCATCCACCGCGTCGTCGTCGAAATCCTGCTCGCGCAGCGCGCGGTTCTCGTAGCCGATCAGACGGTACTGGCTGACGACCATGGGGTTGAACTCGACCTGGATCTTCACGTCCTTGGCGATGGTGAAGATCGTCGCGCCCATCTGTTCGCCGAGCACCTTGCGGGCCTCGAGCGCGCTGTCGATATAGGCGTAATTGCCGTTCCCGTGATCGGCGATCTGCTCCATCATCGCATCGTTCACATTGCCGCGGCCGAAGCCGAGCACGGTGAGCGTGGTGCCCGATTCGCGCTTGCGTTCGATCAGTTCGATCAGCGCATCCCGGTCGGAAACCCCGACATTGAAATCGCCATCGGTGGCAAGGATCACGCGGTTGACCCCGCCCGCAATGCGATTGTCCTCGGCGAT
>TARA_R110002072_G_scaffold199405_6_pt1 | contig 23394 bp, 19 predicted proteins | sample TARA_R110002072 | Tara Oceans TARA_R110002072 (sample SAMEA4397118) | marine metagenome | biome: Polar Biome; feature: [SRF] surface water layer (ENVO:00010504); material: water (ENVO:00002006), including particulate matter (ENVO:01000060) such as... | depth 5 m | reverse complement strand
TCCACCCAGTGAGCGAACTCCCTCCTGAATGCGAGCCCCGCCCGAGTCGTTCAAACCAATCAAGGGAACACCCAGTCTAAGTGCCAGATCCATTGTTTTACAGATTTTTTCTGCGTGAGTTTCTGAGAGAGCGCCTCCAAAAACAGTAAAATCCTGAGCAAATAGACATACAGGGCGACCAGTAATAGTTCCATAGCCTGTTACAACACCATCCCCATAATAAATTTCTTTATCCATACCAAAGTCGGTTGTTCGGTGAGTTACCAAAATCCCTATTTCCTCAAACGAACCTTCATCTAACAAATATTCAACACGTTCCCGGGCAGTGAGTTTCATTTTTTGGTGCTGTTTCTCGATGCGATTTTTTCCGCCTCCCAGATGAGCCAATGCTATTTTTTCTTGTAATTTTTTTCTGTTTTCACTCATAGTGTTTGTCCCTTGATTTTAAATACCTATTGTATATTTTTAGGTTTCAATTGTTTAAGTTGCTTTTGTTCTAATTTTCACTTTAAACGAAATGCAAGTTTAGCTAATTTCAAAAATAAGGATAATTATTTTGAAAAAAGGGTAGTAAAATAAATGAGAAAGATTGATTTATTTTAACATTAAAAAATAGTATTGAACAAAACTTTGACTTGCTATTAATTTAGTTTCAAAATCAAATTAGGATCGGGACAGTTTTCTGAAAAATACTTCAAATCTTTTTTTGAACAGACACCTGGATAATCGCCTAGATAGCCCCCAATTTCCCTTATTATCTGGAAATGTAAATGTGGGGCATAATCCCCATTCACTTCAGCAGTGCCTAGTTGAGCTATTACCTCGCCTTGCTTAAACTTTTGACCGGGTTGAAGGCGAGTGAGTGATTCTCTGCTTAAATGACCGTAAAGTGTATAAAATGTGGTATTAGAAAATTGATGCTTTAGTATGATAGTGGGTCCGTAATCTCCAAAGTTTGTATTGTCTTTAAAGCTGTGAATTTCTCCATCTAAAACAGCTAAAATAGCTGTTCCCTCTTGCACCCAAAGATCAATCCCCAAATGGATATTGCGTTCGGTTTCCGGGTTCTGTTGATTAAAGTGAGAGCTGCGTTGGTAGATGGCTCTTTGTTCAAGATACCCTCCAAAAGCCACTTTAGCTTTGTTTCGTTTGAGATATTCAGTAATATACTGCTCAACAACACTGGATGAGCTAAAATCAATACTTTTTAAGCGATTATTTGCAGCAGATAAATCAATTGGAAAATAATCAGTTTCACTAAACGACTTATCGATAACCGGCGTAAAGTTTTTTGTACTTTCTTTCAGGTATTTTATAAAATCAATGTTTTTCATAGATCACAAATGTAAAAAATAAAAAAGGCCTTCCGGTTGATTTTCAGAAGACCTTTTAAAAGAATTTAAACTAGTTTTATTTTTTCACAATTCGTTTTATGATATTTGATTGCTCTGTTGCGATATTCACAAAATAGATTCCCGTTGCGAAATCTTGTATTGTGAATAGTATTTGTTGTTGGTTTTCAAATACATCCAAAGATTGAATTAAACGTCCGTTTACATCTGTAATGTTAATGGATTGAATTACAGCATTTGAATTATTTAACAAGGTTACACCTCCGTTTGTTGGATTGGGGTAAATCACAATATTTTCAGAAAGCGACACCTCATTTGTGCTCAATAATTCTTCAACAACTAACTCAAAACTACAACTTGACAAATTCCCAGATTCATCTGTCGCTGTAATATCTATGGTATAAGTTCCATTACCAAGTTCAGTTCCCGGAGCCGGTATTTGTGTAGTTAGTGTTATGGGGTCTGTACAATTATCTGTTGCATTGGCATCACCGTCAGCAAAATAATCAGGCAACGTATAAGTGGTTCCTTCATCTATTTGAACTGTCAAATTAGCCGGGCAAGTTAAGTCTGGATCTAATTCATCAACAACAGTAACAATAACAGCAACTGAATTGGTGTTACCTGATGTATCTTCTACAGTAAGGTTCACTGTATTTTCACCAAGATCTCCACAATCAAATTCTGTTACATCAATTGAAATGGAATCAATTCCACAATTATCTGATGAACCATTATCTACATCTGAAGCAGAAATAGAAGCCGTGCCGTTTACATCAAGTTGGACTGTAATGTTTTGTCCTAAAGCTACAGGGTTTTCGTTATCATTTACCGTTACATCAAAGGAGCAGGTTTCTATATTTCCGGCACCATCTTCAATTTCAAACGTGTTAGTAGTTGTTCCAACAGGGAAAACAGCTCCTGAAGCCAATCCGGCTATTTGAGTTGTTACAGGCTCAGGAGAAAAAATACCCACCACTTGTATATCGTCAAGCCAAACACCTGTAGAGGAAACAATATTATCTGAGCCCATTCTCCATCTAAATTGAACGGTTTCACCGTCAAAAGAAGCGCTAAGATCTACCACAGTATCGATAAATCCACCAGAGTTACCGGTCCAGGCTTGTCTTCCCGGTAACGGGTTTCCACAACATGTACTCAATGTGCCATTATAACCACCACTAGAAAAAGACCCACCACCATTGAGAATATCCTGCCAGGTGGCACCACCATTAATAGTGTATTCTAAAACCATACCATCAAAGTTATTTTCGGTCTGGTAACGATTCTTAAATATAAGTTGTGCAGCAGTACTTGCAATTTCAATTTCCGGTGAAATCAATGAAGAAAGATTGACTCCTGCAGGGTCATTTGCAAAAACAGCATTGGGCGACGAACTTGAACTTGAGTTTGTAGTAGCCCAAGTAATAGCAGAACCGGAATCCTGAGTAAATGTCCAGTCTGTTGGTAATAAAGGTGTACTTACATTGTCAAAGTTTTCTAAAAATTCTGAACTACATCCTGAAACTCCTGAAGGCAGCGTATAACTTACAACAGCACCACAGCTACCAGAATCTGTATCAACAATTATATTTGATTGACAACTAACAATCAATGCTTCAAACACTTCAATATCATCTGTTGCTGAAGATGCCACTGCACAAGAAGAAGCAGGTACTTCGTAAGTAATCGTATGAACACCAACACCGGCTGCAACAGGATCAAATGTAAAAGTGTTTCCATTGCCGTCATCTGTAACTCCGGGACCACTATACACACCCCCTGACGGAGTTCCACCTCCAAGGTTAGTCAAAACTCCCACAGCTTCACAAACATCAGCAGGTGCAGTTAATGATGCAACTCCCGAAGGTGTATCAAAGGCTTCTGTTCCATCACTTCTACTACCAGATGATCCTTGATCTGCACTCACACCAAGACCTCTTTTTGCGAAAGCATCCCAAATAATACATTGGTTTGCACCTCCATAAAGAGAAACATCTGCAGCCAAAATAGCATCTCTTCCATCGACAAATCCGGGGCTACAAGGTTGAAGTTTAAGTGCTTCTGTGACAAGTGCCAGTGCTATATTATTTCCACCGGTACCGTTATAAAAATCGGTATCAAATCCATAAGCATCTATAAGTCCCCAGGTCATTTCCCACAACATCGTGGACCAAACAGATCCAACTCCGTGAGGAACGGCAGCCGTTTTAATATCATCATAGGTTTGAGGGTTTACACCCATATCTGTGTTATAAGGAAAAGGTCTGATTCCGTTTCCACCGGGTCCTTGACCAAAAAGGTATGTTCCTACTGCTCTTGAGTCTGTTGCGGTATCACCGGCTTCCATGGTCATTAATAATCCATACCAGTCACTCCAGCCCTCGCCCATTTGTTCCTGATTACTTAAACAACCAGAGTTTGCAGCACCGCCAGTTAATCTTATTGAAATACCATGTCCATACTCATGAACGATAACAAGGTTATCAAAATCACCATCTTGGCTACCACAAACATACATTTGCATTCTAGGGAGACTTCCATCTGGGGGGGTACTGAAATTTGCATTACATGTTCCACTTCCATCCTGAGCCTCTGATCTTACCCAGTCATTTCCTATACCTCCATTACCATAATTGTTTTCTTGAAAATTGCCACTAGCCTCATCAAATCCATAAAGATAAATCATATCGTGGATGACATTGCTCCAATAAAATAAATTTGTAATTGCTGCAGCTTCAGATTGGTCTCCTCCGGAATATACAGGATTAAAAGGATAATCAAATACTAATGATGCGCCTCCATCCGGTTGAAAACCCGGATTGTCACCATCTTCATAAGCATTTACATTATTTCCTCTCGTAACAGTATATTCAGGTCCTACTACACCATTAGTATCGTGCCATCCAAAAGGAGATGCAACTGTATTTACTGAGTTGGTTTCTAAAGTTCTACTTCCAAAATAAGGACTTTCAATAGGCATTGCAAAAACACGATAACTACCCGTAAGAAGAGCACCTGCCTCGTGATTATCGCTATTTGTGTTTATATTATATGAATTATGTTCTGTATGACCTGTATGAGAATGTTCATTGTGGTCATGAGTCAAATTACAGGACACAGTCCAATTGATTTGATTTAAAATTTCTCCGGAATGTGCATCTACTTTTAAACTGTACCATTCTAGTTTTGATGTGTGCTCTATTGATAAATCCCAAGCGAGCTTGATGGTACCATTATCCAACTTATGGTAAACTAGTTTAGCAGGTATTTCACTGATAGATATTCCACCTTTGCTTATAAGTGTTTCCTGATTGATTCCGGCCTTTTTTTCAATAACATTTAGGTTCTCGGTAATGTTATAATTTAATTCTGAAGCAGCAGCCTCCAAAGCTTGTATAGCTGTCAAACCGGGTGCTATTCCACCTTGTTTTCTTTGAGTGATGTTGTCAATAAAATTAAGATGCTTTGTTAGTACACTTCCATCAGAATTTATATGGATGCTTGACTCAGAGCCATTAATTTCAAGGCCATTCAATAATTGTCTGAAATAAACGTGATGTGTTCCACTGGTTCGGCTTACGTGTTCACTTGTAACAATCCAAGTAGCATCACTTTCAGTTAATTGTTTTTCGTGGGTAAGTCTTTGTAGTTCTTTATCAATAAGCTGATTAAAATTTTGACCAAAAGAGGTGTTTGAAAATACTATTGCAAATAGCAATAAAAAAGAAAATTTTTGACTCATGAGTTAAATTTTAAGGTTGGAATTATGTATGTACACATACATCGGTTTTGTTTTAAAATATCATCACTACATTTTTTTTCCAAATATAATACTTGTTTTGTAGTAATAAAACGGTTGGTTTTGTTTAAAAAAAATCTTTAGGGGTCAATAATACTAAAAAAAACGATATTTTATCGATATATGACATATTTTTTCGATAAAAGGTATGCTTTAATTAAAAATAGTATGCACAATGTCTATTTTAATTAACATCAGAATCAATTTATTTTTGTTAGATTAGCGTTTTAAATTTTCAATGCAGCCAGACGAATTAATAATTTTACTTCAAAAGCAGGATCAAAGAGCCTTTTCAAAATTATATGAAATGTACTCTGAGAGTACGTATGGCATTATTTATAATATCGTTTTGGACCAAGACCTTGCCGATGAGGTTTTACAAGATGTTTTTATAAAAATTTGGGAAAAATCATCCACTTATTCCACTAGTAAAGGGAGGTTTTTTACCTGGATATTAAATATCGCACGCAATGCTGCAATTGATAAAATAAGGTCTAAGTCATTTAAAAATTCCAAGAAAAACTTAGACGCAGATAATTTCGTACATATACTCGAGGATCAAACAAATTTAAATCAAACAACAGATACAATTGGATTAAGAGCCTTTGTAAAAGCACTTGAGCCTTTGTGTAGAAAAGTAATAGACTTATTATACTTTAAAGGATTTACTCAAGTTGAAGCCTCAGAGAAACTTGATATTCCTTTGGGAACCATCAAAACAAGAAATAGGAATTGTTTAAAATCCCTTAGAAATTCAATGGGAGAATAATATGAATGCACAAGAATACATAGCATCAGGAAACCTAGAACTGTTTGTTTACGGCACACTATCAGAAGCTGAAAACAAAGAGATTATTGCTGCTATGGAAAAATATCCTGAAGTAAAAGAAGAAGTTGAAAAAATTGAAGCAACTCTAAAATCTCTTGCTGAAGAAGTGGCCCCTTCTGTTTCAGATAGCATATGGGTTGCAATCAACAAAAAAATAGTTGGTGGTGGAACCGTAAAACCTTTAATAACAGATAAAACTACAAACTGGCCCGCCATTTTGGGATGGGCAGCATCTGTTTTATTAATAATGGGTTTATTCTGGATGTTTAATCAAAATGCAACATTAGAAAGTGAACTGGTAGAAATTCAAAATGAAAATCAGAAACTTCTTGAAAAAATCATTTCAACTGAAGAAAGTCTTGCAGAAACAGAGTCTCTTCTTAATATCTTAAGAGATAAAGACATTAAAGCTGTGAATCTTCCCGGTCATGCTCCAGTGGCTCCCGAAGCTTTTGCAAAAGTATTTTATAATGAAAGTACAAAAACTGTTCACCTAGATGCAAGGGGACTCCCCGAGCCACCCGAAGGTATGGTTTATCAGGTTTGGTCCTTAAAAATGGATCCATTAACACCAACAAGCATTGGACTTCTCGACAACTTTACTTCTATTGACAGTAGGGTATTTGTCCTCCGGGATATTCCTGAAAGTGAAGGTTTTGGAATCACACTTGAGCCCGCCGGAGGTAGTCCAACACCCAATTTGGAACAACTCTACACCTTGGGTGTGATTTAGTAAAATTGGTTTTAAATAAAAGGTTTTAATTTATTCAATAACGTCTTTGAAAATCAAAGACGTTTTTTTGTTTATATTTTTAATACTTAAACTACCTCTTTTCAATTTCTAAAAATTAAAGTAAGGGCAGCAAAGCAAAAAAAACGCCCGTAAATTATCACGGGCGTTTCCACTAACAAAAAAACTCTGAAAAAACCAGTTAACCAATACTGGTTCTAACTAAAATCATGCAAAGGAAACTACGCCTTTACATAAATTAACTAACTACCTTATATACGGAATCTTTTCACCTTTGGTTTTTATAAATAAAAAAACTGCTTAAATAAAATATCCAAGCAGTTTAAAAAAATATAATTCGTTATTAAAAGGGTGAGGCTACATAGGGGAAACTTGTTAAAAAAGGCTTATCATTAGCGTCAACACCATCACTTATAAGTAGTGGAATTTCTCCGGAACCATCAAATAAAGGGTTTTCAAAATCGGGTCCGCCAAATAGGAGTAACAAATGAAAATCCATAACATCATCACCTAGTTTTCTCCCGGTAAATATAGTAGTTCCGTCATAAAAAGTTGATGTACCTGTTTGTGCAACCCAAAGAACATCCTTGGATAATAGTGTTGTAAACGTTTCTGCATCCTGACCTAAACCATTTCCACCATTGGTATCATAATCAGGATTTAAAACCATTAAATTTGCCATCATATCCCCCTGAAAAGCTGAAGTCATTTCTGAAGGGATGGTAAGGTTGTAATCATCTCTCAAACCGGGTGTTACAAAAACTCTTGATATGGCAGGTCTTCCAACTTGATCTTCCTGAATATAGGTTCCTGAAAAATCAATTCCCACAGGCTCATCAGGACAAGGGTCACAACTTCCACCACAATCTATTCCGGTTTCGTCACCATTTTGAATTCCATCTTCACAGGTTGCTTCCGGTTCAATTATATTGTCATTATCATCTTCACTACACTGTATAAACAGCAGGGTGGTTAAAACTATAAAGCTTATATAAAGTATTTTCTTCATCGTATTCATTTTCAAATTTTACTGTTTTCTTTTAGATTCAACCCACATAGAATATATGGGTGTATTGGGCTCAAATGGATTTGTTCCAACAGAACCAGCACCTAGCATTGCTTTAGGAAGTTCGACAGCAATAGTTAAAACATTGTTGCCTGCAAATGTGTCTTCACCTTCGGCATTAAAACCTGAAACTTCTTCATTTACAATGGAGTTAAATCGGTTTAAATCAAAAAAGAAAGGGTCGTCTCGAGGGCCTGCAAAAAATTTAATCCCATCGTTTTCAGAAACAACTGCTTCAGCGTCAGCAGTTCCATCAGAAATTAATACTTTATTCATAGGTGCAAAAGTGGCAATTTCACTCTGCAGACCGGTTGATGCGGGCACTGTGGGGCCAAAGAAATACATAGTGTCTCCTCGTTTGATAGCCTGTATTACCAAATCTTCAGATAAGTTTCCTGTAGTATCAATATTGAACTCTATCAAGACATCTTCATCAAAAGCAGCATTTTCTGTCGCTGTTCCTGGAGGTAGAAATCCTTGTAAGTTTGCAATCAAAACAATATTGTTAGGGTTTTCTCCCTCAAAAGCATAAAAGCCTGTAATATCTGAGGTAGTTCCTGTAACAGCGGGAGCATCCAGATGATCACCGGAAATCAGAAAAGGTGTAACAACAAGCAAACAAACAATTGCTGCAGTTGTTACGATACTTTTTTTGTTCATATATTTAAATTTATAATTGAAAAGAAACTCTATTAAATTTAACTTGTACTTGTAATAACGCCCAAAAATAGACAATATTTGAAGACTAATTCATAAACATTCGATGTAAATTTGCAAAATGGCAAAACAAACTAATTTATGAACCCTTCATCTTCCGGTTGGATTGACAAATATATTTTTATTTTAGGAAAGTCCAAGGCAAATTTTCCTTTTAAAAGCGATATTGAATTTTACGAAAATCTCAGAAATAACGGATTTATCTATGGTTTTTCAGTAAATACTCTCATCAAATTACAAAAATTATCTGTTGAATTAACAAAAGAAGAAATCGCTAAAGTAAATCTGTTACAAGCGTTCTTTTTTATTTATTTTAAACACTTCCCAAATTCAGACTATAGCGTTTGTATCTCACAACTGAATTTATTTTACTCAAAATTTAATGAGCAAAAGCGCTCTTTACTTCCAAAATTTAATTTTAAATCCAGCGATTCTAAAAAACTGGAGCTCACACTGGCAAAGCGCATCGAAAAGACTAAAAGTGTTGAAAAACAAAATTTTGATCATATAATGACAAACGCCCTTTTATTTCTTGATGTACTCACTTTTCAAAAATTTATTGAAACAAACCAACAATTTAATGATTACCCTCAAAAACTTGAAGCGACACTCCTTCAAACGTGCTTTTTTGGACTACTCACAAAAACTAAAAAAACAAAATATGATTTACTAATTATTGAAATGTTTGAAGCCTCAACACTCTATTCAAAATATTTTAAAAATTCTAAATCTGCACTTGAGCAATCAGACTTTAGTTTGTTTACTAATCGTTTAGAAAAATACTACATTCTTGATTTGGCTACACTGGCAGTCTGGAGTGATTTACAACTTGAAGTATCTGAAAAAGAGTTTTTAAACAAACTCTGTCTTGAGTTGACACTTAATAATAGTGATGCAATTAACAGCTTAGACCACCTAAAATATTTTGTTAAATCAAATGAGTCCTCAATCAATTTATTTCAATATACCCATCCTGTAAAACAATTTTACAAGCAATCGTCAAAACTTGTTAAATTACTCATACTAAGAAATAAAAACAGATTAGCAAAAGAACTTTCTCAAAGTAAGGAATTAATGCGCTTGTTGGGTAAATCAACACATACAGAACTCAACAATGAAGAAAAAAATGTTATAAAAAATCAACTGTATGACATTTTTAAAACCATACCCTCACTTACAATTTTTATGCTCCCGGGCGGAACACTACTGTTACCACTGTTAATTAAATTTATTCCACAATTGCTTCCCAGTGCTTTTGATGACAATAAAATTCCAAAAAAATAATTGAATTAATTAAGTACTATTTACGCATCAATTTTTATCTTTGAAAAATCTTTTTTTAAATGCAGTTTAAAAACCCTGAATTACTTTTTGCTTTTCTTTTACTAGTAATTCCCATTATTGTTCACTTATTTCAGCTTAGAAAATTTCAAAAAACACCTTTTACCAACTTAAAGTTTCTCAAAGAAGTCACCTTACAAACAAGAAAAAGCTCACAACTTAAAAAGTGGCTGGTGCTTTTAACAAGGCTATTTGCTTTAGCGTGCATCATTTTGGCTTTTGCACAGCCCTATAGCACCACAAAAACAGATGCCGCTGCCCAAAGTGAGACCGTTATTTACATTGATAATTCACTGAGTTTACAAGCAAAAGGAGCTCAAGGCGAAATGCTCAAAACAGCCACACAACAGCTGTTTAAAAACTCAAACATCCCAGAAGAACTTAGCTGGTTTACAAACAATTCAAGTTCGCAAAAAACCACCACAGCCAATTTTAAAAGTGCTATTCTAGACCTATCATACAGCTCTAATTCACTAAACCTAAGAGAAACACTGCTCAAAGCCGAAAGCTTTTTTTCCAATGACCAAACCACCATTAAAAATCTTGTGTGGATTTCAGATTTTCAGGGGCAAGAAAACTTTCCCGACTTAAGCAATAGTAACCTCAACATTTCAACGCTACAGATGAGACCCTCAAATACTAACAATCTTGTAATTGATAGTATATCTATTTCAGGAGTGAATTCGTCCAGTCTTGAATTAAGTGTCTTAATATCAAATTATGGTGAAGCCCAAGAAAATGTTCCTATTGCTCTCTACAAAAAAGAAGCACTAATAGCCAGAACTTCTGTCGAGATTCAAAAAAATGCTTCTGCAACAGCAACTTTTGAGGTTGAAGATACAAACTTTGAAGGTACAATTTCAATTACAGATCAATCATTGCTTTTTGACAACCAATTTCATTTCAATATTAATAAAAAAAGTAAGATTAAGGTATTGTCTATTCACAAGGAAAGTGATGCTTTCCTGAGAAAAATATACACTTCAGATGAGTTTGATTTTACATCACAACAACTAAATCAACTAGATTTTAATATTCTTCAGGAGCAAAATACAATCATACTCAACCAACTAGAAGAAATTAACACAGTGCTACAAAATGCGCTCAATGCATTTGTTGAAAATGGAGGAAGCCTTGTAGTTATTCCCCCTGAGGAAATAAATTTATCTAGTTATAATTCCTTTTTCTCTCAATTTAATTTGGGTTCAATCTCAAAATCATCATCTGAAGAAAAACAGATTACGACCATTCATTTTTCACATCCCATTTATCAAAACGTTTTTGAAGGCCAGGTAACAAATTTCCAGTATCCCAAAGTGGGTCGTCATTTTTTGCTCCTACCTGCCGGCAGGCAAAGTTCGCGCAATCATACACCTGTACTTTCTTTTGAGGACAACTCAGATTTTTTAATTCAAAGTCAAAATATTTTTGTTTTTACAGGCGCTCTTACTACTGAAAATTCAAATTTCATCAATTCGCCGCTGGTAGTTCCCACCTTCTATCGCATCGCTAAGCAAAGCCTGCCACTACCTGATTTGTATTACACCATTGGAAATCAAAATGAATTTGCGGTTCCGGTTTCATTGCCTCAAGATCACATATTGAGTTTAAAAAATGAAACAGTTGATTTTATACCGCTTCAGCGAAATAGCAGCAACAAAGTACTGATTACAACGAATGAACAACCCGAAGAAGCAGGAATTTATGGTGTTTTTGACAAAGAAACAAAATTACAAAGTGTGAGTTTTAATTATGCAAGGTCTGAAAGTAAACTGACCTATATGAACCCGGCAAACTGGGTTGGCACCACCAATTATAACAGCCTTGATGCTGTTTTTGAAAAACTCGCAGAAGATAGCAGTGTGCGTGAATTTTGGAAATGGTTTGTTATTTTTGCTTTGTTTTTTCTAGCTATCGAAATGTTTTTACTAAAACTTTTAAAATGAACATTCTCTTAAAATCGGTTACTGTCGTTGATGCCTCCAGCAAGCATCATTTGAAAAAACGTGATTTACTTATCACTAACGGGCGTTTTGAAAAAATCGCACCTAAAATTGAGAACCCTGACAATCGAAAGGAAGTAAAGGTCAAAAACTTACACATTTCACAAGGATGGTTTGACAGCAGTGTTAGTTTTGGCGAACCCGGTTTTGAAGAGCGTGAAACTTTGGAAAACGGACTCAAAACAGCTGCTTTATCGGGTTTTACTGACGTAGCCGTCAATGCAAACACAAACCCTGTAACAGATAGTAAAGCAGACATAAAGTACCTCACTTCAAAAGCGGCAAATCAACCTGTGAGGCTTTACCCCATAGGCGCACTCACACATCAAGGCAATGGTGAAGACTTGGCTGAGCTTTTTGATATGAAGAATGCCGGAGCTGTTGCTTTTTATGATTATCAAAAACCGGTAAGAAACCCCAACCTTTTAAAAATTGCACTTCAATACACCCAAAATTTTAACGGACTCGTCATCGCATATTGCAATGAAAATGACGTTTCCAAAAATGGTGTGGTCAATGAAGAGGAAAACGCTACAAGATTAGGCTTAAAAGGTATTCCTGCTCTTGCAGAAGAACTTCATGTCAACCGAAACCTATTTTTACTGGAATATACCAATGGAAAACTACACTTCCCCACCCTTTCGACAAAAAAAAGTATTGCACTTGTTAGGGAAGCAAAACAAAAAGGGCTAGATATAAGTTGCAGTGTTTCCATCAACAATTTAATCCTTACAGATGATGCCTTACAGGAGTTCAACAGCAATTTAAAACTAATGCCGCCATTAAGAACAAACGAGGACAAAAAAGAACTCATTAGAGGATTGAAAGAAGGTGTCATCGATGGAGTCACCTCAGAACATAACCCCATTGATATCGAACATAAAAATGTAGAGTTTGACAATGCGCTGTTTGGAAGTATTGGTTTAGAAAGTTGCTTTGGCGCATTAAACACGCTCTTTACCATTGAAGAAACGGTTTTGTTTTTAACACGATTAAAATCAAGATTTGGAGTAAAAGAATCCCCCATCGAGGAAGGAACAGAAGCAAACCTCACCCTCTTTGAACCAACAACAGAATGGACTTTTGAGGAAAGAAACATCCTTTCAACTTCAAAAAATGGCGCATTGTTGGGACAGGTTTTAAAAGGAAAAGCATTGGGGATTTATGTTGATAAAAAATTGGTTTTAAATACATAAGATTTATGGTACCTAGTAAAAAAGAAAAAAATCATTCAATCATTGCTTACATCACCTTTATTGGAATGATTATAGCCTATTTTATGAATAAAGAAGATAAATCTGCTTATGTAACATATCATATAAAAATGATGTTTGGATTGGTCATTCTTTTGTTTGTTTCACAAGTTTCACATGCTTATGTAAATATTATACTGGGTGATGTCTTGTGGCTAATATCTTTTGTCTTGTGGATTTTATGTTTTGTATATGCCGTTCAAGGGAAAAAACCTATAATTCCTTACTTAAGTGAAAAATTTCAAAGTTGGTTCACCTTTTTAGATTAAAATCATTAATTTTATAAAACTAACCAATTCATGTTAATTATGGAAAATACTGTTGAAAATGATGGAAAAACCATTGGAATTATTGCTTATATCACTTTAATTGGATGGGTCGTTGCTTTCATTATGAACTCGAGTAAAAAAAATGAATATGCCAACTTTCACCTTAGACAAATGTTTGGACTTGTACTCTTGTCGATTGCTATTTCTGTTCTGACTATGGCTGTAAACCTAGGTTTGTTTGGAACCATCTTAAGTGTTTTACTTTTAGTACTTTGGGTGGTTGGTTTTGTAGGCGCTATTCAGGGTGAAAAAAAATTAATACCCATTATAGGTGAAAATTTTCAGGAATGGTTTCAATTTATAAAGTAACTTTTAAAAATAATAATTTTAATACCGCATTTTCAATGCGGTATTTTTATTGCTAAAATATGAACAACCAAGACCTCTCACTTTTTCATATCACAAGACCACCAAAAAACAATGCCTCAAAAGCACCGCTTCTCATTATGCTTCACGGCTATGGAAGTGATGAAAATGATTTATTTTCATTTGCTTCAGAATTGCCTGAAGAGTTGTTTATTATATCAGCGCGAGCTCCATTCGCTATGCAACCTTATGGAAACGCCTGGTATGCCATTTATTTTGACAATAGCGCAGGAAAGTTCAGTGATACCGAGCAAGCTAAGGTTTCTCGGGATTTAATCGCTCAATTTATTAATGAAGCAGTTACTTCTTATGATGTGGATAAAGATAATGTCACGTTGCTGGGCTTTAGTCAAGGAACCATCTTGAGTTATGCGGTGGCCTTAAATTATCCCGAAAAAGTAAAGAATGTAATCGCGCTAAGCGGATACATCAATGAAGATTTATTGCCTGAAGACCTCAATAAAAAAGATTACTCCTCCTTAGATTTTTACTGCTCTCACGGAAGCGTGGATCAAGTAATCCCTGTGGAATGGGCCAGAAAAGCAAAACCATTTCTTGATAAATTGAATGTAAAAAATCAATACAGTGAATTCAATGTTGGTCACGGTGTGGCACCTCAAAACTTTTTTGAGTTGAAGGGGTGGTTGGAGAAACGGATTTAAAATAATATATTTATAAATTAAACATCACTAATATGAATAAGTACTATTTTATTTTATTTTTTCTTGCAATATCAAACTTAGTATTGTCTCAAAATGCAATTTTAGTCAAAGATATACATCCGGGAGGTTTTGAAAATGGTTTTAAACCAACAAATTTATATAATTTTAATAATAAACTTTTTTTTGGTGCAAATGAGGGAATTCATGGAAATGAACTTTGGGTATCAGATGGTACTGAAGATGGGACCCATTTGATAAAAGATCTTTATCCGGGGCCAGAAAGTGGAAATCCAAATTCCTTTATCGAGTTTAATGGCTTATTGTATTTTATTGCAAATTCAGGAATTGGTTATAATAATATTTGGAAAACTGATGGAACAAATGAAGGTACTGAAATATTCATGCCTAACTTAATTCCTTATAACCTTGGCCCAGGGAAAGTAATGGGTATTGTAAATAATCTGATGTTTTTTAGTGCAGATGATGGAATACATGGTGTTGAACTTTGGGCTACTGATGGAACAGTAGAAGGCACCTACTTAGTAAAAAATATTGACCAAGGAACCTATAGTAGTGTACCTCATAATTTTTTTAAGTTTAATGATAACATTGTTTTTAATGTGTTATATAAAAATGGACAATCAAATATTGAACCTTGGATTAGTGATGGTACTGAGCAAGGTACGAATTTAATAAAAAACATAGGAGGCAGTGCAAGCAGTGACCCTCAAAATTTCGCTCAAATGGGTGATGAATTGTTTTTTTCAGCAAGACACAGTCAATCTGGACGTGAATTATGGAAAACAGATGGAACAGAGATTGGTACTGTTTTAGTTAAAGATATTTATCCAGGAGCTGGTAATCCTTTTTTTGGTCCTAATTATTTGACTGTTTTTAATAATAAATTATACTTTAATATGATGGATGGAACATTTGACAGAGAACTTTGGCATACTGATGGGACTCAACCAAATACCATTATTTTAAAAAATATAAATCCTTCATATTCAAGTGATCCGCGTTATTTGACTGAATATAATAATCAATTGTTTTTTATAGCAAATGATGGAACACATGGAGGAGAACTTTGGTTTACTGATGGGACTGAGCAGGGCACGCAACTTTTTTATGACTTATATCCGGGGCATTTTGTTGGAGCTAAAAAAAATTTAATTGTTTACAACGGATGGCTATATTTCATAGGCACTGACAACTATACAGAATTTGGTGATAATTGGTGGAAAACTGATGGTACAGTTGAAAGTTTAACCCCTATATACCCTTTGTATTCAAATTATACTAGCCCTTTTCCTGTTGCTTCTAAAATTGTAGAATCAAATGGAAAACTTTTTTTTGTTGCCTGTTATGACACAAGTATAGGATTTGAATTATATGTTATTGAAGATGAAAATCTAAATTTACACAACAATACTTCAAAATTAGATTTTAAATTTTACCCAAACCCTGTAGATGATTTTTTATATTTAGAGAGTGAGTTTCTTATTAAAAATATTGATATATACTCGACACTTGGTCATAAAATTATGAATTTAAAGAATAATGATACATCCCTCAGACTAAATATGTCAACACTTAAAAAAGGTAATTATTTTTTAAAAATTACTGGAACAGATTTAACAGTTATAAAAAAAATTATTAAAAACTAAATCTTGCTTTATTAATTATAATTGAATTTAAATCTAATTAAATAGTTTAACTTTTGAGTTTGATATAGGGTTGATTTTAATAAATTTAATTCCCCGAATACAACAAAGAAGCAATCGTTTTTAAAGTGAGGTCTTCATTTTCATCCAGATTGTATTCTAAAATCATCTCACCCCAGTAGCGGCCGTCAGTAAAATCTGCTATGACCCAGCGATGGTTTAAAAACCTTATTTTGTTGATTTTCATTTTACCCTCCATTCCCACATAGGGCACTAAAGGGTTGTCTCCCTCTACATTGTTTTGCGCATAAATTTGTTCTGTAACCATTTCTTGCATAAAATCGGCTTCCAGTCCAAAATTTTCAAAATAAGTCATGGCATTGTCGTTGCCAAGTAATGTAAAATAATTTAAATCAAAGTTTTCATTGGTCAGGGATTCATTAAGTCCTTTATAAAAATCGGCTTTTTCTTTTAAATCATTGATTTTTGATTCCTGGTCTTCATAAATGCGCTTTTGATTCATATACATAAAAAGCAACATTAAGACAGAAAAAATAAAGAGATAGAGGATAATTTTATTTCGCATAATATATTAAACTTTAATTTTTAAGCCATCATAGGCAAGAAATACATTTTCAGGCAGTGTTTTTTGAACTTCCTCGTGAAACCCCATCATATGACTAATATGAGTTAAATAAGCTCTTTCAGGTTTTATAATATCAATAAATTTAAGGGCTTCCTCAAGGTTAAAATGAGAATAATGTGCCTCTTGTCGCAATGCGTTTAATACGAGCACTTTGGTGCCTTTAATTTTTTTAATTTCTTCCGGAGCTATTGTTTTAGCATCTGTAATATAGGTAAAATCTTCAATCCTAAAACCGAGAACGGGCAATCGATTGTGCATCACTTCAATAGGAACCACTAGCTTACCACCTATCCTAAAAGGAGTTGATTTGTCAATTTCAATTTCCTGGAGTGTTGGAGCTCCCGGGTATTTATTTTCAGTAACGAAAATGTAATCAAACCTTCTTTTCAAGGATTTAAAAACTCGTTTATGTGCATAAGCAGCAATATCTCCTTGTCTAAAAAAATAGGGTCTTATATCATCCAGTCCGGCAATATGGTCGTTGTGCTCGTGCGTAAACAATACCCCATCAAGTTTTTTACACCCTGCTTGAAGCATTTGCATTCTAAAGTCCGGCCCCGTATCAATCACAAAGTTAAAATCTCCCCAGGAAATTAATGCAGAAACTCGTAAACGCTTATCTTTTGAGTCAGTACTCTTACACACTGGATGTTCACTGGCAATCACAGGAATTCCCTGAGAAGTACCCGTACCTAAAAATGTCACAGAAAGCGGTTTTGACATAGTCACAAAATTAAAGATATTTTTTTGTTTAACTCTTGTATTTATTAGCTATTTACTACCTTTGTATAAATTATTTTAATATTAAAATCACAATGCCAGAATTCCTGAAAGGAGACAAAGAATTTGAACAAATTCCCTCCATCAAAGACAAATCGCTTCGCATTAATCTCAATGAAAATATTTATGGAACCTTTGCCGAAATTGGTGCCGGTCAAGAAACCGTTAGAAATTTCTTTAGAGCAGGTGGTGCCTCTGGCACGATTGCCAAAGCAATGTCTGCTTATGATAAAGATTTCAGTGATTCCATTTATGGCATAGAAGAGGATGGACGTTATGTCACAGAGTCCCGACTCAAAAAAATGTTGCGACACGAAACAGAATTAATGGAAGCGCGCATTTCGAGAGAAAAACATCCAAATAAGATTTTCTTTACCTATGCCAATACTGTCGCTACCATTGATTTTGCAAAAAAATTTAAGGGTCACGGTTGGGTGGGAATTCGGTTTCAGGTTGATCCAAAAGAAGAGTATAACGAAATCATTCTGCACGTTCGCTTTAAAGAAAATGACGCTAAACTGCAACAACTTACTTTGGGAACTTTAGGTGTAAACTTAATATATGGTGCCTTTTATAAATATGACCAACCAAGAAAACTCTTACGCTACCTCTATGATCACATAGACAAAGACCAGATTGAAATCGACATGGTCAACTTTTCAGGCCCTCAATTTAAAGATGTTGACAACCGTTTAATGAGTCTTCAATTAATTAAAAACGGGATGACAGAAGCGGTTATGTTTGGTCCTGATGGCAACAATATTTTACCCGCAGCCATTCTATACAAAAAGAACATTCTCACTCTAAGAGGAAGTTTTAGACCGGTTACAAAGGTCAATATTGATATGTTTGAACGCTCCCATGATATGTTTTTGAAGGAAAACAAAGTTGAAAAAGAGAATGCCATTACTATATTTGAAATTACACTTTCAAATCTAAGAGCTGAAGGTGAAATAGACGAAGAAGATTTTATGGACAGAGCTCGATTGCTCTGTAATTTGGGGCATATTGTTTTAATATCAAACTTTCAGGAGTATTATAAATTAGTTGAATTCTATTCAAAATACACCAAATCAAGAATGGGACTCACCATGGGTGTCAATAACCTAGTTGATATATTTGATGAAAAATACTACCGTCATTTAAGTGGTGGAATTCTTGAAGCATTTGGAAAACTCTTTTTCAAAGATTTGAAAGTATATCTATACCCAATGCAGGATCACGAAACAGGTGAATTGACAAACAGCGATAACCTAAAAGTACATCCCCGTATGAAAGAACTTTACAAGTTTTTTAAATACAACGGAAAAGTAGTTGATATTGTTGATTACAATCCTAAAATTCTTCAGATTTTCTCCAGAGAGGTTTTGCAAAAAATTGCTGATGATGAAAAGGGATGGGAAGATACACTACCGGATGGTGTAGCAAAAATCATTAAGGATAAAAAGTTATTTAGTTATCACGAAACCGAAAAAGCCTCAAATTAATTGAGGCTTTTTTTTATATTGAAACATTTAAAATGTATCAAAAAATATTGCACTTAAATTCAATTCTCTAAAATCTGTGCAGCATGCTCTTTGGTCTTAACCTTATCTATTACGCGATCTACTTTTCCTTCTTCATTAATTAGAAAAGTCATTCTGTGAATTCCTTCATACTCTTTGCCCATAAACTTTTTGGGCCCCCAAACACCAAAAGAATCTATAACTTCCTTAGATTCGTCAGCCAATAGTGGGAATGGGAATTCATACTTTTCCTTGAAATTCTTTTGCTTCTTTTCACTATCTGCACTTACACCTAATAGCTCATATCCGTTTTTTTGAAGTTCTTTGTAATGATCTCGCAAGTCGCAAGCTTCTGCTGTGCACCCGGGTGTATTGGCTTTTGGGTAGAAAAAAACAACCAGCTTTTTTCCTTTATAATCGTTTAATGAAACCGGATTTCCATCCTGATCTGTTGATTTAAAATTGGGAACTATATCCCCGGCTTGTAATGTTTTCATTTGTATAGCAATTTTTATGTTAATATTAGAAAAACCAATGGTTTTCAATTGTATCACACAATGGTTTCTTTTAAATTTACAGCTTTAAAGTTACATAAAATGAACAAACAAGAAAAGGTCGCTTTTGTTATTGAAACGTTAAATACTATTTATCCTGATATCCCCATCCCTTTAGACCACAAAGATCCTTATACCCTTTTAATAGCTGTATTGCTCTCGGCACAAAGTACCGATGTGAGAGTGAATCAAATCACTCCGCTACTCTTTGAAATTGCTGACAACCCCTATGACATGGTTAAACTTACGGTAGAAGAAATAAGAGAAATTATTAAACCTGTAGGGCTTTCACCTATGAAATCCAAAGGAATATATTACCTCTCCCATATCTTGATTGACAAGCACAACGGGCAGGTTCCACCAAGTTTTGAAGCTTTGGAAGAGTTACCGGCTGTGGGTCATAAAACAGCGAGTGTGGTGATGGCTCAAGCATTTAATGTTCCGGCATTTCCTGTGGACACACACATTCATAGACTGATGTATCGATGGGGCTTTTCAAATGGAAAGAATGTTGTTCAAACTGAAAAAGATGCCAAGCGCTTATTTCCAAAAGATTTATGGAATAAATTACACCTTCAGATTATTTGGTATGGCAGGCAATACTCGCCTGCAAGAGGATGGGATTTGGAAAAAGACAAAATTACTAAGACGATTGGAAGAAAAAAGATCATTAAAGAATACTACAAAAAAAAGTCCCGCTAGCTAACGGGACTTTTCCAAAGTTTAGTTTAGAAGTGCTTCAAACTTCCATTTATTACAATCTATAACACTTAAAGCCTTAGAATAATCAAGAAGGAACCTTACAGTTTCTTCCTTCGGGGACAAGTTACTCACCTTGTTAGATGAGGTTTTTGAGTAAGTTTTTTCCATATAAAAACTATTTTTGATGTTAGTGTCTAAACTCTAACGAGACAAAAAAGTTTTTATTGTATTAGTTCACTAAAACAATATTATGTTTCTCAATTACTTTACGTAAATTGATGAGTGCATACCGCATTCTCCCCAATGCTGTATTGATACTTACTCCTGTTTGTTCTGATATTTCTTTAAAACTCATATCCTTATAAAGACGCATCACCAGTACTTCTTTCTGATCATCCGGCAACTCCTGGATCAACCTTCTCAAGTCATCTTCAACCTGCCCCTTAATAATTTTTCGCTCCGCATTCAAATCATCATCACTCAAAACAGAAAAGATATTAAAATCACCATTATTGGCAAATTTTGGCATACGGTTGTTCTTTCTAAAATGGTCTATAATCAAGTTGTGAGAAATGCGCATCACCCAAGGTAAAAATTTACCTTCTTCATTGTAGGCTCCTCTTTTGAGAGTCTTTATCACTTTAATAAAGGTATCTTGAAAAATGTCTTCAGTAATATCTCTGTCAGAAACTTTTGAATAGATAAAACTGTACACACGTTGCTTGTGTCGTTCAATTAACTCTGAAAGTGCTTTTTCATTACCGTCTATATATGCACTAACCAAGAATGCATCTGATGAAGTAGTTTTCATAATATTACAATTTAAAATAAGGCAGACTCCTATCGAAATCTTAATTAAGTTGCTTAAAAAGTAATATTATGCTATAGGCGATTGATTTATTTAGTTTGTAAACTCGTCGTAAATATAACAACAAATATTTTTCTTATCCAAATTAAGTTAATTTTTTTAACAAAAAAATATTCTGATTTATATACTAAACTCCTGGATTTACTGTTATCAATTATTACTTCCAAACGAAAATAACAACTTCTTCAACACTAAAAAACTGCGTTTAAAGCTGTATATTTGTGGATTAAAAAATCTGTCAAATTGAATATAGAAGCAGTCGATCAAAAACAACATATAATCATAAAAGGAGCAAAACTCCACAACCTTAAAAATATCAATGTTGTTATTCCTCGTAATAAACTTGTAGTAATAACGGGGCTTTCAGGCTCCGGGAAATCAAGTTTGGCTTTTGATACGCTCTATGCAGAAGGACAACGTCGCTATGTGGAAAGCCTTTCATCCTATGCAAGACAATTTCTGGGGAGACTTAATAAACCCAAAGTAGATTCCATCAAAGGTATTGCTCCGGCAATTGCCATAGAGCAAAAAGTAAATACCACAAATCCACGGTCAACCGTGGGAACTTCAACAGAAATTTACGATTACCTAAAACTACTCTTTGCGCGAATCGGCAGAACACATTCACCGGTTTCCGGTAACGAGGTAAAAAAAGATTCCGTTTCAGATGTCATCAACCACTTTAAATCTCTTGAAGAAGGTAAAAAACTCCTCCTGCTCGCCCCTATCATTCTTGAAGAAGGAAGAACTTTAGACAACAAAATAAAGGCGCTGTCACAGCAAGGATATGCCCGGGTTAAATACAAAGACACCGTTTCACGTATAGATGAACTTGAAGTTTCAAAAGTAAAAGGCACCGTTTATATCGTGATTGACCGCATTATCACAAAAAACGAAGATGATTTTTTTAACCGGCTGGCAGATGCAGTCGAAATGGCCTTTTTTGAAGGAAAAGGCTCTTTATTTATTGAAGACATTGAAACCAATGCCGTTACCGAATTCAATAACCGTTTTGAACTGGACGGAATCACTTTTCTCGAACCAAACATTCACCTCTTCAGCTTTAATAACCCTTATGGCGCTTGTCCCTCTTGTGAAGGCTATGGCGATGTGATTGGCATTGACGAAGAGCTGGTCATTCCCAACACAGCGCTTTCCATCTATGAAAACGCTATTTTTGCCTGGCGTGGCGAAAGCATGAGTTGGTACCGTGATCAGTTGGTGAATAATGCCTATAAATTTGACTTCCCCATTCACCGCCCCTGGTTTGAACTCACTGATGAGGAGAAACAACTGGTCTGGGACGGCAATCAGTATTTTGAAGGACTACATTCCTTTTTTAAGTTTTTAGAAGAAAAAAGCTATAAAATCCAAAACCGGGTGATGCTTTCCCGTTACCGCGGAAAAACAAAATGCAATAGCTGTAAAGGAAAACGACTTCGCGCAGAAGCTGCCTATGTCAAAATTCAAGGAAAATCCATCACCGATTTGGTGGAGATATCCATTGAAAAGCTACAACTATTTTTTGCCCAACTTGAACTCAACGACCACGACACACAAGTTGCCAAGCGCCTCCTCACAGAAATCAATAACCGATTGGGTTTCCTCAACAATGTGGGCCTCTCCTACCTAACTCTGAATCGAAAATCAAACTCCCTCTCTGGAGGGGAATCCCAACGAATCAATCTGGCAACCTCGCTGGGAAGTAGTTTGGTAGGTTCTATGTACATTCTTGACGAACCCAGTATTGGGCTCCATCCAAAGGATACCGAACGACTTATCGATGTCCTGAAATCCCTGCGCGATTTGGGCAACACGGTGATTGTAGTAGAACACGACGAAGACATTATGAAAGCTGCCGACGAAATCATCGACATTGGCCCAGAAGCAGGAAGTTTTGGTGGTGAAGTGGTGGCGTATGGTAATTTCGAAAAGATTTTAGAAAGCAATTCGCTCACGGCACTATATCTTAATGGAAAAATGGAAATTGAAGTTCCAAAGAAAAGGAGGACTTCCAAATACCAAATCACCATTAGCGGGGCGAGACACAACAATCTACAAAATATTGATGTCACCTTCCCTTTGGCAAGTTTTGTGGCTGTAACCGGCGTTTCAGGTAGTGGAAAAAGCACCCTGGTCAAAAAAATCCTGTATCCCGCTTTGCAACGCCATCTCACCGGTGTGGGGGATAAACCCGGGCAGTT
>TARA_R110002072_G_scaffold2011_16_pt1 | contig 23451 bp, 21 predicted proteins | sample TARA_R110002072 | Tara Oceans TARA_R110002072 (sample SAMEA4397118) | marine metagenome | biome: Polar Biome; feature: [SRF] surface water layer (ENVO:00010504); material: water (ENVO:00002006), including particulate matter (ENVO:01000060) such as... | depth 5 m | reverse complement strand
AGTCGCTGTGCGTCGCGCCGGGCCATATCCACAATCGCCGGCGAGACCAAACGGTCGTACAGCACAACGTCGGCGCTCTGCAACAGTCTGGCTGCCTTGAAGGTGAGCAAATCCGGATCACCCGGCCCGGCCCCTACCAGATAGACTTCGCCGGTGTGCGGCGCACTGGTATCAGCCAACCGCTCCCGCAGAAGCCGCTCCGCCTCTGCCTCCTGGCCAGCCATAACCTGCTCCGCCACAGTGCCTTCCAGCGTCTGTTCCCAGAACCGACGTCGCTCTGCCTCCTGGCCAATACTATCCTTCACCACCTGCCGCATACGACCGGCGAAACCTGCGAGTCGGCCATAGGCTGCTGGCACCAGTGCTTCAATCTTGCGCCGCAGTATTCTCGTCAACACGGGGCTACGCCCACTGCTGCTGATGGCAATCAGCAATGGGTCACGATCGACGATCGCCGGAAAGATAAAAGTACATAACGCAGGAGAATCAACCACGTTGACCGGCATTGACAGTTGCTGGGCATCGACAAAAACCTGTTTGTTGACCGCGGCGTCGGGGGTCGCGGCTACCACCAGTGTCTTGCCATTGAGATCGGACTGTGCATAACAGGCTTCCCTCCACACGCCGCTGTGCTCGGCCAACAGTACTTCCAGTTCGCCGGTGATCCTTGGCGACACCACGGTGAGCGCAGCGCCTGCGCGCAATAACAGCCGCGCTTTGCGAGTGGCCACCTCGCCGCCGCCCACCAGCAGTACCGGCACCCCGACCAGCTTCAGGCATACAGGAAGAAACTCCAGCGTCTTATCCTCCCAGCTCTCTGACACCGCCCATATACGGTTGTAAGGCCTCAGGGATGGCAATACTGCCATCTTCACGCTGGTAATTCTCCATGATCGCAACCAGCGTGCGCCCTACGGCGAGTCCGGAGCCGTTCAAGGTGTGCAGCAGTTCCGGCTTGCCGGTCTGGGGATTACGCCACCGCGCCTGCATTCTGCGGGCCTGGTAATCACCAAAACTGCTGCAGGAGGAGATTTCTCGGTAGGTGTCCTGAGCCGGTAGCCATACTTCAAGATCGTAGGTTTTCTGCGAGGAAAAGCCGAGGTCGCCAGCACAGAGAATCACCTTGCGATAGGGCAGTTGCAGGCGTTGCAGAACGGTTTCTGCATGGCCGACAAGTTGCTCCAGCGCCTGTGCTGACTGCTGCGGACGGACGAACTGCACAAGCTCCACCTTTTCAAACTGGTGTTGGCGAATCATGCCGCGCGTATCGCGACCGTAACTGCCAGCCTCACTGCGAAAGCACGGCGTATGACAGGTGAACCTGATGCCGTTGGCTCCGAGCTCGGCGTCTTCAAAAATTCGGTCTCTGGCGATATTGGTGACCGGGACTTCCGCTGTGGGAATCAGGTACAGATCCTGGTCCGCACGCAATTTGAACAGGTCCGCCTCAAATTTAGGCAGATTTCCGGTACCGAGAAGCGAGTCGCGATTGACAATATACGGCACATAAATTTCGTCGTATCCATGCTCCTGGATATGCAGGTTCAACATGAACTGAATGAGAGCGCGATGGAGTCTGGCCAGGTGGCCGTACATCACGGTGAATCGTGAGCCGGTTATTTTACCTGCCATATCGCCGTCCAGAAGGTGCAGCCCCTCGCCTAAATCGACATGGTCTCTTACCTGAAACGCAAACTCTCGTGGCTCGCCCCAGCGACAAATCTCGACATTGTCCGCTTCACTACTCCCCTGTGGCACCTCCGCAAGTGGCAGATTGGGAACTTCGAGCAGCAGTTCCTCAATATCGCCCTGTGCCTGCCTGGCCTCATCGGTCAGCGCCTCCAGTTGTGCCGCGATTTTCTCCAACGTGACATTGACCTGTGCCTTGGCGTCATCCACGCTCACGCCCTGCCCGACCAGCGCGCCGATTTTTTTGGAGGCGCTCTTGCGTTCGGCCAACAGGTTTTGGCTGTCGATGTCGGCCTGTTTTCGCCTCGCGTCCAGCGCGGTGAAATGCGCCACGTCAAAGTGATAGCCGCGCGCCGATAATGCGTCGGCAATGCCCTGCGGATCGTGTCTGACCGCCTTGATATCCAGCATCCTGATGGTTCCTGTACTAATACCCAAAGTAAACGGGGCCAGGCGGCCCTGTGGTTATAGGAGTGCCCTTGTCAATTGCATGGCGAGGCCTGCCATCAGCACGCAGACAATGGCACTGCCGATCATATACGCGCCGGCCTGCAGGGCGTGACCGGACTCCAGTAGTGTCATTGTCTCCAGCGAAAAAGTCGCGAAGGTGGTAAATGCGCCCAGAAAGCCCACCATTAACACACCGCGCCAGTCTGCATGGATCAACTGCCGCTCCACCAGCAGCACATAGACAATACCGATCGCGAAAGAACCCAGTATATTCACTACCAGCGTACCTAGCGGGAAGCGCCCCATCCATAAGCTATGTACCCAATTCGCCAGCAAATACCGCGATACCGCGCCGGTGGCTCCTCCCAGAGCGATGAATACAAGGTATTTCATGCGTGCAAAACCGATTCAGTCGTAGCGGCGTATTGTACTGTTTTTGTCCCGTTCCCGCAGGTATTTGAGCTTTTCCTGGATTTTCTGTTCCAGCCCGCGGTCCACCGGGAAGTAGTACTGTCTATCCCGCAGGGGTTCGGGAAAATAATTTTCACCGGCTGCATAGCCGTCAATTTCATCGTGCGCATAGCGGTACTGTGCTCCGTGGTCCATCGACTTCATCAGCGCGGTCGGTGCGTTGCGCAGATGCAGAGGTACCTCGGCGGAACCGCCCTGCTCCACATCAGCCTTGGCCGCTTTATAGGCGGAGTAAACCGCGTTGCTCTTGGCCGCGCACGACAGGTAGACGATAGCCTGGGCAATGGCCAGTTCCCCCTCGGGGCTTCCCAGCCGCTCCTGCACCTGCCACGCTTCGAGTGACAGCGTCAGCGCGCGTGGATCGGCGTTGCCGATATCCTCACTCGCCATGCGCACCACGCGCCGAGCGATGTAAAGCGGATCACAGCCGCCATCCAGCATGCGACAAAACCAGTACAGGGCGGCATCCGGAGCACTGCCTCGCACCGCCTTGTGCAATGCGCTTATCTGGTCATAGAACAGGTCCCCGCCCTTGTCGAAACGCCGCAGCGAGGCCTGTAACACCTCCTCCAGTGTGTTGGTGGTTATACGCCCCTCTTCCGCCAGATCCGCTGCAAGTTCCAGTAGATTGAGCGCTTTTCGCGCATCCCCATCGGCCTGTGCGGCGATCAGCGACAGGCAGGTATCATCCACCGTCACGCCGTGTTCCAGCGCCGCGACACCTCGCAGCAACACCGCCTCGATATCCAGTGGTTCAAGGGGGCGCAATTTGTAGACTCGCGCACGCGACAGCAGTGCGTTATTTAACTCAAACGACGGGTTTTCCGTGGTCGCTCCGATAAATATCACAGTGCCATCTTCCACATACGGCAGAAACGCATCCTGCTGTGACTTATTGAAACGGTGCACCTCATCGACAAACAGGACGGTATCGCGACCCTGTGCTTTATGCAGTCGCGCCCGCTCAATGGCTTCCCGAATGTCCTTGACGCCACTCAACACGGCCGATAGTTGCAGGAACTGTGCATTGGCCTGCCCCGCAGCAATCCTCGCCAGCGTGGTTTTGCCGACGCCGGGGGGGCCCCAGAAGATCATTGAGTGCAACTGGTGGGAATCTATGGCCTGGCGCAGCGGCTTTCCTGCACCCAGAATATGGCTCTGCCCTGCGTAATCGTCGAGATTGTGTGGCCGCAACCGCGCTGCGAGTGGCTGATAGCCGCTGTCACCGGCGGTAGTCTCCGGCGAAGGCTGGCTGTCCGCGGTGCCGAACAGGTCACTCGTCATAGTAAAAGAGATCGGCCCCCGGTGGTGGCGTGAAGGCAAAATCCACGCTGCCCAGCTCTGTCTCGCTATCCAGATCGGTGAACGTAATCACCACGGTCTGGTCGAGATTGTCCTGGATTTCCATCCCGGTGAGCTGCGCACCCTCGAGATTCAGGGTAAGTTGCTTGAACCCGACACCCGGCGTCAGCGGCGTCAGCTGAAAGGCACCCTCGGCCACGCGCTCCACCTGGAACTTCTCTCGCAGAGCAGATTCATCACCGCCGAGTATCTGCAGCGGCGTCATATCAGCGTCGGTCGTCACAGGCCGACGGGTAACGGTTTCAAGGTCGCGATCGTAGTGCCAGATAAACTCGGGCCCGGCGATGATCAACTGCTCATCGGGATTAAGAATCTCCCAGGCGAAATAGCCGGGACGCAGGAGGCGGAATTTGCCACTGGATTCGGCCAACAATAGCTTATCCTGCCCATACTGCTGCTGCCTGAAACTGCCCTGCAGTTGTTTGACAGGCGCCAGCGCGGCAAGTAGTGCATCGACGTCGCTCTGCGCTTGGGAGTATGCCACCAGCGGCAGAATTCCCAGCCAAAGGGTGAATAGATATTTCATCATTGTCTTATCCAGTTGCGCGTTCAAGCTTCTCGAGGAGGTGGAGCCAACACTTCACGCTGGCCGTTGGTGCCCATATCAGAAACGACGCCCGCCGCTTCCATCGCTTCAATCAGCCGCGCTGCGCGATTGTAGCCAATTCGCAGTTTGCGTTGCACAGACGATATCGATGCGCGACGACTCTGCGTCACGTAGTACACGGCCTCGTCGTAGAGCGCATCGCTTTCGTCATCCTGTTCAGATGCCTCCGATTGCAATTCACCGGGTGTCACGGCCGTGTTGCTGCCCTCGTCGAGCAGGCCATCGATATACAGCGGCTCGCCGCGCCGCTTCCAGTCTTCCACAACACGGTGCACCTCATCATCACTGCAAAACGCGCCGTGCACACGATTGGGGACGCCGCTGCCGGGCGGCAGGTACAACATATCACCGTGGCCAAGCAATTGTTCGGCACCGCCCTGGTCCAGAATGGTGCGCGAGTCGATCTTGGAGGATACCTGGAATGCGATTCGGGTGGGCACGTTGGCCTTGATAAGTCCCGTGATCACGTCTACCGAGGGTCGCTGCGTTGCCAGCACCAGATGGATACCGGCGGCTCGCGCTTTCTGCGCAATACGGGCGATCAACTGCTCCACCTTTTTCCCCACCACCATCATCATGTCGGCGAATTCATCAATGACTACGACGATACTGGGCAGCTTTTCCAGGTTGGGCGCTGTCTGCTCCTCATCGGTGGCGGCAAACACGGGATCCGGTTTCCAGGTCGGATCGGCGATTGGCGCACCGGCCTTGTGCGCGTCTTCGACCTTGCGGTTGTAGCCCGCCAGATTCCGCACACCCAGTGACGCCATCAACTGGTATCGGCGCTCCATCTCCGCCACACACCATCGCAAGCCGTTCGCGGCATCCTTCATGTCAGTGATGACCGGCGTCAACAAGTGTGGAATACCGTCGTAGACCGACAGCTCGAGCATCTTGGGGTCCACCAGAATCAGGCGCACATCCGCTGGCCCGGATTTGAACAACAGGCTCAGTAACATCGAGTTCACGCCCACCGATTTGCCGGAGCCGGTGGTGCCGGCAACCAGCAGGTGCGGCATCTTGGCCAGGTCCGCGACCACCGGCTGCCCCGAAATATCGTGGCCCAGGGCCAGGGTCAGTGGCGACTTGGACTGCTCAAACGCCTTTGAGGACAGCACCTCCCTGAAATTGACAATTTCCCTGTCCTCATTGGGTATTTCAATACCGACTACGGGTTTACCGGGTATGACTTCCACCACCCGCACACTGATCACCGCCAGCGACCGGGCCAGATCCTTGGCGAGGTTGGAAATTCGCGATACCTTCACGCCCGGTGCGGGTTGCAGCTCAAAACGTGTGACCACGGGTCCAGGGTAGACTGCAACGACCTCGGCGGAGACTCCGAAGTCGAGCAGCTTCAGTTCCAGCAACTTCGACATGCCCTCAAGAGCCTCTTTGGAGAACCCTTTGTCGGGATCCTTCACAGACTCATCCAGCAATTCCAGATGCGGCAAATCACCGGTTGCCGGTGCCTCAAACAAAGTCTGTTGCTTCTCCCGCTCGATACGGTCGCTTTTCTCGACCGGAGCCTTCAGCGACTTGATTTTGGGTGGCTGCCGCTGCTTGGTTTTTTCCACGTGCTCGGTGATCACGATTTTCCGCGCTTCCACCGCCTTTTCCCGTTTCCGTGCATCCCTGAAGTCGTTCAGAGCGGTCTCAGCGCGGGAGCGAACCGTGGTGAAGGCGGCAATACTCCACGCGCCGATCTTTTCCAGCAGGTTCAACCAGCTGAGGTCTGTAAAAATGGTCATCCCGAAAAGGAAAATCGCCAGCAGTATAAGGCGGCTACCGACCGCGCTGAATGCCACGGTAAATCCGCTACTGATCGATTGTCCCAGAATACCCCCGGCGCCCTGGGGCAAGGGCGATGCGCCCGAGTCGTTCATTGCGGCAAGGGATGTCCCCGCAATCATAACCAGTACCAGGCCGAGTGCCCGAATACCAAAGGTGGTCCAGTCGAAGTTGTTGCCCGCCTGGCGTTGCAGCAGCAGCACCATGGCGCGATAGGCCAGTAACAGCGGGAAGAGGTAAGCTGCGTAACCGACCAGCGAAAAGAAGACGTCAGCGAGCCAGGCGCCGGTTGGTCCACCCAGATTGTGAATGGTGGCCCCGCTACCAGTGCCCGACCAACCGGGGTCGCGAGCACTGTAGGTCAACAGTGCCATCAGCAGATAGACACACACGGCTGTGACGCCAATGAACGCGCCCTCGCGAAACCGCGAGCCTAGATAGCTGTCTGTGTTAGAACTGTCGGGCACGGCGTTGATCGTCCTTGCAGTGTATATTAAGCGGCAAATTGTCTGTAACAGACGCCGCTATCGCGCTCATAGCAAGAAGTAATTGTGCACTCATTTATGTTTTATTTCAAAAGGTTAAGTGGTTTATTTAAAATGCCCCTGATCTTTGTCCGGAGCCGGCCTTTAAAGTACCATAGTCCGGCCCAATACAGAACGAATTGGCAAGCCCCAAGCCAGTCCAGATTGACAACCATAAGCAGGAAGCAATGCAATGAGTGACATTAAACACCACCGCCTGATAATCCTTGGCAGCGGCCCCGCTGGCTATACCGCGGCAGTTTACGCGGCGCGCGCCAACCTCAAACCGGTGGTGATCACCGGCATTCAGCAGGGCGGACAATTGACGACCACTACCGAGGTGGAGAACTGGCCGGGCGGAGCCCCCGACTTGCAGGGTCCGCAGCTGATGCAGCAAATGCAGGAACACGTCGAGCGTTTCGACGCCCAGGTCGTGTTTGATCACATAGACGCTGTCGACCTTACTGTTCGTCCCTTCATCCTCAGGGGCACCTCCACCTACAGTTGTGATGGCCTGATTATCGCCACCGGTGCTTCCGCGCAGTATCTCGGCCTGCCCAGCGAAGAAGCATTTGCCGGCAAAGGGGTCAGCGCCTGTGCTACCTGCGACGGGTTCTTTTACCGAAACCAGAAAGTTGCGGTGATCGGGGGTGGCAACACCGCAGTGGAAGAAGCGTTGTATCTTTCCAATATTGCGTCTGAGGTTGTGCTGGTGCACCGGCGGGATGCCCTGCGCTCGGAAAAAGTACTACAGGACAGGCTTTTCGCCCGCGAAAAAGAGGGCAAGGTGAAGATCATGTGGAACCACACACTGGATGAGGTGGTCGGCGACGCGACGGGTGTCACTGGCATGCGGGTGAAATCCGTGCAGGACGGTAGCGTGAGCCAGGTGGACCTCTCCGGCGTGTTCATTGCGATTGGACACAAACCCAATACCGATATCTTCGCCGGGCAGTTGGACATGAAGGATGGCTACATCACAATTTACAGCGGCACGCAAGGCAATGCCACGGCGACCAGCGTGCCCGGTGTGTTTGCCGCCGGTGATGTCGCGGACCATATCTACCGCCAGGCTGTTACCTCTGCCGGCTTTGGTTGCATGGCGGCACTGGATGCGGAGAAGTACCTGGACAGCCTGTGATCGGCCCACAGCATGCGCAGAGTCCCGCATCTTTCTGGCAGCAGCAGGTTCCCGCCAACCGAACACGCACTGGAGAGCCCGAATGGCCTGCTGGCAGCGGGCGGTGGGCTCTCCACCGAGCGCCTGCTGGACGCTTACAGTCGCGGCATTTTTCCCTGGTATGAAGCCCCGCAACCTGTGCTCTGGTGGACGCCAGATCCACGGTCAGTGCTGTTCCCCAGCGAGCTACATATCTCCAGGTCGCTGCGCAAGACGCTGCGCGCCAACAGATTCCGACTGGCGGTAGACACACAGTTCGTCACCGTGATGCGCTCATGTGGCGAGGCCAGGCGAGACGGCGTCGGCACCTGGATTGACGAGGATATGGTGGCGGCCTACGCGAAGCTGCATACGCTTGGATTTGCTCACGCGGTGGAAGTGTTCGATGACAGGGGCGCGCTGGTCGGCGGGCTCTACGGCGTGGCACTCGGACGCGTGTTTTTCGGCGAGTCCATGTTCAGTCACACTGCTGATGCCTCCAAGGTCGCGCTGGTCGCGTTGGTTGATATCGCAAAACGCGGCGGCATACAGATGGTAGATTGCCAGGTGGAAAACCCGCATTTAAACTCACTGGGTGCGAGAAACATCAACAGACTGGACTTCGAACAACGTCTTGAGCAAAATGTCAGTGTCGCGATTGAGCGCGATATTTGGCATCTACCCGCCACTTGTGGAGATTTGCTGTGACTTCATCCCTGCGGGATCTCAAGGTATACACCACCTACCCCCACAGCTGCAGCTACCTGGAAGATCAGGAAGCCACCACGCTATTTGTAGACCCTCGCCAACCAGTCGATCAAAAACTGTACAGCAAACTGTCGTTACTGGGTTTTCGCCGCAGCGGCAACCATATCTATCGACCACACTGCGCCCAGTGCAATGCTTGTATTCCCGCACGAATATCGGTAAACGACTTCACCCCTCGTCGTGGACAGACACGAATATGGCAGCGCAACCAGGACCTGCGAATGGCCTGTACCGACACTATCAATGATGATGAGGCCTTTGACCTCTACCATCGCTATATCAGCCTGCGTCACTCGGACGGCGATATGTATCCGCCCGATCGGGAGCAGTATGAAGCGTTTCTGAGCAGTGTCTGGGGTTGTACCCGGTACTTCCGGTTCTACGAGAAGGGAAACCTGGTGGCTGTGGCTGTGGTGGATACGCTGGAGGACGGTCTGTCGGCGATTTACACATTCTTTGACCCGGCGGCCAGCAGGCGCAGCCTCGGTGTCTATGCGATTCTCTGGCAGGTGGAACTCGCTCGCAGCAAGGGCCTGGACTATGTCTATCTCGGGTACTGGATTCGCGATTGCCAGAAAATGTCCTATAAGTCTGACTATCGCCCGCTGCAGATTTATCACAATAGCCGCTGGACAACGCTAATCTGATTTCGGCTGCAGCGCGCCGACCGCAAAGGTCGCTTATCGTCGATTGTACCCGCAGTATATTACGCTAGCACTGAGGCCAAGATTCAGGCAAAATGCGGCCTCTTTGAAACTGAGGATTGCCGCCTGATGGCAAAAGAAGACCAGATTGAAATGGAAGGCGAGGTTATCGATACCTTGCCCAATACCACCTTCAGAGTGAAGCTGGAAAACGGTCACGTGGTGACTGCCCACATTTCAGGGAAGATGCGCAAAAACTACATCCGTATCCTGACCGGTGACAAGGTGCGTGTAGAGCTTACGCCCTACGACCTGACCAAGGGACGCATTACTTACCGCGAACGATAAGCCCGGTTAGCTCTTCTGGAGCTCAGCCTCCTCTTCATCTACCGTCACTTCCAGCCTTTTCTCGGCCGCATTCAGGCGTACCAATGCCGTGCCGCCAGACTGCGATAGCGCCCCGAACAACACCATTTCAGCCAGTGGTTTCTTGATGTGCTCCTGGATTACTCTCTCCATTGGGCGAGCTCCCATATGGATATCGTAGCCTTGTTCAACCAGCCACAAGCGCGCCTCTACATCGACATCGAGGGTCACGCGTTTTTCATCGAGCTGACACTGTAGTTCAGTAAGGAACTTGTCGACCACTGTGAGGATGACATCCTCAGCCAGCGGCTGGAATTGCACTATCGCGTCCAGGCGGTTGCGAAACTCGGGCGTGAACATACGGTTGATCGCCTCCATGCCATCGGAGCTGTGATCCTGCGTGGTAAAACCGATGGTGCGTCGGCTGATGCTCTCTGCACCCGCGTTGGTTGTCATTATCAGGATGACATGCCGAAAATCGGTCTTGCGGCCATTGTTGTCGGTGAGTGTGCCGTGATCCATCACCTGCAACAGCAGGTTGAACACATCCGGATGTGCTTTCTCGATCTCATCAAGCAACACGACCGCGTGTGGGTGCTGCGTAACCGCGTCTGTCAGCAGTCCGCCCTGATCGAAACCGACGTAGCCGGGCGGCGCGCCGATAAGACGCGATACGGTGTGTCGCTCCATATACTCCGACATATCGAAGCGCACGAGTTCCAGCCCCAACAATCGTGCGAGCTGGCGCGTGACTTCTGTTTTCCCGACGCCGGTAGGCCCGGCCAGCAGGAACGAACCAATGGGCTTCTCGCCCGCCCGCAGGCCCGCCCGCGCCAGTTTAATGGAGGTCGCCAGACTGGTGATAGCTTCATCCTGTCCGAACACGACCATCTGTAAATTCTGTTCCAGCTTCTGCAGTGTTTCCTTGTCGTCGCTACTGACCGCTTTCGGCGGTATGCGGGCCATTTTGGCGATCACCGCTTCGATATCACCCACCCCGATCAGCTTTTTGCGTTTGGAGGGAGGCAGCAGCTGCTGGTAGGCGCCCGCTTCATCGATCACGTCGATGGCCTTGTCCGGCAGGAATCGATCCGTGATATAGCGATCAGCGAGGTCCGTCGCGACCCGCAGCGCTTTATCGGTATACCGCAACCCGTGGTGCTCTTCGAATCGTGTCTTCAGGCCTTTCAAAATCTTGTAGGCATCATCCGCGCTGGGCTCGGATACATCGATTTTCTGGAAGCGCCGACTCAGCGCCTTGTCTTTGTCGAAAATGCCGCGGTATTCCTGAAACGTGGTGGAGCCGATACAGCGAAGCTTTCCCGAACTGAGTAGTGGCTTCAGCAGGTTGCTGGCGTCCATCACCCCACCGGAGGCGGCGCCAGCGCCTATAATGGTGTGTACCTCATCGATAAACAGGATCGCGTTATCGCGCTTCTTCAATTCCGACAACATGCCCTTGAAGCGCTTTTCGAAATCTCCCCGATATTTGGTGCCGGCCAACAGTGCACCCAGATCCAGTGAGTAGACCACGCTGTCCTTGAGAATATCGGGCACATCGCCATCGACGATTTTCTTCGCAAGCCCTTCCACAATCGCGGTTTTGCCCACGCCGGACTCGCCTACCAGTAACGGGTTGTTTTTGCGACGACGGGCCAGGATCTGTGCCACGCGCTCGACTTCTTCGAGCCGCCCGATCAGTGGATCGATCTGCCCTGCCCCCGCCTCGGCATTGAGGTTGGTAGTGAAGCTGTCCAGGGGATTGGCCTCCCCCTCTTCGGTGCGAATTTCATCGCTGCCGAGCTGCCCGGGTTCTGCGGACTCACCGTCATTGGATACCTTGGAGATGCCGTGCGTCATGTAGTTGACGACATCCAGCCGGGCAACATTCTGGGTTTTCAGGAAATACACCGCCTGGCTTTCCTGTTCACTGAAGATTGCCACCAGCACATTGGCACCGGTAACTTCACTCTTGCCTGAGGACTGCACGTGAAAGACGGCTCGCTGAAGTACGCGCTGGAAGCCAAGCGTCGGCTGGGTGTCGCGCTGTTCTTCATCTTCAGGAATCAGCGGGGTCGTGGCATCCACAAACTCCACCAGATCACCGCGCATGCTGCCGATATCGGCGCCACAGGCCTTGAGTACGCGGATTGCGTCATTGTTATCCAGCAGCGCCAGCAACAGGTGCTCAACCGTCATAAACTCATGACGTTTTGCCCTCGCGCCCCTGAAAGCATCATTCAACGTGTGTTCCAGATCTTTACTCAACATAGTTGACGCTCCGGGGGACTACCCCTCCACCGCTTCGATTTCGCACAACAGAGGATGTTCATTCTCCCTGGCATACTGGTTCACCTGGGCTGCTTTGGTTTCAGCGATATCCTGGGTATAGATACCACAGACCCCTTTGCCCTGAGTGTGCACAGTCAGCATAACATGGGTTGCCTGTTCGCGGTTCATTCGGAAAAAGACTTCCAGTACCTCTACGACAAACTCCATTGGCGTGTAGTCGTCGTTGATCAATACGACTTTGAACAGAGACGGGCGCTTAAGTTCCGGCTTGGACTCCTCGACCGCAATCCCGCTAGAGGAATCTTGTTGCTCTTTGCTCATACGCCATTGACCTGAAGGATGGATCACTGTTACTGACACGCTCTTGCTGAAATTTTTTAAACCAATACAGTCCATGGCTCCCATTATACGATTTTTCAAGGGCTGGGAAACAAGGAACAAACTCCGTGCCGGGATTCGCCGCGCATTTCTGGTTAAAAAAGTGCAGCGACACACAGTTCAGTACCAGAGCGAGAGGGGCCTGTTCTGCAGATGGTGGCAGGAAGGGGAAAGCGCAGTTAAAAACGCGCGATTAAAAAGGCCCGTGTTGCCACGAGCCCTGTGAACAGTGGAATACACTGCTACTACATCGAATCGATAATCGCCTGTCCGAATTCAGAACAGCTGAGCAGTGTCGCACCGTCCATCTGACGCTCAAAGTCATAGGTCACAGTGCGCTTTTGAATGGCTCCATTCATCCCGTCAATGATCAGGTCTGCCGCTTCATTCCACCCCAGATGTCGCAGCATCATCTCCGCTGATAGAATCAGGGAGCCGGGGTTCACCTTGTCCTGCCCTGCATACTTGGGCGCAGTGCCATGCGTGGCTTCAAAGAGTGCAATCATATCTGACAGGTTTGCACCAGGCGCAATGCCAATTCCACCCACCTGGGCTGCGAGCGCATCGGACAGATAGTCGCCGTTCAGGTTCAGCGTGGCAACCACGCTGTAATCCTTCGGTCGCGTCAGAATCTGCTGCAGCATGGCGTCAGCAATGACATCCTTGATCACAATTTCCTTGCCGTTGTCAGGATTCTTGATCGCAACCCAGGGGCCGCCATCAATCAGTTCACCGCCAAATTCCTGCTGCGCCAGTTCATAGCCCCAGTCGCGAAATGCACCCTCGGTAAACTTCATGATATTGCCCTTGTGCACCAGGGTAACGGAGGGCAGGTCCTGGTCGATGGCATACTGGATCGCTTTGCGCACCAGGCGCTTGGTGCCCTCTTCCGACACGGGTTTGATGCCGATGCCGACATTGTGCGGGAAGCGAATTTTGGTGGCGCCCATTTCATTGATCAAAAAATCGACCATTTTCTGCGCCTCGGGGCTGCCGGGCTGATACTCAATACCGGCGTAGATGTCCTCGGAGTTCTCGCGAAAAATCACCATATTGCAATCGCCAGGATTTTTGACCGGCGACGGAACGCCCTCAAACCACCGCACCGGGCGCAGGCAGGTATACAAATCCAGTTCCTGCCGCAGGGCCACGTTCAGCGAGCGGAACCCGCCGCCAACGGGCGTTGTCAGGGGGCCCTTGATACCGACGTGATACTCCTTGATTGCAGCCAGCGTTTCCTCGGGAAACCAGTCTCCGTCGTACAATTCTGCGGCTTTCTCGCCAGTGTATATCTCCATCCAGGAAATTGTCTTTTCACCCCCATAGGCCTTGTCGACGGCGGCATTCACCACATCGATCATGACCGGGGTGATATCGACACCGATACCGTCTCCCTCGATATAGGGAATAACAGGGTTGTTTGGGACGTTCAGGCTGAAATCTTCATTGACGGTGATTTTGTCACCTTGTGAGGGAACCTGAATATGCTTGTAGCCCATAGTATGCTCCGTTGCTGCGGGGTTCGTGGAACACAGGAGGATGTTATGCTTCTCCTGAGAAAACGGCAGCAATTGTAGCATGCCAGCCCGCTTCTGCTCTCGCTCCGAGTCAAAAATTTTTATACTGGCGATACTTATTCCATGGCCCGACTGATCCTGTTCAACAAACCTTTCAATGTGCTGAGCCAGTTTACGGATGATCAGGGTCGCGCCACACTGGCAGACTACCTGTCGGTACCGGGTTGCAGGGTTGCCGGGCGCCTGGATTTCGACTCTGAGGGACTGTTACTGCTCACCGATGACGGCCACCTGCAGCAGCTGATCGCAAACCCGGACCATAAACAGTGGAAGACCTACCTGGTACAGGTAGAGGGGACCATTCCTGGTGACGCCCTCGCGCAGCTGGCCGACGGCCTCAGCCTCAAGGATGGGCCGACACTGCCCGCCAGGGTCCGCCAGGTACCCCCGCCTCGACTATGGCAGCGTTCGCCTCCGGTACGGGTGAGAAAAACCGTGCCCGACAGTTGGCTGGAACTATCGATTCGTGAGGGCCGCAACCGTCAGGTTCGTCGCATGACTGCGCATGTCGGCCTCCCCACGTTGCGCCTGGTGCGGACCACCATAGGGCAATGGTCGCTTGAAGATTTGCAGCCGGGGCAGTACCGTGAGCTCAGCGTCAACATGCCGACAAAATCTGCAGCGCGCAAGTCAGTAAAATCCCCCCGTCCACGTAACAGGAGGCGCTAGATGGATCGATGGGCTCCCCATGTCACCGTCGCCTGTGTTATCGAGCGCGATGGCCGCTACCTGATGGTTGAAGAGCGTGACAAATTCAGTGGCGAGATGGTATTCAACCAGCCCGCCGGCCATCTTGAGGATGGTGAGTCGCTGGCGGAGGCCGCGCTTCGCGAAACGCTGGAGGAGACTGGCTGGCGCGTGGAGCTGACCGGTGTGCTGGGAATCGCCGTACACAGGGCCCCCACCAATAACAATACCTATTGTCGAACCACATTTTTGGCAACACCGCTGGCGCAGGTGGAAGGCGCGATCCTTGACCCTGACATACATGCTATCCACTGGCTGGATTACGATGAAATCCTCGCTCGATCTGCTAGAATGCGCAGCCCCATAGCCCTGGCCGTCATAGAGCGACACCGTCGGGGCATTTGTCATCCGCTGGATCTGATACATAACGCATGAGCCTTAACGCCACGCCCAAAGTCATCGTCGGCATGTCCGGCGGAGTCGACTCCTCGGTCGCAGCCCTGTTGCTGAAACAGCAGGGTTATCGCGTGGAGGGCCTGTTCATGAAAAACTGGGAAGAGGACGACGGCACCGAGTATTGCACGGCCAGGGAGGATTTTGCGGATGCGCAGGCTGTCGCCGACAGACTGGGCATCACCCTGCACGGCGCGAACTTTGCCGCCGAGTACTGGGATCATGTGTTTGAGCATTTTCTGGCCGAGTACAAAGCCGGTCGCACGCCGAACCCCGACATCCTGTGTAATCGAGAAATCAAGTTCAAAGCCTTCCTCGAGTACGCCCTGCTACTGGAGGCGGATTATATCGCCACCGGACACTACACCCGGGTCGGCACCGCGGATGGCAAAACGACCTTGTTGAAAGGGCTGGATGGCAACAAGGACCAGAGCTATTTCCTGCACGCCGTGGGTTGCACCGAACTGGCAAAAACGCTGTTCCCTGTCGGCGAGATTGAAAAGCCCCGCGTGCGCCAGCTGGCGCTTGAACACGGTCTGGCGACAGCCAGGAAAAAGGACTCGACGGGGATCTGTTTCATCGGGGAGCGCCGCTTCAAGGACTTTCTGCAGCAGTATCTACCGGCGCAACCCGGCGCAATCCACAGCCTTGATGGCGAGGTTCTGGGCCAGCACCAGGGGTTGATGTACCACACTATCGGCCAGCGCCAGGGCCTGGGTATTGGTGGTCGCGCCAGTCACGCCGAGGCGCCGTGGTACGTCGTCGAGAAAGACCTGTCCAGCAATATCCTGTATGTGGCCCAGGGCAATGACCACCCCGCCCTGTTCAGGTCCCAGCTGTTCACGCGCGAAGTCTACTGGGTCGCAGGCGAGGCACCCGAGTTGCCACTGCGCTGTATGGCCAAGGTACGCTACCGCCAGCAAGACCAGGCCTGCATACTCACCGGGTCCCCGGAAGGTGGGTATCGCGTAGAGTTTGATTCGCCCCAGCGCGCGATAACACCGGGACAATCGGTGGTGTTCTATCTGCGAGATCGCTGTCTGGGTGGTGGTGTGATAGAACAGACAGGTATATAAATGAGTCATTCGAATCTTACCAACCTGGAGCAACAGGCCATAGCACTCGCCGGTGTGGCGCAGGCGGCCCGGTTGGTCGACCAGGTTTCCAAAAGCGGCAGCTACCCGATCGAATTTCTCGAACCCTCGATAAACAGCCTGTTTGTGTTTGATCCCGACAGCGCTGAAGACATCTTTGGCAGTGTCGCCGGTGTCAAGCTCGGCCTGCACAACCTGAGTAATTTGCTGGCTGACAAAAACGCCCGCGAAAACCACGATCTTGTGCGCTATGTCTTCAGCCTGTTCTACCTCGAACGCAAGTTTGCCGCCAACCCTGACATGATGGCAGTTGTGCGCGCCAGGCTAGAGCACACTCGTTTTCGCGCCGAACATTTCTCCAGCAACGTCAATGAACTGTGCCACAGTATTTCAGGCATTTACCAGGACACGTTGAGCCATGAAAAGTTTCGCATCAAGGTCTCGGGTAGCGCACAGCATCTGCAGAACACCCAGAATGCCGATATCATTCGCGCGCTGTTGCTGGCCGGCATCCGCGCCGCCTTCCTGTGGCGCCAGTTGGGTGGACACCGATGGCGACTGCTGCTGCAGCGCAAAAAGTTACTACAGGCATCGCAGAACCTGTCACGCGGTCTGGGCGTGGTGTAGAATCGCGCTCGACAAAACTGGAGAAAACCATGGATTTATCAGCTCTCACCGCGGTCTCGCCCATCGACGGGCGCTACGGCAGCAAAACGGCGGCCCTGCGCGATATTTTCAGTGAATACGGTCTCATACAGCGCCGCGTGCTGGTGGAAATACGCTGGCTGCAATGCCTTGCCGCGCACACCGGCATCGCCGAAGTCCCCGCGCTATCGGCACAGGCGAACGGCCACCTCGAAACCATTCTCGCCCATTTCTGCGAGGAGGACGCCGCCCGCATCAAGGACATCGAGCGCACAACCAATCACGATGTAAAAGCCGTCGAGTACTTCCTCAAGGAAAGGTTTGCAGGCAATAGCGAACTGGAATCTATCGCAGAATTTGTCCACTTTGCCTGCACCTCGGAAGACATCAATAACCTGTCCCACGCACTGATGCTGCGCGACGGCGTAGAGACGGTACTACAACCGGTGATGCAGGACATCATCGCGGCGCTGAGCAATCTGGCGCAGGGCTCTGCCGCAGCGCCTATGCTGTCACGCACACACGGCCAGACCGCGAGTCCAACCACCATGGGCAAGGAGGTGGCCAACGTGGTTGCGCGGCTGCGCCGGCAGCTGGCACAGCTCGCAAGCGTACCCTACCTCGGCAAGATCAACGGTGCAGTGGGCAACTACAATGCGCATATGACGGCCTACCCGGAGCTGGACTGGCAGGCCAATGCTGAGCAGTTTGTCACCAGCCTCGGGCTGAGCTGGAACGCCTACACCACCCAGATCGAACCACACGACTACATGGCTGAACTGTTTGACACCATCGCGCGGTTCAATACGGTGCTGATCGATTTTAATCGAGATATCTGGGGCTATATCTCGCTCGGGTATTTCAAGCAGCAAACCATCGCCGGTGAAGTGGGGTCGTCCACCATGCCGCACAAGGTCAACCCGATCGACTTTGAAAACTCGGAAGGCAATCTCGGCCTCGCCAATGCTGTGCTCGCGCATCTGGGCGCGAAACTGCCGGTAAGCCGCTGGCAACGCGACCTCACTGACAGCACTGTGCTGCGCAATATGGGGGTAGGGTTTGGCTACAGCCTGATCGCCTACCAGTCCAGCCTCAAGGGCATAGGCAAATTGCAACTCAATGAGGCGCGGCTCGCCGAGGATCTCGACCATAGCTGGGAAGTGCTGGCGGAACCGATACAAACTGTGATGCGCCGCTACGGTATTGAGCAGCCTTACGAGAAGCTCAAGGCGCTGACACGTGGACAGGATATGAGCCGCGAAGTGATCCAGGCCTTTGTCGCGACGCTGGATCTGCCCGCAGAGGCACGTGAGGCGTTGCTGGCGCTGACGCCGGCCAACTACATCGGCAACGCCATCGATCAGGCCCGGGCCATCAAGTAGGCTCAGGCATGAGCCGCAATTGGCAGCTCGACCTCGATGTCACTGCATTCCTCGCGGAGCACTGGCAGCGCAAACCCCTGCTCATCCGCAACACCAGTGCCGGCTTTACCCCACCGATATGCAGTGACCGTCTGGCGGGGCTGGCGCTCGAACACGAGGTGGAATCCCGCCTGATAGAACAGCGCGGCGACAACTTGCGCGTACAGCACGGCCCCTTCTGCGAGTCCGATTTTACCCGCGCACATCCCTGGACCCTGTTGGTTCAGGCGGTAGACCACTACTGCCCTGAGGTCGGTGAACTGCAGCGACTGTTCGATTTTATACCCCGATGGCGTATGGACGATGTAATGGTGAGCTACGCCGTTGATGGCGGCAGTGTTGGCCCCCACTACGACAACTACGATGTTTTCCTGCTGCAGGGAGAGGGCCAGAGGCTGTGGCGCCTGGGCCAACATTGTGACCATCATACACCGCTGCTGCCCGGTCACGAGTTGCGAATCCTGCGGGACTTCCACACCATCGATGAATACCTGCTCGGCCCCGGGGATATCCTGTATGTCCCGCCGGGCGTCGCGCACTGGGGTATTGCTCAGGGCGAGTGCACCACCTTTTCAATCGGTTTCAGGGCTCCACAGATTAGCGATATGCTGTCGCGCTGGAGCGACCAACTCCTGTTGCAAATGACAACCGAGCAGTTTTACAGCGACACGGATCGTGCGGCAGCGACCCGACCCGGTGAAATACACGCCGACGACATCCGGCTGGCGCTGGCACAGTTGCAGCGCGCGCTGCGGCACTCTGCGGGCAATCAGTGGTTTGGTGAACTGGTTACGGAGCCGCGTTACGACATTGAGCCCGATGAAGAGGACATCGCAGAGGCACTCGATTTGCTGCGCGGCGGTGCCTCCGTCGTATCGCTCTCCCCCGCGGCCAAACTCGCATGGCAACAGCATAACGGCGGGTTCATTGTCTTCGCCAACGGAGAGAGCCGGCACTGCGGTGCATCAGTCCTCCCCTGCCTGCTGATATTGTGTGACAGGCGGGATCTGGCCGGGCGAGAGCTGGACAGCGCGCTGTCAGATTCCGATACTGTGGTACTGCTGGAAAGTCTTTTGCAAAGCGGGTGTCTTTATGTCGAATAAGGAATCAGGCGATACGCCGCGCACTGAATTTATCACCGGCGTGGCCTACCCCAGTCCATTTGACCGGTTCGCGGTTGCGCTATGCGAAAGTGCCTCGCGACATATCTGTATCCAGAGCCCGAAACTGGACCACGCCGCATTTGACAGCGCCGACCTGGTCGATGCCTTGAGCGCGCTCGCGCGCAGCAGTCGGCAGGCCCAGGTTCGCATTCTGATCAGCGACTCGCGCGGGCTGCTGGGCCGGCGCCACCAACTGCTGCAACTGGCGCGGCGCCTGCCAAGCGTGGTGCACATTCGCAAGCTCGCAGAGCACCCGCAGTGGAATAATGAAACCGTTGTAATCCGCGACAAAGACGGCGTTCTCTATAAACCGGGCGGCAGTGAGCACGATGCCTTTTTCGAGCCGAATTCCCGGGCATCGACGGCGCGACACCTGGAGTTGTTCGACGATCTCTGGCGCTACAGCCTGGAGGACCCGGAATTGCGTTCATTGAGCCTGTAAATCACGGCTCCAACGCGGCGATCGCCTCGGCCAGGGCGAGTTGTCGCTTCGCCTCCTCGACATGCAAATTTTCTACCAGCCGACCGTTTACCACAACCACACCCTTGCCGAGCGCCATCGCCTCCTCGAAACCGGCAATAATGTCGCGGGCCGCGGCGAGTTCCTTTTCATCCGGCGCGAATGCGGCGTTGGCGGCCGCGAGCTGTTTCGGGTGAATCAGGCTCTTGCCGTCGAAGCCAAGGTCGCGGCCCTGTTCACAGGACAGGCGCAACAACTCCTCGTTCTCCAGATCCAGCTGCACGCCATCGATAATGGTCAGGCCGTGAGCACGACCCGCGTAGACACAGAGATTGAGTGCGGTGATAAAGCCGAGACGATCCGGTGTATGGCGCACGCGTGTGTCTTTTGAAAGGTCAGACGTCCCCATCACGATGCCGGCGAGTCGGGGATGCGCTGCCGCCACTTCCGCGATATTTAAAATGCACAGCGGCGTTTCAGCCATAATCCACATCGCGACGCTGTCCGGACAGCCCGCTTTTTCAAACGCGGATATCGCCTCCACGACATCCCCAGCGGTATCTATCTTGGGTATCAGCACGGCATCGGGCGCATTGGGGAAGGCGCAGATCGCCTTGATGTCGGCCTCGCCCCACTCGGTTGAGAGTGCGTTGATCCGCACGATCAGCTCACGATGGCCGTAGCCACCCTCGGCCAGCGCTGCACCGATCTGCTCCCGTGCCAGCGCTTTGGCGTCGGGCGCCACGGAGTCTTCCATGTCGAGAATCAGGCCATCCGCGGGCAGCGATCGCGCCTTGTCCAGTGCCCTTGGGTTGGAGCCTGGCATATACAGCAGTGAGCGACGTGGCCTGATGGTCATGGTGTGATTCCTCTTTTGTCAATTCCGGGGTGCCGGATGGCGGCCGCCAAGGATACCCAACGGGGCCGCATCGGGGCAAGCGCGGTCCCTGATCTACTCCGGCAGAGATGCGTATAACCGGGTATCTAACAGGTTGTCTAATAGGCCCTGAAGCATTAAAATTCGCGGTTTGAATGATTAAACCGCTTCGGGGCTTGCGGGCTCCTGCGACATCCCGATACGGCAGATTTAATACCACAAAGTAGGATCAATCATGTCAGACGTTTCCGTGAATGACGGGCAGCAGCTCGAGCAGGCGGTTGTTGTACTATCCGCCGCGACACAACTCATCGACAAGTCACTGTCCGCGCTCAAAGTGCGCACTGCGAAGGACGGTCGCGTGCTACCGGCGCGCCTGGATGAGCACCAGTTGGCATGCTTTGAACTCTCCGTCAGCTGGTCTGAGTGTACGGCTGCGAAATTTCTGCTCGCGCACGCCAAACGCCTGACAGACGAATCATCGGCGACAAACACGTTCACCACCCGGTTAGCCACGCTGTTCTGCGCCGATGCTGTGACCAACACGCTGAATCGCCTGCGTCCCCATGCGGCCGATTTCGGGCTCACGCCTGCAGATATCAGCGCCATCGAGACTGACGCCGGTGCAGCGGGCTTCCTGGCGCAGCAACTCGCGGCACAGAACATCGCCGCCATCGGGCAGATGGTGCTGGATCGCGACGGCGATCTCGGCCCCGACCTGCTGAGCGAACACCACACAATGATGCGCGATACCTTCAGGCGTTTCTCGGACGATGTGGTCGCGCCGCTGGCAGAGGAAGTGCACCGACAGGACCTGATTATTCCCGACGAGATTCTCGAGCCGCTGAAGGAAATGGGCATGTTTGGCCTCTCCATTCCCGGCAGTTACGGCGGCCTGCAGGAGGATGACAAGGAGGATACGCTCGGCATGATTGTGGTGACCGAGGAATTGTCCCGCGGTTCTCTCGGCGCCGCCGGCAGCCTGATTACGCGGCCTGAAATTTTGTCCCGCGCGCTGCTCAAGGGCGGTACCGAGGAACAAAAACAATACTGGCTCCCGCAAATTGCGGTCGGCGAGCCGCTGTGTGCGGTGGCCGTGACCGAGCCCAATTTCGGGTCTGATGTGGCCGGCGTGCGGCTGCGGGCGACTGCCACTGAGGGCGGCTGGTTACTCAACGGGGCCAAGACCTGGTGTACCTTTGGCGGCAAGGCCGGACTGCTGCTGGTGCTGGCGCGCACCAGTCCCGACATGGATCTGGGGCATCGCGGCCTGTCCATGTTCCTGGTGGAGAAGCCCTCCAGCGACGGTCATGAATTCGAGGTAACGCCCGAGACTGGCGGCAAACTGACGGGTCGCGCGATTGCCACCATGGGCTATCGGGGTATGCACTCTTTCGAGCTGTTTTTTGATGACTTCTTTGTGCCGGCCGAGAACATGCTGGGCGACGCCGGTGGCGAGGGGAAAGGGTTTTACTATGCGATGGCGGGATTCGCAGGCGGACGCATCCAGACTGCCGCGCGCGCCGTCGGCGTGATGCGCGCAGCGTTCGAGAGAGCGATTTCCTACTCCAAGGATCGCGTGGTATTCGCCCAGCCGATCGCGCAATACCAGCTGACCCAGGTCAAACTGGCGCGGATGGCGGCCCTGTTATTGGCCTGCCGACAAATCACCTACGATGTCGCAGAACTGATGGATACCGGTGCCGGGGATATGGAAGCCAGTGCCGCCAAGATATTTGCCAGCAAGACCGCCGAGTGGTTGACTCGCGAAGCGCTGCAAATTCACGGCGGCATGGGCTATGCCGAGGAAACCCCGGTCAGCCGTTATTTTGCCGATGCGCGGGTGCTGTCGATTTTTGAAGGTGCAGAAGAAACACTGGCGCTCAAGGTTATCGCGCGTTCGCTGGTCGAGAATGCCCAGGGAGCCGCTTAACCATGAGTATTTCACTGCCACTGTCGCCGCAGCCCGAGGTCGCCTCGGACATCCCTGTGCAACTGGACCAGGTGCGCCACCCACAGTACGGGCGCTACCTTGATGAACTGGAACCCGGACAGGTATTCGAACACCCGCGTGGCTTCACCTTCACCACCAGTAATATGCTGCACTTTGCGCGCACCTTCATGCAGGCCAACCCGCTGTACCTGAATGCAGAATACGCGTGTGCGCACGGCTATAGCGACCTGCTGGCCAGTCCGCAGATGGTGTTCAATGTCACGCTGTCACTGGGTGTGCAGAATGATTCGGAGAAAGCCATCGCCAATCTCGGGTACTACCAGGTGCAGTTCCTCCGGCCTGTGTACCCCGGTGACACTGTGCGCAGTTTCACCAAAGTGCTGGAGCGCAGGGATCGCGGGCCAGACAAACCGGGTATTACCCGTATCCGCACCGTCGGGGTCAATCAGGACAACGCGGTGGTGCTGCAATACGAGCGCAAGATCCTGGTCGGTTGGCGCGGCGAGCGGCCTGCCACGACCCCGGCACCGGAGGTGACCGTTGACTTTCCCGGCGAGGACGCACCTGTGTTGCAACTGCCACTGTCAAATGTGCCTGCCGCAGCCGGACTGACGGGCCC
>TARA_R110002072_G_scaffold3803_3_pt1 | contig 23468 bp, 25 predicted proteins | sample TARA_R110002072 | Tara Oceans TARA_R110002072 (sample SAMEA4397118) | marine metagenome | biome: Polar Biome; feature: [SRF] surface water layer (ENVO:00010504); material: water (ENVO:00002006), including particulate matter (ENVO:01000060) such as... | depth 5 m | reverse complement strand
ACTGTTTCCCTACTTCTTCAAGCGTATGATCTGTATTCATATCAATACCAAAACGCATTCTTAGCACCTTTGCCTCTCGTGCAGTAAGCCCTTCAAGTGCATCCCGCGTGGTCCGGCGCAACCCTTCAAAACCAGCAGAATCATTCGGTGCTTGAATATTAGCATCTTCAATAAAGTCGCCAAGATGTGAATCTTCATCATCACCAATTGGCGTTTCCATGGAGATTGGTTCCTTCGCAATTTTTAGAACTTTACGTACTTTTTCTTCTGGCATTTCCATGCGTTCTGCCAGTTCTTCCGGAGTAGGCTCACGTCCCATTTCCTGGAGTACTTGTCTGGAAATACGATTTAACTTATTAATTGTTTCAATCATATGCACAGGTATACGAATCGTTCGTGCCTGATCTGCTATAGATCGTGTGATGGCTTGACGAATCCACCAGGTAGCATAGGTCGAAAATTTATAGCCGCGTCGATATTCAAATTTATCGACCGCTTTCATTAAGCCGATATTACCTTCTTGAATCAAATCAAGGAAAAGCAAGCCGCGGTTGGTATATTTTTTTGCTATAGAAATAACGAGTCGTAAATTGGCTTCAACCATTTCTTTTTTAGCTCTACGCGCCTTGGCCTCACCAATTGAAATATTACGATTGATTTCTTTAATCTCAGGAATATTTAACAAGGCATCCTCAAAGAGTGTGGCCAACTTGCCTTGTACTTTTAGAATCTCTTCCTCATGCTCTTTGAGTCTTTCTACATAAGACGCTTTACTCTTTAAAATTCCCTTAATCCACTTAAAGTCGGTTTCGTGACCAGGAAAACTATCAATAAACTCTTTGCGAGGCATTCTCGCTTCTTTTACACAAAGCTCCATAATGCGCCGTTCTGAATAGCGAATTCGGTCAACTAAATCGCGTAAGTTATCTGTTAATAGATCAATAAACTTGGGCGCGAGGCGGATCTCAAGAAACCATTGCGCCAATTCCTGTTCATGAACCTTGGTTTTATTATTATCCTTTCCATAGCGCTTAACTGCCTTGATGAATTTTAAGTGCAGTTTTTCAAGCTTTTCGATGTGTTCCCTTACGTCTTCAGCTGTGAGTGCGGGGATCTCTTCTTCTTCCTCATCATCGTCGTCATCATTTACTTCGGTGGGATTAGAGACCTTTATGCCTTCATCTGGATATTCTTCAGTATCGTTGAAACCAATGATGGCATCACTGAGTTTCATTTTTTCATCGACAATTAGATTGAAAGCATCAAGCAATGTAATGACAGTGCCGGGGTAACTAGATAAAGCGCCCAGAACCTGATGGATGCCCTCTTCAATACGTTTTGCGATCTTAATTTCGCCTTCGCGGGTCAATAAATCCACGGTGCCCATCTCGCGCATGTACATTCTGACCGGATCAGTTGTGCGACCAAACTCATTCTCAAGACTGGCTAATGCCGCGGCAGCTTCGGCGGCGGCATCCTCGTCCGGCACATCTGTATTATCAGTGATCTGTCCATCAAGATCGGGAGGGGTCTCATAGACCTTGATCCCCATGTCATTGATCATATTAACAATATCTTCAATTTGTTCTGGCTCTACGATGCCATCTGGAAGATGATCATTAACTTCACCATAGGTGAGGAAACCCTGCTCTTTGCCTTTGGCAATTAGCACCTTGAGTAATGACTTCTCGTCTTCCTTAAATACTTTTTCTACGTTTTCCATAGGGAGTTTGGCTCGATATTTGCTATGTTATTGTATGATATTTATTCGGTGAATGAGTTATAACTGGTTGATTAATAACAAACATTTGTCCGGACTAAAACAGTCAATTCTAACACATAGATCAGGATTGCGCTAGGTAGGATTATTAATATTTATTGTGAATCCAACCCTGATTTTTGTGGTTTTCGGTGATGTTATATGGGTATGTATTGTAATAATTCAACCAGGCCTCATGCAAAAATTCACTTTAATCGAGGCGAAGTTTTAAAGTGTCTGTGGGCAGAACTTATAGAACTTAGGATTTTGCCATCTTGAGATTTTTTTCTGCTTCTAGTAATGATCGCCATTCACGTTTCTTTTCTTCAGTTAATTCATTCATATTGTTTATATTTCCGAATTCTCGAAGTTTAGAGTGAATAGTGATTCCTTTTAATCTTTTAATAGAATCAAAAAAACTGTCACGCATCGATTCATCAGAAAAATCAGCATCTCCATACTGGGATTCTGACGGAGCCAGTTCAATTAATCTCTTCCTCACATTTTCGCGGTCACGATAGTTTTCGGTTATGCCTGCTATTGTGGTGCTTGGGTTGCTTTGAATATATGTGACTATTTCGATCAGAAACTCTATTCCTCTTACCTCTATTTCTGAAAGTTTTTGATTTAGTGAATCATCCAGTGCCAATTCTGGTTTTCTTAATAATAACTTGATTGCTTCAGTTAATAGACTTTGTTGACCGTCGTCTTTTTTAATGGTGTTCCTATTACTATGTAGAGGCGTTTTTACTGAACCTGTTTGTTTATATTCTCGCAGTTGCACCGCCAATTCTTCAGTCGGTATTTTGGTGATGTCGCTTAACTTTCTAAGTAAAACCGAGCTCAGAGCAGGGGCTGTCGAGAGTTTGCCAATAAACGGCAACGTGATTTTTGCCATTGCCGCTTGAGATTCAAGTGACTCTAAGTCCTTATCTTTGCTGAGGTAGCTAAAAAGGTATTCTGACAAAGGTATTTGTAAGTTAGTGTCAAGAAACGCCCCAGTACCCTTGTCACGAACAAAGGTGTCCGGATCTTCTCCCGCGGGAAGGAACATGAAGTAAACTTGTTTATCATCTTTCAACAGAGGTAATGAATTTTCCAGGCCGCGCCAAGCGGCCTTATTTCCTGCTTCGTCCCCATCAAAACAAAATACTATTTTATTAGTAACCCGAAACATTTTTTCCATGTGTTCTGGTGTAGCCGCGGTGCCTAAGCTAGCAACGGCATTACGAATTCCAAATTGGGCCAACGCGATAACATCCATATAGCCTTCTACAACAAATAGGCTATCGACATCTTTTAATGCTTTTCTGGCTTGGTACAAGCCATACAATTCACGGCCTTTGTGGAAGATGGGTGTTTCAGGAGAATTCAGGTATTTTGGTTTGTCATCACCCAATACTCTGCCGCCCATGCCAATAGCACGACCGCGTTGATCGCGAATGGGAAAGGTAAGACGATCCCTGAAACGGTCGTAGTAACCGCCGTGATCATTTTCAATGATGGCGCCGATCTTGAGTAATCTTTTCAATGACTCGTCTGAACCGCCCAGTTCGGTCATTAAATTATCCCAACCGGGAGGGGCAAAGCCCAATTCATATTCAGCAGCAATCTCGCCACTAATCCCGCGGCCTTTTAAATAACTGATGACACTATCTGCTTTGGGGTGACTTCTGAGCTGTTTTGAATAATAAGCAGTGGCTATTTCCATTAGCTCATACAATTCGCTGGACTGATTATTGGTATTTGATGACTGTATAACGTCACGGGGGATTTCTACTCCAGCACGAGATGCAAGGTCTTCAATCGCTTCGATGAAGCCCATATGCAGGTATTCCATGAGAAAGCTAATTGCCGTGCCATTCGCACCACAACCAAAGCAATGATAGAACTGCTTTTGCTGGCTTACTGTGAAAGACGGTGTCTTTTCGTCGTGAAACGGGCAACAGGCTTGATGATTACGCCCGGCTTTTTTAAGAGGCACATAAGCGTCAACGATATCGACGATGTCAATTCGTGCGAGTAGCTCATCGATGAAGTGTTGAGGAATTCTGCCAGCCATAATTGAATCTAGTATATACCCAAGATACTTGAAGATGATGGAATTAGAGTGTGTTTGTTTTTATTCAGGGTGAGACGCGACGATGCTCTGGATGAAAACAGATGGGCTATAAACCGGCATCTTCAAGTATCTTGGGTGTTAACAGCGCATAGTAATTCAGCGACTGTTGCTGGAACTTATTTTCTTAGGCGCTGAGTTTCGCCTTTATCAATCCGCTGACTTTGCCCATATCGGCACGACCTTGAAGCTCGCCCTTGAGCATTCCCATGACCTTGCCCATATCCTTTATTGATTCTGCGCCGCTTTTCGAGATTGCCCCTTCTATTAATGCGCTAATCTCATCATCTGATAATTTAGCAGGTAAGTAAGTATCAATGATATCGAGCTCAAATTGCTCTATTTCAACCAGATCGTCGCGGTTGGCTTCTCTGAATTGGGTAATGGAATCACGATGTTGTTTAGCCATTTTATCGAGGATGACGATGACTTGCTCATCGTTTAACTCAATGCGCTCATCGACTTCTTTTTGTTTGAATGCCGCCTGGATCAGACGCAGAGCGCCAAGGCGTTCCTTGTCTTTGCTACGCATGGCAGCCTTAACATCGTCACTAATTTGAGATTTGATATCAGCCATGGCTGATCAACGAGAACCTGTAGAAGTGTCTTAGAATGGGCGGATACGATGCAGGACGTTTCTAGACGCCTGTTTTTGTGAACGTTTGACCGCAGCGGCAGCTTTACGCTTACGAACCTGGGTTGGTTTTTCGTAAAATTCACGGCGATGAACGTCAGCGAGTGTACCCGCTTTTTCACATGCGCGCTTGAATCGACGCATTGCGATATCAAATGGTTCGTTGTCTCTTAACTTAACTGAAGGCATAGTATTTGTTTTCCTTAGTCCTTTGCTCGATTGGGAAAAGGCGGCCATTTTAGTGGGAATGAATGAAATTGCAATCCAATAATAATAATTTTAAGGAAACATTGAGATAAATGCAGGTATTAGGAATAGAAACCTCATGTGATGAGACGGGAATAGCGATATACGATTCGGAAGCGGGGCTTGTTGCCCATAACCTCTACAGTCAGGTTAAGTTGCATGAAGAATATGGAGGTGTGGTTCCTGAGTTAGCCTCGCGCGATCATGTCCGCAGGGTTTTGCCGCTGATCAGGCAGACGGTAGCAGAGGCAAAAACTGAGCTTAAATTACTCGATGCGATAGCCTATACGGCCGGGCCTGGCTTAATGGGAGCCTTGCTTGTGGGTACTGCAACAGGCCGTAGTCTGGCCTATTCCTTGTCGATACCCGCTGTTGGTGTACATCATATGGAAGCACACTTATTAGCGCCGATGTTGGAAGAAGAAGTTCCTGAGTATCCGTTTTTGGCATTGTTGGTCTCTGGTGGGCATACGCTGCTGGTGAATGTGAGTGGTGCTGGTCAATACGAAATTATCGGTGAATCGGTAGATGATGCCGCAGGCGAGGCCTTTGACAAAACAGCTAAATTATTAGGATTACCCTATCCTGGAGGACCAGTTTTATCGGCATTGGCTGAAAAGGGCGATAGTAAGCGCTTCCATTTTCCAAGACCAATGACCGACCGACCAGGCCTGGATTTTAGTTTTAGTGGATTGAAAACTTTCGCCATGAACACAGTAAAGGCGGAGCCTGATGATGAACAAACGCGTGCAGACATCGCCCGGGCATTCGTCGATGCTGTCGTGGATACATTTGTCATTAAGTGTCGCCGTGCGATTAAGGAAACGGGATTAAAGCGGTTAATTGTCGCTGGTGGTGTTAGTGCAAATACACAATTGCGGGCAGGACTGATTGAATTGATGGATGGGGTTAATGGAAGAGTCTATTTCCCGCGTGCTGAATTTTGTACGGATAATGGGGCAATGATTGCTTATGCCGGTTATTTGAGAATTATGGCAGGGCAGACAGAATCACTTAATTTTCAAGCGAAACCACGGTGGCCACTAGAGACGCTCTGATTTAATACTAGGTTTGTTCCTTCTTTTGTCCAATTTTATCTTCGGTTCCGGCAATCAGCTTACGTATATTTGATCGGTGTCGCCAAATCAAAAGAACGGTTATTAAGCTATGACAGATCAAGACATTGATGTTTTGTAAGATTAGCCAGGAATAGAGTGGGGTGAATACAGCTGAAAGTAGGGCTGCCAGAGATGAGTAGCGAAAAAGCAGTGCGAAAAAAGCCCAGGAAAGAACATAAGCGAGCCCAAGTAGCCAGTGTGTAGCAAAAAGAACACCGATCAGGGTTGCAACACCCTTGCCGCCTTTGAAGCTAAAGAAGATGGGGAACAGATGGCCAAGGAAGGCAGCAAGTCCACAAAGGGCAATGATTATTTCAGGACTCCCAAGCACTTTAGCAAGCAAAACCGGAATCACGCCTTTTAATACGTCGCCTGCAAGAGTGAGAATTGCCGCCTTTTTGCCGTGTAAACGCATGACATTTGTTGCGCCGGGGTTTCCCGAACCCTCACTCCGAGGATCAGCTAGACCAAATAGCTTACAGACAAGAATGGCTGACGCGATTGAACCCATTAGGTAGGCGATGGCAATCAGGATTACCGGAATAAAATTAGTCATGGCGTTTACTGTTTCTATATTGGTTTGCGATTATAAGATCACTTATTAGTACTATGTAGGGCTAGTTTGTAGAGTTGTGCTCAATCAAACGGGTATATACCCGTGATACCTGAAAATGCCTGTTTATAGCACACCTGTTTTTATCCATGTCAGCGTTGCTCCTCTTTGCAGGGAGCGACCATGCGCATCGTCGCGCCTTGCCCTGAATAAAAACAGATGCACTCTAAAATAACGCATTTCCAAATATCACGGGTATACTGCATAAGATTAAATTAAAAATGGCTACAAAAGATATAGGCACTATGGATATTATTTATCTAAGAGACCTCCGGATCGATACCATCATTGGAATATACGATTGGGAACGTAGGATGAAGCAGACCATAATTCTCGATTTAGAGATGGGGACGGATATTCGAAAAGCGGCCAATAGTGACAATATTGACGACACTCTAAACTACAAAGCTGTCGCCAAACGATTAATGACGTTTGTTGGTGACAGTGAATTTGAATTAGTAGAAACGCTTGCAGAACGCATTGCAGAAATCATTATGACCGAGTTTGCTGTTCCCTGGTGTCGTCTATCACTCAATAAGAAAGGTGCTGTTCGTGGGGTCAGGGATGTTGGTGTCATCATTGAGCGCGGCAATAAAGAATGACAATGAACCAGGTATATCTGGGGATCGGTAGCAATATCAATCGTGAGTCAAATATCCGTGATGGTTTGTTAGAAATACAGTCGTGCTATGGTGAGCTAACACTTTCACCTATCTATGAAACAAAGGCGTTTGGTTTTGATGGAGATGATTTCTTCAATCTGGTTGTGGGATTAAAAACTGAGCTGCCTATTGGCGAATTGGCACATGACTTACGTGAAATTGAATTTCAATTTGGTCGAAGTCGAAATGAGACTCGGTATTCTTCCCGTACACTCGATGTAGACCTTTTATTATTTGGCGATGAAGTACATGAAAAACACCATGTGCCTAGATCCGATATCATCGAGTTTGGTTTTGTTTTAAAACCGCTTAGCGACATCGCTCCAGATTTAAAGCACCCGGTGACAGGTATGACCATGACTCAGCTATGGAATAAGTTTGATTCGTCTAGAGAAGTTATGCGACAAGTACCCGAACGACTCTGTTTATGATCAATATCATCTGCTTTGGAGATTCTATAACCGAAGGTGCGGAATTTACGCATAATGATCGCTGGACAAGTTTGTTACAAATAAAACTGGATACGGTAAAACCAGAAACGTTTAACGTCCATAATAAAGGTATTGGTGGTAACACCACAGCTCAAGGGCTGGATCGTATTGATACAGATGTATTGTCTTTGTTGCCAGGGATTGTCTTTATCCAATTTGGTTTTAATGATGCAAATGTAAAAGATTTTTCCATAGAACCGCGTGTTGGTTTAGCAGAGTTTGAGAAAAACCTGAAAGAATTTCATCGCATAGTAAAAGCACATAAAAGTGTGCCGGTTTTTGTTTTGAATCACACCATTGGTGAAGTTGATGGTGAGCAGGGTAATGAGAGAAGTTATAATGATAACTACGCGCCTTATCATAAGACTGTTCAAGCGATCGCCAAAGAAGTGAACGCGCTATTAATTGATATTCCTATGCAGATGTTAGAACGCGGAATCAAGGTAGAGGATTTTGTTTCAGAAGATCAAATCCACCTGTCATTGGCTGCTAATAATGACTATGCAGAGTTCATTTATGCTGGTCTAAATAAAATAAAACCATAATACCAGCTGGCAATGATGAAATTATTTTCCGAGCCTGCAATAATAAAACGTATTAACACTGGAGTGCTAACAAAATGAATGCCAGAGTCTTGTCTAAACTAGTTGTAATATTTCTCATGGTTTCGCTTAGTGGTTGTAAGCAGTATACAACAACAAAAAAAGTGAACGCTATTGAAGCAGCTATTACCAGTTATGATGTGGCGATGAGGTGGGCGCAATACCCTGAAGCATATCGTTATCATGTTTCTCCTAATGGCACTCAACCGCCTGCTGATTTAGATGCGCTTAAGGAACTTAGTGTCACAGGTGTAAAAGTGATAGAAAAGATCCTCAACGAGGATAAAACTGAAGCAAATGTAAAAACAGAAATAAGCTACTTTTTTAAAGATGAAGGAACGCTCAGAAAGCTTAAGCTCCAGCAGCGATGGTGGGTTAAAGAAGAAACAAACCAGTGGTTTATCGATGGAGAATTTCCAAAGTTCCGATAAGAGCGCTTTTAAAAGTGCACTATTTTTAGAAATTCCAAAACTTTACGAGTACAGCGTTCTACCGCCATCAATATTAAGCACTTGTCCGGTAATGTAATCTGCATCTTTGATTAAAAATAAGACAGCTTTTGTTATGTCTTTTACGTTGCCGGTTCTCTTCATCATGGTTTCATTCAGTATCTCGTTTTTTTTCTCTTCTTCTATGTCATCGGGCCACATGATTACTCCCGGCGATATTGCATTAACACGAATAGCGGGAGCCAGTTCTTTTGCCAGTGATTGAGTCAGCATGACAAGGCCTGCTTTAGAGACGCTATAAACCGTATGGCTTCTTAATGGTCGGTTTGCATGTATGTCAGTGATGTTAATGATGCAGCCTTTGTTTGCGCGTAATGATTTTGTCGCGAGCTGCGATAGAAATAAAGGTGCTTTAAGGTTGGTGTTGATCAATTCATTCCATTGCTGATCATCTAATGATGCCAGTGATGTTGGATAATACGCAGAAGCATTATTAATCAAGACATCTAAGCCACCTTTAAAATCCAGCGCGGCATCGATCAAAGCTGAGTAATATTCTCTATGTTCAAGATTGGCCTGAACCATGATGGCAGAATCACGACGAAGCCCATTAAGTTTTCGTACTAGCTCATGCGCTTCTTTAGCCGAACTATTATAGTGAATAATGACATTCATCCCGGAGGAATGAAGTTGTTCCGCTATTGCAGCACCTATGCGTTTAGCAGCGCCAGTTATCAATGCAGTTTTATTTATCACAATTATTTATATCATTAAATTGTTGTATTGAATCATTTCAGAAACAGAATAACATGGACGAATTATGACACAATCGAAACTACAAAAGCCGGAAACAATATTGCCGGTTCCGGATCAAGATGCTCTCATTCAAAGCGAAAAGTTGATCGTGTGTATCAAAGCAGCCCTGGATACACAAGGCGGTGCAATCAGTTTTGATGAATACATGAAACTGGCTCTATATGCGCCAGGGTTGGGGTATTATAGTGCGGGTAGTCGTAAATTTGGTTCCGAAGGTGACTTCGTAACGGCACCGGAATTATCACCAATATTTTCACGATGTTTGGCGCATCAATGTAAGCAAGTCTTAAACGAATTAGGTACCGGCAATATTCTGGAGTTGGGAGCAGGTACCGGTGCTATGGCTAGAGACATATTATTAGAGTTGGAAAAACAGGATGCATTACCAGAAAAATACTTAATTCTTGAAGTCAGTGCTGATCTGAAACAACGCCAACAAACCAATTTAAAAGAAACTATCCCTCATCTCATCGAACGCGTGGTTTGGTTAGATGCCCTCCCCGAAGATGGAGTTGCAGGCGTGATCCTTGCGAATGAGGTATTGGATGCATTACCAGTGAAGCGATTTAAAAAGACTGTTGGGGGCTTCAAGGAGTTGAAGGTCGGTTTGGGAGATAATCAATTTATCTGGGTTGAGAGCGATGCGAAGGGTGAGCTGCTTAATAATCTGGAAGAATTAGAAAATGATTTATCAACCTCGTTTCCCGAAAATTATGTTTCTGAGATAAATACTCAGCTTGGGTCTTGGTTAAGTGGCTTAGAGAGTGCGCTGAATAAAGGGGTGATGTTCTTCATCGATTATGGGTACTCGGCAGCAGAGTATTATCATCCTGAAAGAATGGATGGTAGTTTGTTATGTCATTATCGACATCGTGTACATGCAGATCCGTTTTATAATCCCGGCTTGCAAGACATAACCTGCTCTGCCAATTTCACAGCTCTTGCGGAATGTGCTGACTCAGTCGGTTTACATGTCAGTGGCTACACAAATCAGACCTATTTCCTTTTTGGCTGCGGCCTTGAAGAGTTGCTAGCTGATATGAATCAACTCGATATTAAAGCGCAAACTAAAATAGCACAGCAAGTACGCATATTAACCATGCCAGAAGAAATGGGAGAACGTTTCAAGGTTATGGCGCTGACAAAAGACTATAATTCTATTTTGCAGGGTTTTACATTGATGGATCAGCGTGTTCGCTTATAAGTCGAAAATATTCATGCAACAATACATCTTGATAACCATTGCCTTGTTTCTATTGGCGTCTTGCAATAAAGAAATCGTTAGAAAGAATGAGCCTGTTGAAGAAGTTTCGGGTCTAACGTCTATTGCAAAATCAGACATTGACAATGTACTGGATGTACATATCAGGGAATCGCAACGATTATTGAAAGAGCTGATGACTAAGCTTTATAAACGTAATCCGCGAGAACTTAAAAAGACGGATCTTAAATTGCCACAAGAACATATCGTCAGACTATTTGAGTTAGAACATACTTGGGAATTTCCGGAGTTTGAGGGCAGGTATGATGTTGATGTTATAAAAATGACATTTACCGACGAATATAGGGGTGATCGTGTGTTTTCATTTATTGCCGGTTTAATGGCGATGATTATGAAGTCATACAATTACAAGTCAGAGTTCTATATGTTCGATTCAATTGACCCACAGAAACTATATAACTGCGCGAGAAACATTGAGATAGCAGTATGGAAGCTTGGGCATAATGTTGATGCTAATGGCGAGTTGTTTTTGTATAGTAATTCTTTAGCGGAGGAAGAGATCAGTAACCTGAGTTATGAGCGTTTATTTGGTAAGCTCATAGCCACACAAGATAACATCGCAACAATTATTGCGAACAAAAATAACCGAACCATTACCACTGTGATACAGCGTATGGCATCAGCAATCTTTCTGCCGATATAAAAACTTATTTTATTTGATATAGACCATTGGACTTTACTCAACTCATCATTCTTGCATTGATTCAGGGGATCACTGAATTCTTACCTGTTTCAAGTTCAGCGCATTTGATCCTGGTGCCCTTATTAACCGATTGGCAAGATCAGGGCTTGGTCATAGACGTTGCTGCGCATTTTGGTAGTTTGTTTGCCGTCGTCTTTTATTTGAGGAAAGATATTTCGCGTATCTTGATTGCCGGAGGCGACTCAATAAAAAATAGAGAAGTGGCGACTCAAGACAGCAGGCTATTTTGGTATCTGGCTATTGCCAGTCTCCCTGTATTAGCAATCGGGTTTCTGTTAAGGGATATTGTTTCAACCTATCTACGAGATCCATTAATCATTGCCTATGCTTCAATCGGGTTTGGTCTATTACTTTACTATGCGGATGTGAAAGGAAAACAGTTGCGCCAAATAAATTCAATCAACCTGCGTGATGCCATCTTGATTGGTTTAGCACAAGTACTGGCGCTGGTGCCTGGCACATCACGTTCAGGCGTTACTATGACAGCAGCGTTAATGTTAGGGTTGGACCGAAGTAGTGCGGCGCGGTTTTCATTTTTAATGGCGGTGCCTATCATACTCGTTGCCGGTAGTTATGAATCATTGAAACTGCTTTTGTCTGATGTAAGTGTGGACCTGATTAATTTTTCAATTACTGCGGTGCTTTCCGCTATCAGTGCATTGCTGGCCATTCATGTCTTTATGAAGTTTCTTGATAAGATTGGCATGTTGCCGTTTGTTGTATATCGAGTGGTGTTGGGCGTTGTGTTGATATTTCTTTTTAGTTAATTAATCTGTTCACTGTTTCAGGCTTGATAAAGCGTAAATGTGCCAATGATTATAAAGCCGACTCCGGCAATATAAGAGAGTATTTTCTCATCAATATATTCGGACAATAGACTTCCTGCGATGACACCAATGGCAGAGGCGACTACCAACGCTGCTGAAGATGCAAAAAACACAGTGAGCTTACTTACTGCCTTGTCCGAAGCAAACAACAGTGTTGCAATTTGAGTTTTGTCTCCCAACTCTGCGATAAAAACAGCCGCAAAAATGGTGAAAAATACTTTAAGTTCCATTCTATCTCCGATTATTAATCTGCATTTCTTTTATATTTTTTATTTGTTGTTTCTTGATTGCTTGTCCGAGCGCTTTGCCTTCCAAACCTTGTTTTTGTAATGCACTGGTATCGACCTCGTTAGCCACTTTCAACGCAGACTGGAAATATTCAGACTGCGGATATTCTCTGTCCTCGAATCCAGCACGGCCGCGGGCATCAGCTTCACAAGCGATAAGGAATTGTTCAAACCGTTCGGGCCTTCTGAAAGCGTCGAGTTGTTCGAGTTTTTTTAATACTGTTTCGGCTTTCATCTCCTGTATTCGATGGCAGTCGAGGTGAAACTTAGAAACATTCATCGCTAATTCACGGTATTTATTCGGGATGCAATAGCGTTTACACAGTTTGTCTATTATCTTCGCCCCACGTTCTTCGTGACCGTGGTGGCTAGGTAGTTTATCTTTTGGTGTGGTTGCCTTGCCAAGATCATGTACCAATACCGCAAAGCGTATCATTGAATCATCTGATAAGCGTGTCGATTGGTTTAGGCTCATGATGGTATGCAGGCCAGTGTCGATCTCCGGGTGGTATTCTTTTGTTTGTGGTACGCCGAACAGGGCTTCTATCTCAGGAAAGAGTTTCTCCATTGCATTGCATGAGCGTAATACAAGTATAAAACGTGCCGGGTATTTTCCTGATAAAGCTTTTTCCAGTTCTGTCCAGACACGTTCAGGAACCAGTGCCCCTAATTCATCTGTCTCAGAGATGTCTTTTAATAACGTCATAGTTTCAGGGGCAATCTTGAAACCAAGACTGGCTGCGAAACGTGCAATGCGTAATACCCGTAACGGATCTTCGACAAACGCCGGGGAAACATGGCGCAACAGTTTTTCTTTCAAGTCTACCACGCCACCATAAGGGTCAATGAGATTACCGTGTTCGTCTTCGGCTATGGCATTGATCGTTAGATCTCTACGTCGCAGGTCATCTTCCAACGTGACATCGGGTGATGTATGAAATGTGAAGCCTTTATAACCTTTGCCGGATTTTCGTTCAGTTCGAGCTAAGGCATATTCTTCTTTTGTTTCAGGGTGGAGGAAAACAGGGAAGTCCTTGCCAACGGGTTTGAAACCTTTGTCCAGCATTTCTTCCGGTGTCGTGCCGACAACGACCCAATCTCGATCTTTAACCGGAATATCTAATAATTTGTCACGTACGGCGCCGCCGACTAGATAAGTTTGCATATGAATATCTTGCCCATCAAATGACAATACGACAAGTTATCTTCGTGATTTACTACGAAATTGCATATAGGCTGAACGATAGGATGTGTTGTTTAAATATTGAGGTACGACGCTTTCTATAGTAGTCGCCTTAATATTGTAACGCACGAGATCATTACACTCACAAACACTGTCTATTTTAGCCGAAAGATAATTGTCTGTTGAAAAGGGCTTGCCCGGCACGAAATCAAAAATGGCGGCCTGAATACGAGACAAAATATCATTTAATGGAATAATCTTGCGTTTCAGACCTAAGGTTCGCGAAGTGTAATTAACCAGCTCTTTTAGGCTATAAGTTTGCGGGCCGCACAAGTGGAGTTTTTTATTATAGCTTTCTGGATCTTTTATTGAGCGTGCCATCATTTCAACAACATCCATAACATAAACGGGTGCAAACTTGGTCGCATGACATGCTAGCGGGAAAAATAACGGGGACATTTTTAACAGGCTTGCAAAACGATTAAAGAAATTATCCTTTTTACCAAAGATGATGGATGGCCGAAAACTGGTGACGTTAATTTCAGTATTATTTGAATGTAATAGGTCTTCCGCTTCACCCTTTGTTCGTAAATAGTGACTCTTGCCGTTTATCGCATCTGCATTCAGGGCACTCATTTGTAGAAGTCGTTTAATGCCATTCTGACGACATGCACTTATTAATTTTTCTACCAGTTCAACATGCGCGTGCTTAAAACCTTTACCACTATTTCCTTTTTCATTGAGTATGCCAACCAGGTTAATGACCGCATCACAGTTGGCAATATGCAGTTTGAGTTTTTCCGGGTCATGAATATCAGTCTGTACTAATTCCAGACCGGGCAGCACGATGAGATCATCACGATTATATTCGCGGCTACGAGTGAACACTTTTAATTCATAGCCTGCTTGTGATAAGCGATTGCACAATGATTGGCCGACAAAACCGGTTCCACCCAATACTGCGATGCGTTTAATGGACATGTTTGTTATCCGAGATTTTAATTGCAGTACAGCTCAAAGCAGCAGTCAGGTTATTTTTGTTTGAGGTGACTAATGCCATACGTTGCTTTAACGGTTTGATGCCCGTTTGCAAACGCCAGTCATAAATATTAGCGTAAGTTAAAACACGACGGACATATTTACGAGTTTCGTTAAATGGGATTTGTTCCACCCAGATATCAGGTTCTTCACAACCTTTATTCGGCAACCATTTTAAAACGCGATGAGGCCCTGCATTATAGGCAGCGGTAGCCAGGATCATATTTCCGTTAAATTTATCTAGCATTTGTTTCAAATACGCGCTGCCAATCGGGATATTGGTTTCCGCTTGCTTCAATTTGCTTGTCTTGAATCCTCTTAGACCGATACGTTTTGCAGTATCGCTCCCGGTTCTAGGCATGACTTGCATCAAACCTAGAGCACCAGCAGGCGACCTTACGTCTTCGATGAAGGCGCTTTCAGCACGGACTAGCCCATACATCCAGCTTGGATCTAAATTACGTTTCTTCGCGTACTTATTCAGGAGGTCATCAAACAGGATTGGAAAACGTAACTCCAGATTATCGTAGGCCTTGGCTCTACCCATCGTGAAGATAGCCCGGTTGTGCCAGCCCCATTGTGCTACGACAGCTGCTGCCATTTGCATTTGATAGCTTGTCATATTATTCAGTGCGTGGTGCCATTCGCGTCGACCGGGGTATTTCATGTTTAGTTTATAGAATTCATAAGCTCGTTTAATCGCTGGCAGTGATTCGATTCGATTAAATTCCTCCATGTTTTCCGGTAAGGGATGATGGTTCATGTCGTAGGCAACATTAATCCTGTCAGCCGACAGGAAACCGTAATAATCACGTTTTTTTGCAAGCGCAGTATAAATTTCTTTTGCCTTATCGGCTTCGCCAGTTTCTTCTAAGGCACGTGCATGCCAATAACGCCAGCGCATTTCAGTATCGATATCGGGAACCTGTCCAGCCGTCCATTTTTTTAAGATAGGCCAATCATAATTTGCCAGTGCGGTGCGTAACCGGTAATGAAATACTTTGTCATTAACATGATGATTATCGATTTTGTCTAACAGTTGTAATGCGAGCTTACTGTTATTGCCTGCTGCGCGAATAGCGAGCGTGCGGTCTATCTCTGCCATTTCATCAGGCGTAAAAGCGAATTCTCCTTTCAATGCATCTAGTCGTTTAACTGCTTTGGCAACATCTTGTCTGGCTAAACGTAAAATACCATGCGTCAATATTTCTCTGGTAACAGGCGTGTCTTCAAGTTTGGGCTTATAAGTATATTTATAAGGGTTTTGATGTATCTGGATCCATCGTTTCGCAAGCGCCTTATGTTTTGAATCAAGTCGGTTAGATAAATAATTGACTAAACCAAGCTGATTATTCTGCATCGATAAACGGATTCGTTCCCACACCAATTCATTAGTCATCAAGTTACTCTTATATAACAATGCAAAAGCCGGATCGCACTGAGATGGAAGAGATTTACCCGCAAGCCAGGTGGTACGAATATCTTCCAGCAGGTAGGTATTGTCATTTGTGTTGATCCTTGCCTGTAGTTGATAACACTGCATAGTGGTATCCGATTGCGGTGTGTAGTTATCAAGAAAAGTTTGCCAGTGGCCCCGTTTTATCAAGAGCTTGAGCCAGGCTTTGCGTAAGCCTGCGGCAACAGGGAGGTCATGGTAACGTTTCAAGAAGGTTACAATCTCATCATCTTTAGTCTTCCAGAGGTGTTTTCGCAGGTATTCGTAGCGCAAATAGGGGTAGAGAGGATAGTTTTTTAGTGTGTTTGCTATCTTGCCGAAGGTCTTATATTGCTTAGTATCTAATGCTTTTTTTGCAGCTAGATAATCTTTGCGTTGAGATTCAATCGATTTAGCGTAGGTAGGCACGGTTAAGATTGACAAGATAATGACGACAAGCAGTCTCAGCATTGTTTGCTGCGCTAAGGAAGTCATTGCATGCTTATTCGTCATTCCTGAATTGTCGTTTGTTTGCATTGATTGTATTTAAAATTAGCATTAAAAATTGTCTATATTTAACAATAAGTTCGCAATATTTTGCGTAAAAAAAGTTAATATAACAGGTCTAATTGTTTGCAGTTAATGTGCCGTTTCGTATGAACAGTTTAAGGTATAACATACCTTACCCGTACCTTATCAATCATTCACGATAAAATAAGCCATGCTCGCTGAAATTACACTACAAGTAATCATTTTTTACGCTTTAGCCGGGATTTTTGCCGGACTGATTGGCGGTATGATCGGTTTAAGTGGAGGCGTCATTATTGTTCCCGTTTTACATTTCCTGTTTATCCAACAAGGATTCCCGCTGGAAATACTCATGCAACTGGCGGTAACGACGTCATTGGCAACGATTATTGTGACATCTTCCTCAGCCACTTATGTACACCACAAAAAAAGCGCTGTGCTATGGCCGATAGTAAAACGCCTTGCCCCTGGCTTGTTAATAGGTGCTTGCCTGGGTGCTATGGTCGCTGATTATGTTTCGAGTACTGTTCTGAGGACGATCTTTGGCGTGTTTGAGATATTGGTCGGTTTTCAAATATGGTTGGATTTAAAACCTAAGGCACATTCAGTCTTACCCGGAACATCGGGACTGGTGGGGTCTGGTGTCGGTATTGGTTTACTTTCAACCTTGATGGGAATTGGAGGGGGGACTCTGACGGTGCCATTTTTACTGTGGTGTAATGTCAATATGAGAAATGCCGTAGCAGTCTCATCCGCATGTGGGTTTCCGATAGCGGTCGCCGCAACAATTGCGTTGATTGTTGCCGGCTGGGATGAGCAGGCTGTCCCGACACATTCTTTGGGTTATTTGTATTGGCCCGCCGCACTCATTATTAGTGCGATGACAATTTTTTCAGCGCCTGCAGGTGCACGTTTGGCACACTATCTTCCCATCGTTACTTTAAAACGTGTTTTTGCTGTTGTCTTGGTGATAGTCGGCATACGGATGCTGATCTCGTGAATGCGTATAAAGAACGGTATGTTATCTAAGGGGCGAAGTCGTGGAGCTTGTTTGGGGTCAATACGGTTTTAAAAAAACAGATATACAAACTGAAAAAAAAACAAGTCAAGAAATTAAAACTGATGAAAGTGCGGAAGAGATTAAAAAACTGTTTTGTAATTTCTGTAGCAATTTCATTACGGCGCTAGATGCAGCTATCGCCATCAATGATGCGCACGTTCATACTTTTTCTAATCCCGCTGGGTATACCTACACGGTTCATTGCTTTCAATCGGCACCTGGATGCCTGACTCTCGGAGAGTGTACCGGTGAGCATACCTGGTTTAATGGCTATGAATGGCAAATAGCAGTCTGTCATTCATGTAAAGAACAGCTCGGCTGGTTGTTTTCTAAAGACCAACAGTTTTATGCACTAATTGCTGATCGACTAAGATTGGCTTAGCCGGGGTTATTTCAATTCAGGTTTATAGAGAAAGCCAAGAAAAAAAGAAACAACAATAAAAAATAATGAAAGGTAGAGATCGGTAACGAGGATGTAGAGGACCAAGCCAAGCATTGCGGGTAGATTGCACAAAGACATCCCGATGACGATGTAAGTAATATAGGATTGCAAATCGGTTGGGGTGTTATCAATACCGAGCTGAATATTGTCTCTGATTTTATGTTGATGACGTTTAAACCGACCTAGCAGTATTAATGCTAACGGAATACTTAATACACAAATGCCGCTTAGAATATTTTTCAGCTCAGGCAAGGCAGGTTCTAATAGTCGTAACTTGTCCATATAAAAAATAGCAATTAGAAACATCGGTGAGCTAGCGAGCATACCAAACCAAAGTATTTTGCTGATGTTTATAATATGCGCTACGTTTAATTGTTGTGGTTTATTCATAATATTTAATCGATTAAATAAAGATAATTTCAGGTATTTATAACATGTCGATATTTCAAAAAACACTCAGTTTTAATACTCAAGGAAGACAGGTATACGAATTCACAAAAGATGTACAACGGTTTGTTACTGAAAGCGGTGTGCATATCGGTCTATGTCATCTATTTATCCAGCATACCAGCGCTTCTTTAATGTTATGTGAGAATGCCGACCCCGATGTAAGGATAGATCTTGAAACCTTTATGCAAAGTGTTGCGCCGGACGGCGATCCTATGTTCTGTCATACCACAGAAGGACCAGACGATATGCCAGCGCATATTCGTACTTTAATAACCAATGTAAGCTTGACTATTCCCATTACAGACTCAAGGTGTCAGTTGGGGACTTGGCAGGGGATTTATTTATGGGAACATCGCACCCATTCACACAGTCGTAATGTCATCATAACGATTAATGGTGAATAGAATCCTGGACTCCGCAGTAGAACGTCTTGGAGCAATTAACGTGCAATTTCTTTTTAACAAAACAGCAAGTTTTAAACTAAACTTTTAATTAAGGAACCTCTGATCAAGTCATTCTCGTGAAAACGGGAACCCAGTAAGCAATTGAAATCGTTAGACTCCCTCTTTCGAGGGAGTGACAAAAAGTAATTTAATCAGAGGTTCCTTAAATATGACTGCCTGCTTTACAGCACGCCCAAAAAGACATATCACTTGTCAGCAAATCACAGCCATAGAATTACTATGGCTGTGATTCTAGACAGCGTGTTATGCTTTTTTGAACGCACTCTAAAACAGGTTCTACTTCGGAGTACAGGATAAATGGCAAAGGCAATCTGGAATGGCGCAGTATTGGCGGAGAGCGAGCGTTACGAAACAGTGGAAGGTAATATCTACTTTCCGGCAGCGTCAATTAACAAAGAATACTTTAGCGATAGTGATACCCACTCAAGCTGTTTCTGGAAAGGCAAGGCGAGTTATTATGATGTGGAAGTAAATGGAAAAATAAACAAAGATGCGGCCTGGTATTATCCCGAACCAAAATCAAAAGCAGAAAACATTAAAAATTATGTGGCATTTTGGAAAGGGGTTGAAGTAGTAGAGTAATGCCTCAAACAGCATAGCGCGAGTAGCACGTCCGAGCAGCTTGCTGTGTCTGGTTTGACTTGTTGGAAATGCCAATCACTGAAATATTTCTAAAATTATATTATTAACTTCTTCGGAAATATTTTTCGGCTCAGAAAAAAAATGATGTGCCTTATATTGGTCTTTAAGGTGGTGATCTATCCCAAGCGAAGCTTCTAATTTAACTGGAAAAGTAATCACTGGGTTACCACTAGCTAACTCAGTAATCGAATTGTTAGTTTTTGTATGAGTATCAATATCATTTTGGGTCATACTTTCTAGCAAATCCAAATCATGTAAAACTGTGTAAGACATTCCAAATTCATTCGCAACCCTTTGAAAAAAAGGTATTGCATCCTTGCCCCCTGCGACCAAGATGCTCCAACTAAGCTCTTCTACTCTATTTCGAATTAATCCTTTACTCTGCAGGACTGAATTCACTGCAATCAAATCTTCTGGACCCTCCACAATTAAAATTCTATTTGCAAAAAATATCTCATTTACCGATGGGTTGAATCTAGCCAAACCCTTAAAAACCTTTGCATCGCTAAGTTTCTCGATCTCTCCACCGGTTGCTGTTTTGATTTTTGTTCCTATCTCTACTGACGGTTTAGATACCAAACCTATATTTTGGTAGTTATATGCATCTACAAATATTGGGGAGTGAGTTGTATACAGAACTTGGTCACTACCACTAAATTCCACCATTACGTCGTAGAAAAGTTTTGATAATTGGGGGTGTATATAGAGTTCTGGTTCTTCAATTGCCAAAATTATAGTGTTTTGATTTTCCTCACCGCTTTCTCTCTCAATATCTATAAGAGTTTTAAGTAAGGAAAATACTATACAACGTTGCAAGCCATGTCCTTTGGATAAAACATCAGTCTCTATACCATCATTAACTGATAATGAGACTCCTCCAGAGAATATCTCCTGAACTTCAGTAACAGAGATGGCTAGGGAAACGTTACTTACAGAGGGCATAAGCTGTTTTAATAAACCAGTAATCTGTTGCTCTATGTCTCCAAGGGCTTCCAACCTATTTTGACCTTCTGGTTGGTCTATCGCATTTAGCAATCTATGTACATTTGCCAACGACTCCTCAATCTCAATAAACCTCGGATCATTTTTTAAAATTCTCTCGGAGAGCTCCCCCATCAACCTCCTGAATGTTGACGAACTTTGTCTTTTGTCAATTTCATCTGAATAATCTGTTATAGCTGGCAATAAATAAAAAGATGGAAGTGAAGCTACAACATTGCTTTGTAAACCCAATGCATGGGTTCCACTTAAGTCGGGCTCATTAAATTCGATATCAGTTTCAAGTAAATACCTTTCTAATGCTTTGGTATAGATGGTTTTTCCACTTTTATCCTCCGGGTAGAAGTAATCAGGCAACCCAGTTTCTTTAGCTATATCTACCCACTTTGGTCTTTGGCCATGCTGCTCTAATATTTGGGCAATAGATAGAAACCATTCCTTTGGTGCTGCCTCATAGCCGTGATACTCGCTTTTTATTCTCATCCCTGAAGCCGTTTCAGCTTCTTCTATCCATATATGCTTTTCTAGTATTAGTTTTCCGTTCGCAAGATATTTTTTCCAACGTTTACTTTCATCGTCATTAAGGTTATCAAAGGATATTTTTATAATTATCGGGGAGCTGGCATCAAAAAAGTCTTCTTTCTTAAGCCCTCCTGCACCGCCGCTAATGAAGGCATCTATAGACTTGATGAGGTTTGATTTTCCTGAGTTATTTTCACCGACTAGAGAAAACAAGCTTTGAATTGGAACATTTCCACTATCAACAATAGAACGTAAATTATTAATGGAAAGCTCCTGAATTTTCACCGCTTCCTCCTTAGCCTTCTAACAGTGTGTTAATGGGGAAAGGCCCTCATTAACAATATTATCGGGCTTCCCGTGTAATTGATTAGGGATGTTGGCAATATTTTGATAAGTCCTTGTTTTTTCATTCTTTGTCCATAATGTCAATTTATCGTTTTCTATTACACAGGAAGTACGCTTTTTAATTATTGATTGATGATGTTTTTATTAAAGTAGTTGTTTGATTTGAAAGCAAGTATAACTTTTAACAAAGTTACGGTTTTGCTCCCAATTGCATCGCTCTTTCCTTTCTTTTGTTGAGGTCATCTTGATTTTTATCCCAGCCTTGGCAATGCGTCATGATGATACTGCTTAAGGCTTGTATATGTTCATCATCATCATTCAATGCGGGGATATAAGAGAATGTCTCGCCACCGGCTTCAGTGAAGAACGCTCTGTTTTGCATATCGATCTCTTCTAATGTTTCAAGACAGTCTGCTGAGAAACCGGGGCAAACTATTTGCACATGTTTCGTCCCTTGGTGGGCAAGTTTTTTTAATGTGATATCAGTATAAGGTTCTAACCATTTTCGTGGGCCAAAGCGAGACTGGAATGTGAGTTGCCATTCGTCTTCTTTAAGTTCGAGTTTTTCTGCGACCAGTCTTGCGGTTTTATGACACTCACAATGATAAGGGTCACCTGCCAGAAAATAATCTTGAGGGAGTCCATGAAATGAAAAGAGTAACTTTTCTGGTTTAGTGTGAGTTTGCCAATAGTTGTTGATGCTATTGGCCAATGCAGTGATGTAATCTGAATTATCGTGGTAATGATTAATCATTCTTAATTCAGGAATCCAGCGCCAGGTTTTTAATACATCGGCAGCGGCATCGAATGTTGATGCGGTTGTTGCTGCTGAATATTGCGGATATAGCGGGAAGATTAAAACACGGTTGGCATTCGCGCTACGCAACTTTTCTAAACCAGACTCTATTGATGGATTACCGTAACGCATAGCTAATTCAACTTTTACATTTCCAGAAAAACGTTTTTCAATTTCAGTTCTAATTGCATCGGCTTGTTTGATAGAGGTATCGAGCAGGGGGGAGCCATCTTTTGACCATACTTTCTTATACGCTTCTGCTGATCGTTTTGGACGAGTACGCAGAATGATGCAATGTAATACAAACCACCATAATAATTTTGGCACTTCTATCACACGCGGATCGGAAAGGAACTCAGCCAAATATTGTCGTACCGAAGCAGCAGTTGGTGCATCAGGGGTTCCAAGGTTGGTGATCAGGACACCGGTACAGCTTTCGCTGTCATGTTTATATTCTGGATTACCTTTATACTTCATAACACCATTTATATAGGAGTCGAGAGTGTTTGTAAAAAATATTAATGAATGTCCGGAATTCATTGCCAATGACGGTTGTTTAATAAGGGAATGGGTACACCCAAAAAATGACGCGGTTGATTTGCCATATTCCGTTGCAATGGCGACGGTTGAGATAGGGAAACAAAGTTACAAACATGCATTAGAGCAAACAGAGGTTTATATCATCTTCTCGGGGGAGGGTGTGATGCATATTGATGATGAAGCACAGGAAGTGATCTCCGGTGAAGCGATACTCGTGCCAGCAGGCGCAACTCAATGGATAGAAAATACTGCTGATGAAGAATTATGTTTTATTGCGATTGTTAATCCTCCCTGGAGTGATGAAGGCGACAAGAGAATTGAAGATTAATTATCGTCTGTATTAAACCAGTTGAGTACATTGTCGGCATTTTTATCCGGTGGGAATACCGGGTAGAACACTTTTTCTATAACAGCAC